>Ga0265593_1001280_pt1 | contig 11917 bp, 14 predicted proteins | sample saktaG_8_FD_190136 | JGI IMG/M metagenome (GOLD analysis project Ga0265593, IMG submission 190136) | Saline water microbial communities from Sakinaw Lake, British Columbia, Canada - sak_2011_5_24_36m | ecosystem: Environmental > Aquatic > Non-marine Saline and Alkaline > Saline ...
AAATTCTTCACAAGCCTTTTCAGCGATTGCCCCAACCGTATTGCAACATCATGAAAAATGGGATGGTACAGGATATCCGAAAGGATTAAAGGGGGAAGAAATTCTTCTAAGCGCTAGAGTGATTGCCATTGTAGAAGCCTACGATGCCTTGACAGCATTCAAGACATACCGAAAACAACTGTCCAAAGACGAGGCTTTCGAGGAAATTATAAGATGTTCAGGCACTCAGTTCGATCCTGAAATCGTGAAAGTATTCGTCAAATTCTTTAAGGACTAAGAGCAAAACTTCTATAATATAGAACATTTCTCAATCTTAATATAAACAATATTAGTCAATTGGTTTCACACTACAATGAATTACCGAGGGAGCAAACATGAAAGATAAAAAACACTTATTTTCAATCTTACTTGCCTTATTTGTTACTTTTTTATGGTCAACCTCTTGGGTGTTGGTTAAAGAAGGCTTAGCTAATATGCCTCCCCTTACCTTTGCAGGATTACGATACACCTTGGCAGCTATTATCTTATTTCTCTATTTATTGATTACAAAAAGAGTTCATGAGCTTCGTAATATTGACAAGAAACATTGGATAAAATTGATATTGCTAGCTTTTACAATGTATTTTCTAACTCAAGGAGCCCAATTCTTGGGACTATACTATTTGCCGGCAATACAAGTCTCTCTCATTCTAAACTTTACACCAGTTTTAGTGTTGTTATTTGCGACGAAGTATATCAATGAAAGTCCAACAAAAAACAATATTTGTGGAATGGTTATTTTTCTCTTAGGTGTTGTACTCTACTTTTTCCCAATGGATACAGAATGGGGGAGCACCATAGGATATATTGTAATGTTTGTAGGTTTGTTCTCGAATGCAATCGCCACGGTTTTGGGTAGAAACATTAATAAAACGAAAACCGTTTCACCGACTGTAGTTACTTCCGTCAGCATGGGAATCGGTGGACTGTTGTTATTGATGACTGGTGTCGCTTCAGAACCCTTCCCTGTGTTAACTTCAACTTCGATTTATTTAATTGTTTGGTTAGCCATTGTGAATACGGCAATTGCCTTCACGATTTGGAACAAAACAATGCAAGTATTGTCATCGATTGAAACGAGTATCATTAATAATACGATGTTAATCCAAATTGCAATCCTTGCTTGGATTTTCCTGGATGAAACTGTGACAGTCAAGGCGGTTGTGAGCCTCTTGATTATTACATTTGGAGCTTTTCTTGTGCAGTATCGAAAGAAAAAGAGAGTTTTACCAATTGAATAAATATCTGTTTTGAGTTTTATTCTTTTGCATCAATTTCAATCCATTTTATGTTAAACTATACTTGGTAGGATTTATCTTTTAAAACAATGAAATTACTGAACTGAGGTGTTATTTTGAATAATCCATCTGAATACACAATTCCATTATTGAAAATGGAACATTTGGAAAATGAGTATTATTGCTTCGATTTTAAGAAACCTGAAGGCTTTTCATTCGTGGAAGGTCAGTTTGGCGTTTTTGGAATCGTTGGCAAAGAAATTGAAGGAAGAAAACTACGTGCTTTCAGTATCGCTTCCACATCTGACGAAGAAGTCATAAAGATGGCAACTAGAATCATTGAAGCTCCGAGCTCCTATAAAGAAAAACTCCTTGCTTTACAGCCCGGAGAATTGGTGACGATGAATGCTCCTAGAGGAGAGTTTGTATTAGACCTATCAAGAGACGCGATTTTTATTGCAGGAGGAATCGGAATTACCCCCATCAGAAGCATGATTCTTTCGAAGAGCAGAAACGTTAAAACTCGAAAAGATGTATTGATCTATTCTGAGCTTCAAGCGTCCTATCCGTTCAAAGAAGAACTTGAGAACTTAAGCAATCTTGAAATTCATTATGCAGCAGATATTGAACCCACTCAAAAAGCGATTATAGAAGTGGCTGCAATGCATCTCAATGATGCTTATTATTACTTATCCGGAAGTCCCGGCTTTGTCAAAGGACTTACAGGGCTGCTGACAGAACATGGAATTGTGACTGAAAACATTAAATTTGATGTGTTTACAGGATATTAGAAATTAAAAAGAGCCTAGGAAAAATTCCTGGGCTCTTGTTTTATTCTTTTTTACAAGCGATCTTTTCCGATATAAAACAGTGCCATTGTGCCAACGCCGGAATGACTTCCAATCACTGGACCAATAGGGTTAATTAAAATTTGACTTTCCTTTACAGGTAATCTGGATAATATCAATCCCTTTAAAAAGACAGCATCGTCTAAAGCATCTCCGTGAGAAATGTAAACGAGTGAATTTTCATCTCCTTGATAGGTCTCTTCCATGCGGGTAACAAGAGAATGAAGTGATTTGATTCTTCCTCTGCCTTTTCCGTACACGACGAGTTTTCCTTCTCCTGAAACATGGAGAAGAGGTTTGACGTTCAATAAATTACCGAGAAGTTCTTTTCCTGCGGACAATCTTCCGCCTCTACGTAAATGACCCAAGTCATCAACTGTAAACAAATGAGATACTTTCATTTTATTGCTTTCGACAAATTCTTTGTTTTCTTGTAACGAAGCTCCTGCAAGTCTGTTTCTGCCTGCCATGGTTAATAGTAAGCCTTGACCCATGGAAGCACACAATGAATCAATACATTCAATTTTTGCTTCAGGGTAAGTATCTAACAACTCTTTTTGAGCAATCAAAGAAGAGTTATAAGTTCCTGAAAGAGCAGAGGAAAAAGAAATTGAAAGAATGTCTTTACCTGATTTCAAAATCGGGGTGAAGACATCCAAAAACTCTTGAGGTGTGGCTTGTGCTGTCGTTGTCTTAATATGGCTTCTCAGTAATTGATAGAATTCCTTCGATTTGATTTCTCTTTCATCTAAATAATTCTGGTATTCTTTTCCTTCGGCACTCACTTTCAGCGGTAAAATGACAAGTTCCAGTTCTTTCGCGAGCGAATCGGGGATGTCAACACAGGAATCGGTAACGATGATGTATTCTTTCATGGCGGTCCTCCCAAAAAATATTGTCTTCATTATAACAAAATTTTTAATATTTTTGAGCAATTTTTCTAAATTTTCATATTATGGTATAATGAATCTCAGGAGGGATGTGATTCCATGGAAAACAAACTGATTTGCTTAGGTGAATTGCTAATTGATTTTACCGCTAAGGAAAAAGGCCTCATCAAAGATGTTTCAACCTTTCAAAAGAATCCTGGAGGCGCTCCAGGAAACGTATCTGTTTGCGTCGCTAGACTAGGAAACCCCTCTTTAATGATCTCAAAACTCGGAAATGATGGATTCGGCGATTTCTTAGAGCAAACACTTTTAAATTACAAAGTTGATATCTCTCAAATCAAACGAACTGAATTATATAATACACCGCTCGCGTTTGTATCTTTAAAGGATAATGGTGAGCGTGACTTTACATTTTATCGAAACCCCTCAAGCGATTTATATTTGGATTCAGAAGAAATCAATCCTGACGTTTTTAATACAGGAGACATCCTTCATTTCGGAAGCGTTGATCTTGTCGATTTCCCTGTTCGTTATGCACACCGAAAAGCAATTCAGATAGCAAACGAAAAGAAGATATTGATTAGTTTCGACCCCAATCTGAGATTTTCTTTGTGGCCTGACACTGATACTCTCAAAGAAACAGTTTGGAGATATATTCCCCTTGCTCACATCTTAAAACTCAGTGTTGAAGAGCTCACTTACTTATGTGATGGTCTTCCTGAAGAAAAGGCAGTGAAAAACTGTTTTATCGGAAGTGTCGACTTGATTTTCATTACCAAAGGAGAGCATGGAGCGACTTGCTACCTGAAAAGCGGAGACGTGTTCAATCATCCAGGATATAAAGTTACTGCCATTGACACCACCGGTGCAGGAGATGCATTTATTGGTGCGATACTTTATCAATTGCTACAAGATAATAAGAATCCCAGCAATCTATTATCCAACCCGCAGTCCTATCTAAAATATCTGGAATTTGCAAATAAGGTTTCATCAATCGTTGTTTCAAAAGTCGGCGCGATGAATTCCATGCCATCACTTACTGAATTAGGTGTTTATTAATTCAAACGTTTTCAAGGGAGAATATAATCATATTCTTTGAGATAATCTGCCCTTTCAAGTATAATAGAGTCGAGGTGTATAACAATGCAAAAAAACACATTTAAACTGACCGAAGGCATCTATTGGGTTGGTGTCAACGATCCCACGTTAAGAGTATTCGACATTACGATGTATACTCAGTTCGGATCTACATACAATGCTTATCTTTTGATTGGTAGCGAGAAAAGTGCAATTATCGATACTGCAAAAGAGAACTACTCTGATGATTTCATCACAAAAGTGGAATCCTTAATTGACATTTCAAAAATCGATTATTTGATATTGAACCATACAGAACCCGATCACTCTGGAAGTGTGGTCAAGATTTTAGAAAAAAACCCAAACATTACAGTGATTGCTTCCGCTCCCGGATTATCGAATTTAAAGGAAATCGTCAACGTTCCATTTCAATCGATTCGGGCAAAAGATGATTTGAAAATATCCTTAGGCGACAAGACCCTGTCTTTTATGATTCAACCAAATCTTCATTGGCCTGACACGATGTTTACCTACGCGGAAGAAGATGAAGTTCTTTTTACTTGTGATTACTTCGGAGCACATTATTCTTTTGAAGGTGTCTTATCAAAATACATGATAGATAGAGAAGAATATGTTGCGTCGATGAAATATTATTTTGAATGCATCATGGAACCTTTCAAACATGACGTTCTAAGAGCACTTAATCTGATTGAAAGTCTGAAAATCAAATACGTCGCTACGAGTCACGGTGCCGTCGTTGACGAAACATTTCTGGAACATGCAAAAGAACTTTACCGAAGATGGGGAGAACTTGAAACGAAGAATGTTGTTCCTTTGATTGTCATACCATACACAAGCGTCTACGGATATACCAGAAAAATGGTCCCTGCCATCGTTGAAGGCATCAAAAAGGCGTTTGATGGCAAAGTCCATGTCGAAGTCTACGACCTTGTGGAAACCCCTGCGAGCGAGGCTGCAATGCGTATACGCAAGGCAGATGGATTCTTAATTGGTTCAACGACGATTCTAGGAGATGCCGTAAAGCCTGCATGGGACGTATTATCGCTTTTGAATCCACAGATTGAAGGCGGGAAATTCGCTTCTGCGTTCGGATCTTATGGATGGAGCGGAGAAGCCGTTAAATTCATGATGGAACGATTAAAACAATTAAAAATGAAGACCATTGATGGTCTTCGAATAAGGTTTAATCCTTCGAACTCTCAACTTGAAGATTGCATCTCTTTCGGGTTTGAATTTGGAGAATTGATTAAAACGGCAAGAGAATAAATTTAAGGCATTCGCAGATTTGAACTAGTCCCTGTCAAGTGGACACCATAAATAAATAAAATTTTTAATTAACAAAGGCTTGATTCCTATACTGAATAGGGGTTGAGCCTTTTAGTTTTGCTTGAAATCTAATTTCATTGTAAAACTGAATATACTCTCCAATCGCTTTTTTAAGTTCTTCGATGTTGTAGAATTTATTTAAATAATACATCTCGCTTTTTAATGTGCCCCAAAAGGATTCCATGGGGCCATTATCGATACACTTGCCGACCCTAGACATGCTCTGTATAAACTTGTTGTCATCTAACTTCTTTTTGAACACTCTATTCGTGTATTGAAAACCTCTATCGCTATGAAATAGTATTTGTTTTATTCCAGGATTGGCCTGAACCGCTTTATCAAATGTTCTAAAGACTAAATCATTATTGTTAGATAGTCCTAGTTTGTAAGCCACTATGCTCTTATCGTAGAGATCTAAGATGGCACTTAAATATAGTTTTATGCTTGAACCAATTATCTTGAACTCTGTTACGTCTGTTAACCATTTCTCATTAGGTTTCGTAGCTAAAAACTCTCTGCTTAATACATTTTCTCCGACTTGTTCGGGTTTATAACTTAAATAATTTGTTTTCTTTCTTCGAATAGCGGATGATATATGGAGTAGTCGCATGTGTCTTCTGATTCGTTTTTCGTTATAGTTGGTTTGACTGATGATATTAATCCATAATGTCATCCTTCTATATCCTAATATATGATTGAATAGTTCATGATAATTCTTAATCTTTTCTTGAATTCCTTTGTCTTCTAAATTGACCTTATCTTTCACTTTTAACCACTTATAATACGAGCTGTGCGGTATGTCCAGCATTCTACACATCGCTCTAATTGGATATCTATCACTGAGTAACGCTATTGCTTTGTATTTCGCTTTTTGTAGCTGCCTCTTACCATCTCGCTTTCTATTTCTTCCGCTTTTTTTAATACTTCACTCTCCATTTCTAAGTACTTATTTCTTGCTTCTAATTTCTTCACTTCTAACTTTAGTTTTTCAACTTCTGATAGTTCTGATTCTGATTTCTTACGACCTCGTTTATCCCCTAGACCCTCTCCACCCAATTCTAAATACTTTTTTGTCCATGTATAAACTTGGGCGTAATTTACGCCATATTCTATAGCTGCTGCTTTATAGTTTATATTGTTTGATATACAGTATTCAACGATCTCTATTCTTTCCTCTAATGTTGTTTTCCTTGATTTAGCCATATAGACCTCCGGTTTAGGATCATATTCCTTAATCTCTATATCGCTATTATACTTGCTTATCCACTTCCTGAAAACGCTGATGGAACTAATTTTATATTTATTTGTAATTTGTTCCGGCGAACTTTCTCCATTGATGTATTCTTTGATGGCAGCTATCTTTAATTCCTTGCTGTATCCTTTGTTTGTTTGTGTATGATCAAATGCTCCCTCTCCCATAGCTTCATATTTGTTGTGCCATTTGTGTATCATACCCCTTGATATACCATATTCATTTGCTAATTCAGAGGCTGAGCCTCCTCGCTTATAGCTATTTAATATTACTAGTTTAAATTCCCTACTATACTCACTATTTCTTCCCATATAAAAATACCTCCAAAGTATCCTTCTATAATCCTTTACTCATAATCCTTATTCTTAAAGGATTACTTTCTTTTTTTATAGTGTCTACTTTAGAGGTATCATATCAATTCTGTGAATGCCTTTTTTCAATTATTCAGTTTGCGGTACATCTTCTAAGAAGACGACTGGTTTCAAATCAGGTAAGGATTCTTTGACTTTGTCAATGAATAGAATTCCTTGTAAATGGTCATATTCATGTTGAAATACAATTCCAGGATAACTTGATAGTTTTAACAAGACTTCGCTTGCTTCTCCGTTGTCCAAATCGATTAAGAAGGCTTTCGCTTTGATTCTTTGAGGACGTGGGACCAATCCATTCTTTTCTTCATCTACCGAGAGACATCCTTCACCACCAGGCAAATAAGTTTTCTCTTCGGATTGAGATATGATTTTTGGATTGACAACGGCATAGGAATGAAGGTATTCTCCCAATTCGTCAGTGGTGTGCATGCAAAACATTTTCTTTGACACTCCAATTTGCGGTGCAGCGATACCGACACTAGGACGAAGACCATATTTCTCAACCTTTTCGGGATCTTGAGAATTTTTGACATATTCCATCATTTTTTTAATTGTTCTGAAGTCAACTTCTGTAAGCGGTAAGGTTACATCAACGGCTCTTTTTCTTAATATTGGGTTTCCTTCTTGAATAATATCTTTCATTAACAACATAATTATCACCAGTTATATTATATCATGTTTCTTTCGAAAGTTTCAAACAAAGCGTCTTGAATATGATAAAATAGAGTCAGGTTAAAAGTGAGGAATTCTCTATGAATGAAGCCAAAAAAACCTTGAAGAAATCTTTTCTTCCAGGACATGATGAATGGGTATTAAGTAATGGAATCGGTGGATATTCCAGTCTTTCTTCAACAGGAGAGTGTGAACGAAAACATCATGCTCTGTTGGTTGCCTCCAAGCTACCTCCGACAAATAGAATCGTCTTGTTGCAAAACATTCGCGAAAGTGTAGAGGGGGTAAATATTATTGATTCATTGATTGAATTTTCAATGAACCGAATCCCTGAATATTGTTATCGTTCAAAGATGTATTCCATCGTCAAGAAAGTCTCACCTCGATTTGGACACAACACCGTTGCAATCACTTATGAAATTGAAGCCTTTTCGAATTTCAAGTTCGAATTGACGCCCCTATTTAATAACCGAACTCACTCTGATGTTTCTCACATTGAAAATTTGCTATTTTTAACTAAATTAGATAGTCACACGATTAAATTAACTTCTAAAGAAGAGATGGTTACTTACTTCAAATTTAGTGAAGGGTTGATTGAAACTAGAAAGCAATTGTATACCGATGCTTTGAAGTTTGTCAAAGACAACGCAACTGGTGATGACAGACTAGACTTTGCATATCAGCCTTATGATATCATTATTGAGTTTCACAAAGGTGAAAAGAAGACAATTGAACTTCTTTGCTCTGACGAAGACTTGGGAGATCTCAAAGCACAAAACATTATGGAAGAGACCTTGAAAAGACAAAAAGGATTGATTGAACAAGCCTCTCTTTCTTCAAATGATTTGTTTTTCAATCGCTCAATTCAAAGATTGGTCGTTTCATCATCAGAATTTGTCGTTTACAGACAATCAACATCCGCTATGACGATCCTCGCAGGGTTCCCTTGGTTTACAGACTGGGGAAGAGACACGATGATTTCATTTGAAGGGTTACTATTGGTCACCAAGAGATTCAAGGAAGCTTTGGAAGTCTTAAAGTCCTTTGCAAAATATGAGAAGAATGGATTGATTCCAAATATGTTTCCGGACCAAGGATCAGATCCGCTCTATAATACAGTTGATGCTTCTTTATGGTATATCCATGCCATCTATTTGTATTATAAATACACATCCGACCTTTCATCAATACAAGAATTGTTCTATCCGGTGATGGAGTCGATCATCAAACATTACAAATTAGGAACGGACAATTTCATTTTTATGGACAAGGACAGCTTGATTCATGCAGGCTCTGGGCTGGATCAAGTGACTTGGATGGATGTTCGGATCAACGGAGAAGTTATTACGCCTCGACACGGAAAACCAGTCGAAATCAATGCATTGTGGTACAATGCACTTCAAATCATGGATCATTTTGAATCTTTAAAACCATCTCAAAATATGGAATATTCCAAACTAGCAAAACTTGTGAAAATGAGTTTCATTTCAAAATTTTGGAATCCATCTACTAACTGTCTTTATGATGTGATTGACCCCTTGGACTCTTCTATAAGACCGAATCAAATCTATGCCATCTCGTTGCCCTTCTCAATGCTTGAGAAATCACAATCAGAACAAATATTAAAAGTTGTAAAAGAGGAACTCGTGGATGTTTATGGAATCAGAACGCTTTCAATCAACGACCCTAGGTTCATCAAAGAATATTCTGGCGATATCATAAGCCGAGACCATGCTTACCATATGGGAACCAGTTGGGGCTTTTTGATGGGAACATATCTATATGCAGTTCTTCATCTTCACAACTTCTCAAAACATGCAGTAGAGGAAGTAACGATAAAACTTCGCCAAGTCTTAAATACACTTGATGAAGGATGCATCAACAGCATAGCCGAAGTGTTTGACGGATTCGAAGGATATGGGTCGAAAGGCTGTTACGCACAAGCCTGGTCCGTCGCTGAAATCTTGAGAGTTTTGGCTGAACTTTCTAAGGAGGAATCACATGAGAATCGATAAATTTCTATCGAATTTAAAATTTGGCACAAGAAAAGAAGTCAAAGAATTCATCAAGAAAGGGCGCGTCTTGGTGAACGGAATCCCGGTCACAGACGCTTCTGAAAACATTTTTCCACATAAAGACGAAGTGTCTTTTGACAAAGAAATCGTTTATTACAAGGACCCAATCACTTTAATGATGAATAAACCTGCAGGTGTCGTTTCTGCTAATTCAGACTTAATTGATACAACCGTCATCGATTTATTGCCCGAAAAATATCAAAGGTTCGACTTCAAAATATCAGGAAGACTTGATAAGGATACTGAAGGACTATTGATACTTACAACAGATGGTGCATTGATGCATCAAATCATCAGCCCAAACAATGAAGTGTATAAATCTTACTTTGTGAAATGTAGCAGCCCGATTATTTCACTCAAAAAACTGGAAGAGGGCATTCAAATCAATGATGGAAAAGAACAACCCTATATGACAAAACCAGCAATCTATGAGCAAATCGACGAGACCACTTGCATTCTAAAAATCTCAGAAGGTAAATTTCATCAGGTCAAACGGATGTTTGAAGCCATTTCTTTGGAAGTTGTCTATCTCAAACGAGTTCAAATAGGCGGGTTGCCTCTCGATTCAGCCCTTTATCCGGGTGAAGTCAAAGAACTGTCACAGAAAGATATCCTAAAATTATTTGAAGGAATATGATATAATAGAACTAGGTGATTTTATGTATGAAACAGATTTGATTCTCGACGCTTTTGAAATATCAGACGAGTTGAAGCAGTCTCCAATGTTTCAGGATGTTCTGAAGTCAATAGATCGTCTTTTAAAACAGGATGAGACGCACTCCTTGATTGACAATTTCAATAGAGAAAAAGCCAAATATGATGAAGCGCTTCCTCATAAGAATTATCATCGGGATTTCAAAGCGATTTCACAGAGATTCATTGAAGCAAAAACAGTTCTTTACACTCATAAAGATTACATCGATTATCAACAGAAACTTCAAGCATTCAATCAAACACTTGAAGCATTCTCAAATAATCTAAATGAGATTTTAAAAAGTTGCTACATCGATACACTGCATTCCTGCAAGAAAGTGTGAACACATGGTTAAAAGAAAAGGATTTATCATCTACTTTAAAAGCAAAAAAATATTGAAAGACATCAAGAAATTCCACGTGAATATCACTTATGTCAACGACAAAGGAAACTATGCCGTAGGTTTTGTCGACGATCCATATTATGAGAGTACGAAGGCTAGATTGCTTCAAAATAAAGCAATCAAAAAAGTCGAAGAATCGCTGATTGACATGGATCATTTAGAGTTCGAAGAATAAATATTCAACTGTCAAGAAAAAAACATTGACAGTTCTTTGTTTTTTTGATACAATATTCACGATTTTTGATAAACAGGAGGAAACGAACATGGTGAAAATTAGACTTCAACGATTTGGAACAACAAAACGCCCATTCTATCGCATTGTAGCTGCAGAGGCTAAAAAAGCGAGAGACGGAAAATACTTGGAAATCATCGGCCAATATGATCCAACCAAAGAACCGGCATTTGTCCAAATCAACTCTGAATTAGCATTGAAATGGCTAGGCAACGGTGCTCAACCAACCGATACAGTTAAAAACCTATTCACTAAAGCTGGCGTAAACGCGGCTTTCCTTGCATTAAAGAAATCGAAGTAAGGATCCCCTTTATATGGCAGTTAATTTTGAAAAGTTAGTTCTCGACTTGGTTACGCCGCTTGTAATCCACCCCGAAGATTTATTGGTGAAGAAATTTTCGGAAGATGAAGCTTCCATTACGATTCAAGTGCTTGTTAACAAAGAAGATTTAGGTCGCGTCATCGGAAAAGGTGGCAAGATTGCGAACGCAATCAGAACGATATCTTACGCAGCAGCATCCAGAATTGGCAAACGAATTAATATTGACATTGACTCGTTTGAGTAAAATGTAAAGAGGGGTACTATGGAACAAGTAATTGCGGTCAGTGCCTGCTTGCTCGGGTTTCACTGCAGATATGATGGTGCATCCAATATGGATGTCAACCTGATTAAAAAACTAAAAGGAAAAAGAGTCATTCCGATTTGTCCAGAACAACTCGGAGGCTTATCGACGCCTCGCATCCCTTCTGAAATCATGGAAGACGGAGAAACCGTCTAT
>Ga0265593_1001281_pt1 | contig 11915 bp, 12 predicted proteins | sample saktaG_8_FD_190136 | JGI IMG/M metagenome (GOLD analysis project Ga0265593, IMG submission 190136) | Saline water microbial communities from Sakinaw Lake, British Columbia, Canada - sak_2011_5_24_36m | ecosystem: Environmental > Aquatic > Non-marine Saline and Alkaline > Saline ...
CCATTGGAATACTTGGCTTACCCTGCCTGGTGGGCATATTCTGCAATGCTTGGCATTTTCTTTGTCACACTTCCCTGGAGCAGGTTTATGCATATTCCGACGGAAATAATCTTAATCTTTTTACGTTATGCAGGAATCGAGCAAGGTAAATATCCGGGAAGTTTCAGTGAAATAGAAATACGTTCCTGTCCCCGTTGCGGCGTGTGCATCGATGTTTGCCAAATGAATCATGCCGGTCTTTCGGGATCAACAGCTGTATATTTTATTCGTTCATTGCGCGATCAGCAAACTGATGTTCAGCTTAATTCGAACTGTATGTTGTGTGGCCGTTGCCTCGAAGCCTGTCCGGTTGGAATTGATACGCTTGGATTGCGAGTGGGAGCCAGAGGTCTTGATAATAGAGGTATCGCATCAGATTTTGCCTATCTCTTAAAACAACCGGTTGTTGAAAAAAAAGCTGAAATTGTTTATTTCGCTGGTTGCATGGGGCACCTTACACCCGGCGTGAAACGCGCTATGTTGCAGATTTTTGAAGAAGCAAAAATAGATTTTACTTTTCTCGATGAAGATGGATCGGTATGTTGTGGTCGTCCGTTGAAACTTGCTGGTTTGCAGGAAGCCGCTCTAAAACTTGTTTCAGAAAACACTGTAAAAATCAAGAATACAGAAGCAAAAATATTGGTGACCTCTTGCCCGATTTGCTACAAAGTGTTTCATGCTGATTATAAGTTGGACGGAATACAGGTGATGCATCATTCAGTTTTTATCGATAACCTGGTTAAAGAAGGTAAACTTATATTGCGTCAAACTGAACTCAAAGCCGTTTATCACGATCCCTGTGAATTAGGCAGAGGATCGGGTGTTTACGATCAGCCACGAAATGTATTGAAGCGAATCGCCGAAGTGGCCGATGTTGTTGAAGAACGGGCAAACTCACTATGTTGCGGTGGCAGCATAGGCGATTTAAACATGAATGCCATACAGCGAAATGTAATCCGTGACAATGCGCTTACTATTCTATGCGAATCTCAACCGGACATTCTGGTAACCGCTTGTCCGCTTTGTAAAAAGACTTTTGATTCAGGAAATGCAACAATCGTGAAAGATATTGCCGAAGTTGTCGCCGAAAACCTGGCATTGAACAGGCTTCAATTGCAAACGGTTGAGCTGGTTGAACTGTAGAACAGGTTCTCTACTATTCCTTTTCAATTTTTTTTTTTCAATATATGGTTCCAAGCCGGATTCTTTCGTTACAAAGAAATCAGTTCATACAAATTTTCATGAGAGCCTGACTTTACTGTTCAAATTATCTATTACAGATAATAGGATACATATATGGTTCTGAACAGAATATAATTTCAACATTATTTGGATTTTGTGGATTTTTGCCTTATCTTTAGAACATCAATCAAAAGATTGAAATTGACATTTTTCTGGATTAGTGTAAGTAACTCCTATTTGTATAAACCCCAATACATACACGCTATGAAAACCAGTTTAGTCTTTTCTGCGATTTTGCTTCTTGCAGGGTCAATTTTCATTCAATCCTGCAAACCACGGGAAAAAGTACCAGTGATCGGTTTATTGATGGATCAGTACAATGTTGAACGATGGGCTCAGGATACAACATTTTTTATTCAAAATGTGGATAAATTAGGCGGCAAGGTGATATGCCTTTCGGCTCATGGCGATGCTGACAAGCAGCTCGAACAGGCAAAGCAGCTTATTGATCAGAAAGTTGATGTTCTGGTAATATTGCCGGTTGACCTGAAGAAAGCCGCTGAAATTGTGAAACTTGCAAATCAGGCAGCTGTAAAAGTGATTTCATACGATCGGCTGATTCAGGAAGCTAATGTCGATTATTATGTTTCTTTTGATAATGTTAAAGTCGGTCAACTTCAGGCAGATTATATTAAGAACCGGTTACAGAAAGGCAATGTTGCACTTATTGGAGGAGCATACATTGATAAAAATTCCTTTTTGCTTCAATTCGGACAATTAGGGATTCTTCAGCCCTATATCGAACGTGGTGATATCAAATTGATTTACAACAAAATGGTGAAAGCATGGACTTTCGAAGATGGCTATGAGGCTGCAAAGGAATGCCTGAATACCAATAAAGTAGATGCTATTATTTGCGGGAATGATCTGCTCGCAAGCGGAGCAATAAAAGCTTTGCAGGAAAGAGGACTTGCAGGTAAAGTCCTGGTAGCAGGTCAGGATGCTGATACAAAGGCCCGCGAAAATATTGTCAGGGGATTGCAAGCAATGTCAGTGTATAAATCAATTGAGGATTTAGCTTCTAATGCCGCCCGGATGGCGATGGATCTGGCTAAAGGCAATACGATATTCTATGCCACATTTACCGTTAATAATGGAACTAAACTGGTTCCTTCACTTCTGATTGACCCCATTTCTGTAAACAGGGGGAATATTGGGATGGAGATCAATACCAGCAAAAAGGCAAATTGATCTGATTCTCAGGAATAGAGAGCTTATTATGTTTTAAAGATCCCAAGATCCAGATTCCATTAATGAAATTTGGATTTTGGCTTTTTCGCAAAGCTTACGCTTAGTAAAGCTTATACTAAGTATTATTATAAATCGAATTGATCCTTATCAACGATCAGATAATAAATTTCACTTCTTTCAAATCACAGACTATAGTTTCGCCTGACTGATTTTCCAACAGCAATTGACCATAGGCATTTGTGCTTGTAATCTTTGAGAAGACCTTTATCTCATTTACAAGATAATCGTGCCATTCCTCCAGTCGATAAAGTGCTGTTTGATACTCACTTTCGATTTTCCTTGTTGTTCGCGGGCTTATATTGCCATAGCGTTCAAAAATGGATTGCCATAGTTTCTGTAGGATTTCGTCAAGGTTATATCCTTGGCCGGTCACCATTTTCATCGATACCGGATTTGGAGCGTTGCTGGTGAAATGCATTTGGTTCACATTAAGTCCTATTCCTACAACCATGTATTCCAGCTTATTTCCTGTTACTGAGTTTTGAATCAGTATCCCACATACTTTATTATCATCAATATAAAGATCATTTGGCCATTTTATGGAAACCTTGTGGCCTGGAATTTCCGCGCGCAGGAAATCGCAAATTCCCAGCGCAACAGCTTTATTAAGAATAAACTGCTGTTCGGCAGCTACTGCTGGATATAAAATCAGGCTGAAGGTGAGGTTTTTCCCTTTTTCGCTTTCCCAGGTATTCGTATCAGTGCCTTTTCCGGCAGTCTGGTAATCGGTGATAATCACACAGCCTTCCGCCGGACGGTCTTTCGAGAGGAGTTCAATGGTGTAGCTGTTGGTCGATTTGGTTTCGGGCAGGCGGATGATTGCTGGGATCAAGAATTTCTGATTTTTAGATATTAACGTCTTTTAAGAAGCAAAGTTAAACAAATAGTGCTCAAAAGCGTTGGAACAGCCATAAATCGTTTCGTGACAAATTGTCGTGTTTTATAAAAAGGACTGAAGTTTGATACAATAGCGTTCTAATAACAAATAAACATTTACTTTAAATACGTACCTTTGCAACCTGTTATCAGTTAAGGTGAAAGAGTGCTGAAAACTGGTAAGTGTTTAGCTGAATCCCCGGTCGGGAAAACCTGGCATAATGTGAAACAGAGTTATCTGATGGCGGGAATTACAAATAAAAAAATAATTTTAAATAAATGGTGAAACGTAAAAAGAGTGAAACTTCGGGAATGCTTGCTGATATTATTGTTAAAGGAATGCAGGAAAAACTCGGATTAGATATAGTAAAGCTTAACCTCTCAGGAATACCTAATTCAATTACTGATTATTTTGTAATATGCCATGGCGCATCCCGTTCGCAAGTGGATGCTATCGCCGATTCAGTGCAGGCGGAAGTAAAAAAAGCTGTTGGCGGCTCGCCATCTCACAAGGAAGGTTTCGAAAACTGTGAATGGATATTGCTCGATTATTTCGATGTGGTTGTGCATATTTTTCAGACAGAGACGCGTGGATTTTATCAATTGGAAAAATTGTGGGCCGATGCACCACGCGAAGAAATAAAGGTCATTAACTAAGTATTTAATTTTAGAATTTCTACATAATGAGTAACGAGGAAAACGTAAATAAAGGCGATAAATCTCAAGGTTCAGGTGGGCCTAAAATGCCTAAATTGCCAAAGATAAAATTTAATTTTTACTGGATATATGGTATTTTGGGAGTAATTCTGTTTGGCTTATATCTCAATAATATGGGTGCCGCACCAAAGGAATTGGGTTGGGGTGACTTGAAAGAAATGCTTGTAAGCCAGGAGGTCGAGAAATTGCTGCTGGTTAATAAAGAACAGGCTGAAGTATATATCAAAAAGGATAAGATGGGTTTGGCTAAGTTTAAGGATGTTAAACCGGCGAACTCTCTAACTACAGCTGCACCACAATATGTTTACCAGATTGGATCGGTCGAAACATTTGAAAAGGATGTTCGCGAAGCCCAGGCAACTATTACGGAGCCCGTTTATGTAAAAAACGTAACACGTAAAAACTGGGGCGGCGATATTCTTGGATGGATCTTACCTATCGTAGTTCTGGTCGGACTTTGGTTTTTAATCATGCGAATGATGACCAAAGGCGGCGGAGGTGGCGGCGGTCAGATATTTAACATCGGGAAATCAAAAGCGCAGCTTTTCGATAAAGATACCATGGTTTCGTTGAATTTCAACGATGTAGCCGGGCTTCAGGAAGCAAAAGTAGAGGTAATGGAAATTGTAGAATTTCTTAAGAATCCCAAAAAATATACCGACCTTGGAGGTAAAATTCCTAAAGGCGCTTTACTCGTAGGTCCTCCGGGTACTGGAAAAACCCTGCTTGCCAAAGCCGTAGCCGGTGAAGCAAAAGTTCCGTTTTTCTCGCTTTCTGGTTCCGATTTTGTCGAAATGTTTGTAGGTGTTGGGGCATCGCGAGTTCGCGATCTTTTTAAGCAAGCAAAGGAAAAAGCGCCAAGTATTATTTTTATTGATGAAATTGATGCTGTGGGTCGTGCCCGTGGCCGTAGTGCTATGACCGGTGGTAATGATGAACGTGAAAACACACTGAATCAACTGCTCACCGAAATGGACGGTTTCCAAACCAATGCCGGTGTTATTATTCTGGCGGCTACCAACAGAGCTGATATTCTGGACCGTGCACTTTTACGTGCCGGACGTTTTGACAGGCAAATTTATATTGAATTACCAGATCTCGAAGAACGCAAAGCTATTTTCAAAGTGCATATGCGCAACCTGAAAATGGATGAATCGACCAGCGTTGATTTCCTGGCAAAACAAACTCCAGGATTTTCAGGTGCTGATATAGCAAATGCCTGCAACGAAGCTGCCTTAATTGCTGCCCGCAGCGATAAAAAGATGATTGACAAACAGGATTTCCTGGATGCCATTGACCGTATTGTTGGCGGACTTGAAAAACGTAACAAGATTATTTCGCAACACGAAAAGAAAGTGATTGCATACCACGAATCTGGACATGCTGCTGTAAGCTGGCTTCTCGAACATGCTCATCCGCTTGTAAAAGTTACCATTGTTCCTCGAGGAAAAGCATTAGGCGCAGCCTGGTATTTGCCTGATGAACGTCAGATTACTACTTACGAGCAAATGATAGATGAGCTAATTGCAACCCTTGGCGGGCGTGCTGCTGAAGATATAGTTTTTGGCAAAATCTCCACCGGTGCTCTCAACGATCTGGAAAAAGTTACGAAACAAGCTTATGCCATGGTTGCTTTTTATGGTCTGAATAAGAAAATCGGGAATATAAGTTATTACGATTCTTCCGGGCAGAATGAATACTCTTTTTCAAAGCCTTTCAGCGAAGAAACTGCCAGGGTTATTGATGATGAAATCCATAAAATGGTTGAAGAGTGTTATGCCAAAGCCAAACTGCTTCTCTCCGATAATCGTGATAAACTTAACCAGTTAGCTGAAATTCTGCTTCTGAAAGAGGTGATTTTCCGCGAAGACCTGGAGAAAATATTCGGCAAACGTCCTTTCCCTGATCATGATCACGTTATGATCAACAGCAATGGCGAAACCAATGAGGAAAGACAAGCCGAAGCATCAAAAATAGCTTCCGCTCCCACTATTGCTGAGTTACCGCTGGGAATCGATAGTCCTGAGAATAAGGAGGAAGAAGCCAAACCTGGTATTTCTTCATAAATTTCATGCTATTGTATACGATTAAGGGAAAATGTATAAATTTACCTTGTCAGAATAAACACTATCAGGGTAAATAACGTAGCATAAAAATGGAAGAAAGTACATCAAGGGAGAAGGTACTGAAAAAAGTACGCCATGCCTTAATTTATAAAACCGACAATCCTTTTCCAAAGGTAGATTTCGATTCAGCGGTTTATAAGCCGATGAATGACACAACTGATGTTAATTTTGCACAGGAGTTTACGAAAGTGGGAGGCGTTTTTATTTATTGTGAAAACGAAAGTGAAGTTGTAAGTACTTTATCCGCGCTTTATACTGAATGCGAATGGCATAATATTTATTGTCTCGAGCCGGAATTTCAATACATGCTTACGCAGTCTGGCGTACCATTTGATTCGGGGGAGGACAGCCTCCAGCAAATCAGTGTAGGGATAACAGGTTGTGAATTCCTGATTGCCAGGCTTGGAAGCATAATGGTCTCCTCTAAAACAAGCAGAAGACTGAATGTGTACCCTGAAATTCATGTAGTTATAGCATACGTAAATCAGTTGGTTGACGATCTGAAGGATGCTTTTACCGCAGTTCAGAATAAATATTCGGGCAAGCTTCCGTCAATGCTTTCAGTAATAACAGGTCCAAGCCGAACCGCTGATATCGAGAAGACACTTGTAATGGGTGCCCATGGTCCACGTGAATTATTTGTCATCCTGGTTGAAACTCCACCTTTAGAAGATTAAACAAAGTTTAACGTTATGTCAGAAAATTGGGGAGTAATTTACACTACAAACCAGCTTTATGAGGCTGAAATAGTGAAAGAAATAATGGCCGACAATGATGTTGAATGTGTCATCATGAATAAACAGGATTCTAATTATATGTTTGGTGAAATAGAAGTATGTGTGCCAAATGAAGAAGTTCTGAAAGCCAAACAATTAATACTTGAATTTAAAGGTGAATAACTTAGCTACCCGCTCGCTTACTGCAGTCTTTTTTGTAATTGTAATGATTGGTTCCGCGCTGTTGGGGCAGTCCGTGTTTTCGGTTCTCTTGTTAATCATCACGCTTCTCAGTCTGAATGAATTTATTTCACTGGTTTCGAACGAAAATAATCAACCGGCACTTTGGCCTACACTGGTTGTTGGAGGATTAACGTATGCTGTTTTTGCCGCACACGCCATGGATTTAATAGCAGCAGAGTGGTTACTGGTAGTAATTCCTTTTGTTTTTGTGCTATTTATTCTTGAACTATGGCGTGAAAAGGCAAATCCTTTTACCAACATTGCATTAAGTTTTACCGCCATAATTTATATTGCTCTGCCGCTGGGGCTGATGATGTATTTCTTTGATCCTGTTGTTCTTTCCGGGCCCTTTCATTATGGAACTGTAATTGGATTCCTTGTCATTTTATGGCTTAATGATACCGGGGCGTATTTTGTTGGATCTCTGATTGGCAAACACAAACTTTTTGAACGCATTTCGCCTGGCAAAACCTGGGAAGGAAGCTTTGGCGGCGTTGTTTTTGCTTTACTTACAGCCTGGGGAATTTCATTTATTTTCAGGCAACTGGATGTGACACACTGGATGACCCTTGCGACAATAGTTGTGATTTCAGGCACACTTGGCGACCTGGTTGAATCCATGATGAAACGTAGCTTAGGGATAAAAGATTCGGGAAATATTTTACCTGGCCATGGTGGTTTGCTCGACCGTTTCGATGCTGTTTTACTCTCTGCTCCATTTGTATTCGTATATTTGGCGTTCTTTTGCAGGTAATTTAATACGTTAAAGTTTAATGAAAATACACAAAGAAGGATATAACAGCATTGCTGCAGCTACCATTGCAGCTGCTGTTTTGCTGGTAGGGACTAATTATCTTTTTCCTGTTCAAACAATCTTCCATTACCTTGGATACATTGCATTGCTGGTTTGCTGGATAATTGTTGTCCGGTTTTTTCGAATGCCATTTAGGGAACTTGTTGAGGATATTGATATTGCACTCTGCCCTGCAGATGGCACAGTAGTGGCGATAGAAGAGGTGTTTGTTGATGAATTTTTTAAGGACAAACGATTACAGGTTTCAGTTTTTATGTCGCCCAACAATGTGCATGTAAACAGGTATCCTGTTTCAGGTAAAATTGTTTATACCAATTATTGGCCTGGATCGTTCCTGGTGGCGTGGCATCCGAAATCATCCACCGAAAATGAACGGAATACGGTAGTTGTTGAACATCATAGGTATGGGCCAATAATGATCCGGCAGATTGCAGGAGCACTGGCACGTAGAATTGTTTGCTATTCAAAAACCAATGAACGTATAGTGCAGGGCAAGGAATTAGGGTTTATTAAATTTGGGAGCCGGGTAGATCTTTACCTGCCGTTAAACTCAAAAGTTACAGTCTCACTGGAACAAAAAGTAAAAGGTGGTGTAACTCCAATTGCTATACTTGGCGATGGAAAGCGTTAAAATCTTTAACATCTTTTTAACAAAATAATTACTTCTAGTCTAATATTTAGCAATACTTTTGCGTTACATATTTCTAGAAACCATTTAATAAATTATAACTATGAAAAAAGTTGCGCTTGTAATTTCGTTATTCGCTTTTATTTTTGCTCTTACTGTAAATACAGCATCAGCTCAAAAAGTAACTACAGCTCAAAAAGCTAAATCTGAAAATGTTAGCACCGGTAAAGAAACTCCTGCTAAAGCTTGTTGCGCAAGTACTACTGCTAAAACAGCTGCCTGCTCAAAAGAAGGTGATGCTAAAGCTTCAGGCTGCTCAAAATCGTGTAGCAAAGCTGAAGGAAAAAGCTGTTGCAAAAAAGGCGAAGCAAAAACCGAAGTTGCACCGGTTCCTAAGCAGAACTAAGACATTGGTTAAAATCGAAAACCCGCTCAGTGAAGCGGGTTTTTTTTATGCATTTTATTTGAAATGGCATGTCTGTTAATCTCCAAAAGGAGATCATTTGAATCCCCGACCTGAAGGTCGGGGCAAATAAAGAGGGAAAAGAGTAGCAAAAAAAACATGCATATGTCCTGCTAAAAGGAAAGGTTAATGTGCTATTTCACAATCAGCTTTTTCCTATTTTACATTAACTATTCAACTATCCCACTTCCTCAAAGCAACACCATAATTTCATCCAGCGAAAACACCTCCATGGTAACGGGTTCAGCATGTTTCTTGTTTTCGTGATTTACATACAGTTGATCCATGCCAATTTGCCTTGCACCAGCCATATCCACCTCCAGGTCGTCGCCTACCATTAAACTTTCATTTGCCAGGGCACCTGTTTTGCGAAGTGAAAAATGAAAAATTTCAGCTTCCGGTTTTTTCGACCCGGCTTCTTCACTGGTAATCACACTTGTAAAATACCGGTCCATTCCTGAATTCTTCAGTTTGCTGTATTGAACTTCTTCAAATCCATTGGTTATTATATGCAGGGGATATTTCAGGTAGAGGTATTCAAGCGTTTCTATTGCGGAAGGGAATAAATAGACCTTAGATGAGATACCTTCAATAAAACCGGAAGCCATTGCTTCACCCAAATCGCGGTCATCAATTCCCATTTTACAAAGTGTATCATAAAATCTTCGGAAATTCAGATCGTCTTTCCCGATTTTGTCTTCCCGGTATAAAGCCCATAAAGCCAGGTTGATACCAACATAGTTTTCCCTGAAAGCTTCGTAACTGGCAATGCCTTTGTCCTTGAGGTTCAATGTTTCGAACATTTCACGCTTGGTTTCTTCAGCACTTCGCTCAAAGTCCCAGAGCGTATGATCGAGGTCAAAAAATATGTGTTTGTATGATTTCTTCATATAATAATTGTCGTAGAATGCAAAAATAGCTTTTGATTCTCAGAAAAAAAATTTTATTCATTTTGTCGGATGAGCCAAAAAATAACGTATCATTGTGATATCAAAATAATATCAAATAAAATGGAAAAAGAAAAATTAGATTCGACCTCAACAGGCTATATGGGCCTGGTGATCCTGCTGGCATTTCTGGTAGGTGGTATTCTGTTGCTGGTTATGTTTAATCAGCAATTAATTGGAGTAATAGGAGGGCCGGTATGCCTGCTTTTTACGGCTTTTATGGCAACCGGATTCCTGGTAATCAACCCGAATGAATCTTCGGTGCTTACACTTTTTGGCGAATACAAGGGAACTCTGAAACGAAACGGATTTTACTGGGTTAACCCGTTTTTCGTTAAAAAGAAAATTTCGTTACGCGCCCGGAACTTCAACAGCGAATTACTTAAAGTTAACGACAAACTTGGTAACCCGATTATGATTGGCATTGTGCTTGTATGGAAAGTTGAGGAAACTTTCAAAGCTGCTTTTCAGGTTGATGATTATAACAGGTTTGTTGAAATACAAAGCGAATCGGCTGTGCGTAAACTTGCAGGTCATTATGCGTACGATAATTTTGATGATGAACAAACGGATATCACCCTTCGTGGGGGTGGCGAGGAAGTAAATCATGTATTGGAAAAAGAACTTTCGGAACGACTGCATATTGCGGGTATTAATGTAATTGAAGCGCGTATAGCTCACCTGGCGTATTCAGCCGAAATAGCACAGGCTATGCTCAAGCGGCAGCAAGCAACAGCCGTGGTTGCAGCACGTACTAAAATTGTAGAAGGAGCAGTGAGTATGGTCGAAATGGCTCTGAATAAACTATCGGACCGTAAAATTGTAGATCTTGATGATGAACGCAAAGCTGTAATGGTTAGTAACTTACTGGTTGTGCTGTGTTCGGATAAAGATGCTTCGCCTGTGGTTAATGCCGGTTCAATTTATTAATATGGTATCAAAACTTATTTATAGGGAGGAGCAATCGTTTCGCCAGTCGATAATTCCATGGATCATGTTGGCTTCCATGTTGATTCTGATAGGAGGATTTGGAGTTAGTTTTTACCAGCAGCTCTACCTTGGGAAACCTTACGGAGAAAAACCTATGAGTAATAATAGCCTGATCTGGAGTAGTATCATATCTTTTATAGTTATGAGCACCGCCTTCATCTTTATACTGAATGGCAGCCTGGTAACTGAGATCTGGACAGATGGAATAAGGTATAAATTCCCACCTCTTATCCGCAAAATGAGGCATATCCCACTTACGGAGATCATTGAGGTTGAAGTAGCGAAATACAGTCCAATCATGGAGTTTGGAGGATGGGGATGGCGAAAACGTTTGTTGTCACGAAAAACCGCATATAATGTAAGCGGGAGCATAGGAGTAAGGGTAACATTTAAAAAAGGGAGCCAGATTTTATTCGGTACCCGTCAGCAGGATGAAATGAAACGTGCTGTTGAAAAAATGTTAATGCAGACTTCGTGACAATAAAATATTCAATTATGATACTAATGAAAAAAATACCATTCTTATTTCTAATGAGTTTACTTACAACTGCAGCATTTGCCCAGGATATTACCGGGCAATGGAACGGAGTACTCAAGGTTAGCGGCATGCAGCTAAGGATAGTCTTCAATATTGCTAAAATTGACAATGGATACAGCTCTACAATGGACAGTCCTGATCAGGGCGTTAAAGGGATTCCGGTTACTTCCACTACTTTTGAAAATTCAATTTTGAATATGAAGGTTGTAAATGCGGGAATTGAATTTGAAGGAGAATTTAAAGAGGGTATTATACAAGGTTCGTTCAAACAAAGAGGGCAATCTTTCGTTTTGGAATTAAAAAGGGAACTTAGCGAAAAACCTGT
>Ga0265593_1001283_pt1 | contig 11894 bp, 11 predicted proteins | sample saktaG_8_FD_190136 | JGI IMG/M metagenome (GOLD analysis project Ga0265593, IMG submission 190136) | Saline water microbial communities from Sakinaw Lake, British Columbia, Canada - sak_2011_5_24_36m | ecosystem: Environmental > Aquatic > Non-marine Saline and Alkaline > Saline ...
TGTGGTCGGCGCGGGTCTTGTCAGTGCCGCCGGTTTCGGGGTGGTAGGGGATTTTCTCATAACCGGGGAATTTGTCGTGGGCGGAGGGGGAGTCGGCGAGGACGAGGTGGTGCTTGCCGTTTTCATGTCGTGCTGGCCGAACTTGGCGACGTAGCCGTTGAAGTAACGCCACTCACCCTCGGGCAGGCTCACGCCCACCGTGACGTTCTCGCCAAGCAGCTTGTCCGGGTCTATCGAGGCGTTCTCGCTGAGCAGGTCGAGTTCGTACTCGAACAACCCGCCGAGTTTCTCTTTAGCCAGCATCCGGTGGAACAGCAGCACGTCCTCGCCCAAGGGCGTGGACACTTTGATCGGGCGGTTTTTCTGGGAAATGGGCATGGTTTAAGGAATCCTTTTTTCGGCTGATTCTAGCGCAATCCGACCGAGGTCATGGGTACAAAGCGGGCTACGCTGGCTACCCGCGCCATTGATCGCCGCGAGTGGCGTTTTTTCACGATAAGGCAAGCCATCAAGCGGCTTTTAGCTCCAAGCGTGGATGCAATCCGGCGCGTGAGGCAAGCCTGACCAACCCGTCAAGAGAGAATTGGTTGATTGCCCCCTGCTTGATTTCGGCAATGCGGGCTTGGTCGATGCCCAACACCTGCGCCGCTGTCGTTTCCGTGATGTCCGAATCTTGCAGCCAGTTGCTAAGCCCATTGAGCAAAACGGCGCGAATCTCCAGTTCCGCTGCTTCGTCTGGCGGGAATAAGTCTTCAAAAACGCTGCGTCCAGCAGGGGTGACATGTTGCGCATCGTGTTCATTGGTGTTCATCGGTTACCTCTTAATCGCTTTGAATCGGGCCTAGGCTAACGCTATGTCACGCGGACTGGTTTTCTGGGTCTTCTTTTGAAAGGCATGCAACACATAGATTTTAAGACCAATGTTTGCCACATAGATTACCCGAAATGCGCCGGATTCCGCTTTGATGCGAATTTCACGCACACCCGCTCCAACGCTTGTCATCGGCTTCCAATCATTCGGTTCACCGCCCTGTTGAATCTTATGCAATTGGAAACCCGCGTTTTGCTTCGCATCTGCGGGGAATGCCTTCAAGTCGTCGTAACTGCTGCCTAGCCAAATAATTTCTTTCACGACATGCAAAGGGGAATTTTTCTCATTTTATCCCAGTTGTGTAGTTGGGCATAAGCAGAAGATAGATTAAGGTAGCATGAACTTTTTATGGTACAATGCACCGTAAAAGGTGCAGAATGGAAAAAAAAGATAAAATCCCGCTTGTGTTCTATCGAACGTCGTCTGGGGGAGAACCGGTCCGGGATTGGCTTAAAGGGCTAGATCCGGAAGATCGAAAGACGGTGGGGATGGATCTCATGCGAGCGCAATGGCGGTGGCCGATTGGCATGCCTTTGTGCCGCCCGATGGGGGACGGATTGTGGGAGGTGCGGACTGAACTTCCAAGCCGCCGGATTGCCCGTGTGCTTTTCTGCGTCCATGCAGGCCGATTGGTAGCGTTGCATGGTTTTATCAAGAAGACGCAGAAAACGCCTGAAGAAGAATTGAAAAAGGCGCACAAGCGCCAAAAGGAGATTGAAACATGAGCGACAAACATATTGGTTCGGGCCTTGATGACTTTCTGCAAGAAGAAGGTTTGTTCGATGAATCCCAGGCGCAAGCCATCAAAGAAGTGATCGCTTGGCAGTTAGATCAAGCGATGAAAGAGAAAGGGATTTCCAAGGCACGGATGGCTATCCTGCTCAAGACCAGCCGGACACAGGTTAACCGTTTGCTCGATCCTGCAAACGACATCACCCTGTCCACTCTGCAACGGGCAGCGGCCTTGGTTGGCCGGAAGGTAAGGATTGACCTGGTTGCTGAGAACGGCGGTTGACCATGATTAGGCGCTGGAGATTTCGCTGTGTTGGGTGGCATTGCGGGCAGCGCAGGGATTACCCAACGCGATTGCCATGGTTCGGCATTTCAATGTAGTGCAACACGCTTCGGCTCTGTTCGGCTCAAGACAAGTCGCTCGGCGAACAGACGTTGCCGAAGGGGTATGCCATCCTGTCCACAATGTTTTGTGCCGTGCCAGGAACGATGGACCTTTTACGAAACGTTAGGGTTGGGATTGCAAATCCCGACCCGCTTCGTGACACCGGAAACGCAAGACTTGCAAGTGCGCGAGATTAGTGCCTATTCTGGGCGGATAATCCACCATCAACGGCAAAACAATATCTTGTGTGTTGACCGATGTTCACAAACGTAGACAACTTGGACAAGATGAGATATTTTAGAGAGTGTTTTTTAGGGCTTCCAATTAATGAGTGAAGCCCGTAGCGCCTTCTCATTAGCTTACAGCTTGGGAACAAGCAAAAAGTCAGGACCATTGCCTTGGAAATGAGGGGGACGGGAGCGATGGCAATGATTTTGTGTCCCTGACCATCAACACCGAGCCGAACACCGCCGACCCTGCGCTCCCGCCCCCCCCGGAACCAGTGTGGTGCGGAACTACAAGGCGATCTACCATTATCATGACGAGCAAGTCGGGGAGTGGAGTGAAGTGAAGTGATTAGTAGTTTGAAAGATTACAGCGTTTTCTATATCTATTAGTTACTTATTTATTTATTTACGCCCATGCTGGCAAAGGATTGCCGACCTACTGCGTAACAAGGACTGTAGGGCGGTAACCCTTTGCCGCCAACGATTTCAAAACTTAAACAACGTAATCAATTGGAATTAAAAACGCTGTATAACCAAATAAATATAGGTATTCATAATGACAAATAATAATGCGGTGAAAGTTTTTTACTCCTATTCTCACAAAGATGAGCATTTGCGCGATAAATTAGAGAGACATTTAAAATTATTACAACGTGACCAAGTGATTGATACTTGGCACGACCGTAAAATTGATGCAGGGGAAGAGTGGAAACAAGCACTAGATCACAATTTAGAAGTTGCCGATATTATCTTATTGCTGGTTAGTTCTGATTTTATAGCATCAGATTATTGCTATAATATTGAATATAAATGCGCAATGCGCAAACATGAGGGATGTACAGCAATAGTAATACCAGTATCGTTACGACCCTGCGATACCGGAAAAGCCGAGTTTATGAAACTACAGGGCTTACCAAATAATTTTAAACCTGTTACTTCGTGGAAGAATCAAGATGACGCTTTCACCGATATTGCAATAGGCATTAGGACTATAGCCGAAAAAATTCGAAACGAAGGCATTCGATCCGTTGCTGAAGCCCGACATAAGCAAGATAAGATTAGTCAGGATAAACTTGCTGACGCACAAAAATCCCAAAATATTGAATGCCCATATCTTGGTTTAGGGACTTTTCAAACCAAAGATGCTTGCCTGTTCTTTGGCAGAGATGAAGAAATACAGCGTGCTGTAGGTTTTTTTGGTAGGCCAGTAGCCGAAACACATAGAAAACAAGAGGGTTCAGAACAACAATATACCCGTTGGGTGGAAATTGAAGCACATAGTGGCTCTGGTAAGTCGTCGTTAGTTAATGCGGGCATAATCCCTATTTTTGAAAAAATAAACGAAGGCTTAATTAACGATGAGCGTTTGCTTATAGCCAATAGATATAAAAAATGGGTTGTTTTTAAGCCTATGCGACCAAGCGTAAAGCCTTTGCTTGCATTGGCAACAACCCTAAACGATAAATTGCAAACAGAAAATAATGTCGAAAAACGTCTTGAAATGCTTAAAAAAAGCACGGAAGCTCTGGTTTATCAACTGATTGATGACAAAAAGGGTGATGATGACATTGCTTTTCTGTTAATCATTGATCAATTTGAAGAACTATTCACTTTATCCAAAGAAAACAAGCAAGAAAAGCAACAATTCGATGCCTGTATTGCACACGCTCTATTAAGTGATTGCCCGCTTTTTTTGATTACTACAGTGCGTAGTGACTTTCTCGGCAATATGGCTGAGCTGCCTAAGCTCGATGATTTATATGACTCTCATTGCGGACATTTTAGTTTGCGCCCTATGTCACTTGATTGCTTGCGTGAAGTTATTGAAAAACCAGCAGAACTAGCTGGCATGGATGTTTCCGAAGTTACCGCAGCGATACTGCGTGATGCTGAAGGAGTGGAGAGTGTTTTGCCTTTGGTAGAAAGTGCATTGGCATATCTTTCCAAAAAAGGAAACCTAATCGGTAATCGCCTTAGTGGAAAACTATATAGGGAAAAAGGCGGTATTGCTGGCATGTTAGAGGAACAAGCCGATAAGGTGTTAGATAATTGTCAGGATAAAACCGCAGCCTTAGAGTTATTGCTAGCTATGACCAATCCGAGTGTTGATGGGCGTAACACTCGGCGAAGTATTCCCAGACAGGAAGCGTTACTTATTGCAAATCAGAGTAATTTTTTGAGAGAGTTTATCGGTATATTTAGCGGAAAAACTAACCCATTAGTACTGCTTAGAAATATTTTAACAAAAAAAAGTAGCTCAGAAGGTGGGAAAAAGATCATTGCTGAATTAACAGGCAATAAAACAATAGGTAACAATATAAATCTAGTTGGCATGCGTGTTATCACAAGCACTGACGAACCCTGTCTTTTTGAATTGCGAGTAGAGCATCTGTGCAACTTTGTAATGTCTAAAATTTTAACTGAAGAGCAAAGAAAAATATTTTGCGATACTGTTAACGAAATACTTTGCGATACTTTTAAAAAGATATTTGAAGAAAAGAAAAAAGAGAGCACAAATGGTGAAAAAGTAGATGAGATTACACTGACACCAAAAAATATAGGCTTTAATGCTACCATTAATTTATTAGAACTTGCCATATTAAGTAAATACTCAGCCGGTTCTGATAATCTTGAAAGTTTACTAAATGATGTCAAAGAAAAACTTGGACATGCTTATCCACTTAAAAAATACAGGATACGTGAAAACAACTGTCAATATGACCTAATCCATGAAACCCTAATCCGTTCACGTGGTATTGATCAAGAATCGGGTAAGATGATTGGTTATTGGAAAAGATTATTTAATCATGTTTATGAAAACCGTAATCGCCATGTTTATCGTCGACAATTAGAGAATCATGCAGCGACTTGGAAGGATTCAAAATTGCTAAGGCGTTGGTGGAATACAGCGAGTTTTAGTGATTTACGGAGATATTGGCCTTTAAGAATGGATTATCAAAGTAATGAAGGAAAATATTTATTTTGGAGTTGGATTACAGTAGGATTCCATACTGCTGTGTTGCTTGTTGTATTGGGTTTTATTACGGAATCAGCTTTGTGGACGATAAATAATGAACTACCTATTAATTACATGCTAATGCAACAGCGTTTCAGATTAATTGACTTAAAGAAAAACTATCAACTTCCTGAATTTTTAGCAAAATGGTTGCCTGATGAACCTTTACCCGAAATGGTAAAGATTCCTGTGAGTAACGGTACGTTTGTTTTTGGCGAACAAGATGCTGCATTCATTAACGATTACAAAGATGGCGGAAAGAAATCTGAATATAATTATCCTTGGGATTGGGGTATTCCAGGTGTACACAAAACGGAAAATATTCCAAATCCCTATGCATTGAGTAAATTCGAGGTAAATTTTCGGCAGTATGACTATTATGTCTGGGATCAGCTTAAAAATGGAAAAATTAAAAATGATAATGGTGAGGTATCACTAGAAAATAAAAGCACGGGCGAACTGGTTTATCAACCGCTAATCTATCCAACAACGGGTAAAGCTGGTCGTAACCTACATCCGGTTGTCAATGTTAACTTAACTGAAATTAATGCTTATTTGAAATGGTTGGCTGCAAAATTTAATGCCAAATATATTGAACATAAAACCTATCGATTACCAACTGAGGTTGAATGGGAGTTTGCTGCCCGTGGCGGTATAGAAGGTATAAACTCAAGAGGTTACACCAATTACCCTTGGGGAAATGAAGAGCCGGAAGCCAAATATGCAAATTGTGATGATTGTGGTACGCAACAAAGTGAACATTCTATGGCAGAGGATGAATCATTGAAGTATGTTAGGTCTGTTAAGGTAGGTGAGAATACGCTATATAACATGGCAGGTAATGTTTGGGAAATAACCTGCTCACACTGGTATCAAACCCTTGAAAAACATAAGGTGGGCGATAATGATGGACTTGAAGCGGAAAAAACTTGTTTGCCAGATGCTGACACCCGTCATTTACGTGTAATGCGCGGTGGTGCTTTTGACTTTGATAAAAATAGTGTAAGAACTGCCACACGTTATCGGTTCAATGTCCATTTTACATATGATGACGGTGGATTTCGCGTTGCGCGGATAGATTAGTCATTTACTTTGACGATGAGTGTTTTAATGCAACATATTAAAAGAAGTAGGATTGTGTGCTAGTCTGGTTTGTCATCGCTTACTGGATACTTTCAGTCCTGATCGGCTTGTTTGCCACACGTAATGTCCACAACTCCAAAGATTTCGCCCTTGCTGGGAGACATTTGCCGTTTCACATTGTGACGGCAACCGTATTTGCAACTTGGTTTGGTTCTGAAACTGTACTGGGTATTCCTGCCGTGTTTCTTAAAGAAGGTTTGCATGGTGTGGTTGCCGATCCGTTTGGTTCTTCACTCTGCTTAGTATTGGTAGGGTTATTCTTTGCTGCGCCTTTATATCGCATGAGTCTTCTCACTATTGGAGATTTTTATCGTCAACGCTTTGGCCGCACGGCAGAAACACTCATCACTCTCGGCATTGTAATTTCATACTTAGGTTGGGTTGGTGCGCAAATTAGCGCGTTAGGGCTAGTCTTCAACGTAGTCTCAAATGGTGAAATCAGTAAAATCACGGGTATGTGGCTAGGCTCTGGTTCTATTTTAATTTACACCTTTTTTGGCGGCATGTGGGCAGTAGCAATTACCGACTTTATTCAGATGATCGTCATTGTTATCGGTATGCTTTACATCGGCAACGAGGTAAGTAACCAAATAGGCGGTGTTGGAGTAGTAATTGAACACGCTAGGCAAGCGGGTAAATTCCATTTCTGGCCTGCTCTCAATTTAAAGGAAATTATTGGATTTTTTGCTGCGTGGATTACTATGATGCTCGGCTCGATTCCGCAGCAAGATGTTTTTCAACGTGTACAGTCTTCTAAAACCATTACTATCGCTATCTGGGCTTCTGTATTGGGTGGTTGCTTATATTTTTTATTTGCTTTTATACCGATGTTTCTCGCTTATTCGGCAACGATGATAAGCCCACAATTGGTAGCCAGTCTTATTGATATAGATGCACAAATGATACTACCTAGCTTTGTAATGCAAAATGCCCCATTGTTTGCGCAAATATTATTTTTTGGTGCGCTTCTTTCGGCAATTAAAAGTTGCGCTTCGGCTACGCTATTAGCTCCATCGGTTACTTTTACTGAAAATATCCTTAAACCTATGCTACCAAAAATGACCGATCAGCAACTACTGCGTAAAATGCGTATTGTTACTTTAGTCTTCACTTTGCTTGTCACACTGTACGCCACCTACTCAGAGGCTAGTATTTTTAAAATGGTAGAGAGTGCTTACCAAATTACACTGGTTATCGCTTTTGTTCCGCTAGTTTGCGGTATTTATTGGAAAAGAGCCAACAATCAGGGGGTACTCTTTTCTATCTTTCTCGGCCTATCTTTTTGGTTAGGCTGTCATCTATTTGGCTCACCAGAGCCTTTAGGTGATTCCTAAGAAAGAACATCCCATCAAGAATCTGATCCGTAGGAAAAAAACAGAGTCCACGAAAGACACGAAAAGCACGAACAAAAGCAAGATTCGTTCGTGCTTTTCGTGTCTTTCGTGGACGATTCTTTTGGTGGATTCATTATTGGAAATCACCTTAGTACCCGCCCAACTCGCGGGTGTTTTCGCAAGCGGATTTGGTATAGTTATCGGCTCTACCTTACCGAATTATCGAAGAGTCAATCTTTTTTTCCGTCATTGAACAGTTTTGCCAGCTTGGTTTAATTAATCAAGAACAACAGGATCAGGAACATGCTCTAGCATTTGGTAAATCCTCTTGTCTTCTGATGAGCAGTGGTAGACCTTTTGATAAATAATTTTAAGCCAATTCAACAATTCAGGCTTTGTTAATAGTTTAAAATTATTAGGTTGATAAATTAATAAATCCATTTGAGGAGGATTACCTATTCCAGGCAATGCTAGAATATAATCCAAACTGCTAATACGCAAACATCCAAGTCGTCTATAAAATCGTTGCCTTTTTATTCTAATAACTTTATCTGATGAATCTTCACGATCTGAATCTATTTCAATCAATAGAAAAATATTATGCGATTTTTTTGATATATGGTTATAGCTTTGAATAAATAGAACTTGCCCATAGCCTAAATTTTGGTAGCCTTTATCAATAGCCATATATTCTAATAGACAGAAAGACTCATCTTTCGGTATAAAAACTATACTAAAGCCAATAACAATATTATCTTTCATAGCCAAAAGAATTGAGTATTCAGGTGAACAACACATTTCTTTTATTTCTTTTTTAGATTTTTGCTCTCGTTGTGGCAAAGCGTTTTCATAAATATCAAAAAACGCATTAAAGAATGATTCATCTATTGGTTTTAGCTTGCTAATTTTCATTAATTATTTGGAAATAAACTGGTTCTTTGGGATTTCGCATGGTTAACAACCCATTGTAATTTAAGCAAACCGCTCATGGCCGCCAAGGTCTAGGCTCAACCGCTGAAACAGGTGTACCCGGTTGAATACCCCGTAGCAACGCCCCAACAATACCCTGATTATGTGGTTTAGCCTTTCGACTGTCAATCATCATCCAAAAGTTTCCACCTGTCAACATCCAATTTTTCCAGTTGCGGGGGCCAATCAGGGGTTTTGATTGGCCTTTTTACTCTGCTTGAACCGGTAGGAGTCGTTGCCGGTTTCCAGGATGTCGCAGTGGTGGGTGATGCGGTCCAAGAGGGCTGTGGTCATCTTGGCATCGCCGAAAACATGTGCCCATTCCGTGAAGCTGAGTTTGGTGGTGATGATCAAGCGAGGTCTTTTCGTAGAGTTTGCTGATCAGGTGGGACAGCTTGCGCACTGCCGACATCGGGAAAGGCAGATAACCCAACTCATCGAGGATGACAGCGTCAATTGGGACGGGTGACTTGGCCAGGTTGCCCGCCTTGCCGAGCCGCTTTTCCTTATTCCATCTGGTTGACCAGGTGGATGGCGGCTATCCCCAAGACGGTGGCGAGGTGGGTCTTGCCGGTGCCGGTCCCGCCGACCAAAATCAAATTGTGCGCCTGGCCCGTGAAGGCGACGGTGGCCAGCCCGTAGGGCGGAATAGGCGGTACTCCGCCATATTCCGCCGTCTGTGTAGTGTTTGCCATTCGACGTAATACGCGAGTACGCTATTGCGCCCTACGCGGGCTAATTATTACGATAATTTTTTCCATTCACAAAATCGTTCGTCCAGAAGATTAAATACCATAAAAATATTTTCTGGTGAATCTTCGATCTCTGAGAAATTAGCCACATTAGGAAATAGTGATTCTAAATCCGAATAATATAAATAGCGCCAACCTGGCCGATAATAAACTTTGGTGAAGTTGTTCGCATCCGTTGTCATGATACTCTGCTGCAAAATACCTTCTGCTAAATCATAAAATAAGGATAAACTTGACTTTTTATGGTCAACTATATCTGCTAGCTTCGGATATATTTTAGGATGGCATAATTTCTTTTCTAATAACCATCTGAAATAAAGCGCAGCAACCATACCCTCAGATTGATGAGAATCTTTATATTCAGAAAAGTCCTCATAAGGCAGAGAGTCCAAAGAAAATTGTGCTTCTAACATAAAATCATCTAAATTTATATTCATAAATCACCTTTTTAATTTATATTGATTTGCCTTTTTATTTCAGCCCTTAGGGCGGAATAGGCGGTACTCCGCCGTAGTCCGTCGCCTATATAGTGTTTGCCATTCGGCGCAATACGCGTGTACGCTATTTCGCTCTACTGCACTATATATTTGCTATTGAATATGTCAACGAGAATCCAGCATCGGCAACTATTTTAGATACCGTATCAAGGAATTTAATTCCATTTGCAGTTGGTTTTTCTTTGAAAGAAATACTGATATTAAGTTTTCGATTTCTTGCATCGGGATAAGCATCTAAAACATCCTCACTTTCCATAAACCTTAGATAACTATTAATCTTTTCTTGAAGTAGATAAAGATGTTTTTGTTCATCATCCCAAATAAGGTGGTCAAACATTTTCAGAATGACTACCCCCGTCTCTTTATCAATACCAATTGCATCAACTTTGTTTGTGTCCTCAATTGTACTCATAATTTTTCTCCTATTTGGTTGGCGGTCTAATGATTTTAATTTCTGTAGGTGGTATTTTGGTTCCTCCTGGAAAGTCTCCTTTGCCTTTTCCTACGATTTCACCCCCTGTTTCTCCAATCTGAGGGAAAGCTTTATCTTCCTCTCGTTCCCACGCTCCAGCGTGGGAATGCAGATGGCGGCACTCCTGCGACGGTTAACTTAACCGCAGGAGCGGTCAAAACGGGTTACCACGCTGGAGCGGGGAACCAGAGAATATTGATTTTTATTTTCGAAGATCTTGTAGCATATAAGCCCAAGGATTACGACTGTTATCTGTATTTTGCGCTGTTCTTATAATAGCATTTTGAGCTTCTTCTGGTGCATTAAAAAAATGAACTTGCAAATATTCAAGTTGATCATCTGTAAGATCATTAGCCCATAATTCCAGTAAACTAGAAAGTTGGCCCTCTTTCTCAAGCCGTAATGCATCATCAACGATAGCACCCCAAACATTCTCAAATGGCATTGAATAAAGAGCCCTAGTTACCGCTTCCTGCAAAGATGAATCTGATGTTTCTGTAAAAGAACCTACCAAAATTTTTGGAATTTCAATATTTGTCGCTCCATGGACATGATCAACTAGTGTCCAAAACTTTGCTACTGCTTGCTCTCGTTCACGATGTGGAAGCTTATCCATTAATAGTACTTTAGCAAATGAAGCTTTCCAGCCATCTATATTCTTTTCATTTTCCGTAAGACTAATAATTGTTCTAGGTAGTCGATCTACCCACTTAGCATCATTATTATTATATGCAGCAAAACGAGAAGAAATTTTACACCATAGTAAACTAAAAACATCGACAGAATCTGGAACTTGAGACATATCTACTAAATTTAGTTCCCCTACTACATAATCTTGATAGTCATAACCATAAAGATATGTATTTTTAATGTAGGCTTCACAAAATGCTTGAAATTCCGGGTTGATTGCATCAAAAAACAACACACCTTGCATAACTTCTTTTGCAAATACTGATGGTTTTATTGAATTAAAATTAGAAAGCTCATTAATTCGTGGTAGATATAGCGGACTTAGCCCTTTTATTTTGTTTAACCATAATCCAAAACATCCTAAATAAATTAAACCTGGAAGTTCACCAACTTGGCGATTATAAATATTAGAATCATTGTAGTCATCTGAATTTATTAATGGTAATTTATCAATCTCATTTTTTACTAAAGAGTTAAAACTTTGAAGAAGTTCGTCAAGGGAATTCATTATATTTACCTCAAGTTATTTTTTCCTCTCATTCCCACACTCCAGCGTGGGAATGCAGACGGCAGCACTCCTGCGCCGATTATCCGCAGGAGCGATCAAGGCAGATTAATACGCTGGAGCGTGGGAACCAGAGAATAATAAATTCATAGACAGGATTATTAAATAAAATGAAAAGGTGTCATAGTTGGAATTAAGCTATCCCAACGTCCAACCGAAAATGCACCTGCAGCCCTTATTTCTAAATCCTCTGGCATAAAGCCAGTTAATGCAACCCCAATTTCTTGGAAAATTATTGAAT
>Ga0265593_1001287_pt1 | contig 11858 bp, 9 predicted proteins | sample saktaG_8_FD_190136 | JGI IMG/M metagenome (GOLD analysis project Ga0265593, IMG submission 190136) | Saline water microbial communities from Sakinaw Lake, British Columbia, Canada - sak_2011_5_24_36m | ecosystem: Environmental > Aquatic > Non-marine Saline and Alkaline > Saline ...
CACAATCAGCTTCTTTAATACGCTCATTGACCATGCCAATAATGACCGCATCTGGCACTAAGCCGCCGCTATCCATAAAGCTTTTGGCTTCTAAGCCCAATGGGGTGCCCGCTTTCACTGCCGCACGTAACATATCGCCCGTAGATATTTGTGGAATATTAAAATGTTGTTTAATAAAAGTGGCTTGAGTACCTTTGCCTGCGCCTGGTGCGCCTAAAAGAATGATTCGCAAAATTTCCCCCTGATTTAGAATTGATTTTAAGATTGTCGGAATATAATTTACATGTAAATTATATCAGTTCAAATAGTTTGCGATGGCGACAAAATCTGCCACACTTAAGTTTTCAGCGCGTAATTGTGAGCTGATGTTTAATGCTGTAAATCCATCGTCTTCAAGCAGACCTTTAAGCGTATTCCGTAAGGTTTTACGGCGCTGGCCGAATGCGGCTAATACGACTTTTGCAAACATCGCTTCATCTTTAGCAATAAATGGCAAAGATGCGTGAGGCACACATCGCACAAAAGCTGATTCTACTTTAGGCGCAGGTTCAAAGGCTTCTGGGGGGACTGTGATTAAGTAATCCATTTGTAAACGGTATTGCAACATGACGCTAAGTCGTCCATATGCGGCCGTAGATGGTTCTGCCACCATGCGCTCTACCACCTCTTTTTGTAGCATAAAATGCATGTCAGTGATGTGAGAAACGTTATCTAGTAGATGGAATAAAATAGGTGTGGAAATGTTATAAGGTAAGTTACCTGTGACGCGTAGATTTTCACCTAAGCTGGTGAAATCAAACTTGAGTGCGTCGGCATTGTGAATATTAATGGCATTATTGAGGTAAGCTGGTTTGCGATACTCAGTTTGCATCCAAGCGATGATGTCGCGATCAACTTCCACTACATGTAAAAGTTTTAATCTTTGTAATAGGGGCTTGGTGAGTGCACCCAGGCCAGGACCAATTTCAACCATAAGATCGTCGGGTTGCGGTGAAATGGCCTCAACTAAGCTAGCAATGACGTTTTGATCGGTAAGGAAGTTTTGTCCGAAGCGTTTTTTTGCGATATGTTTCATTCAGTTATTGTGCTTTAGATGCATTATTTGCTAGCGTAATTGCCAGCTCAATAGCGGTTAGCATACTGCCAAGTTCAATATTGCCAGTGCCAGCTAAATCTAATGCGGTCCCATGGTCAACTGAAGTGCGAATGATAGGCAAGCCTAGTGTTACGTTGACGCCTTCACCAAAGCTAGCGTGCTTTAAGACAGGTAAGCCTTGGTCGTGATACATGGCAAGCACAGCATCTGCTGTATTGAGATGGTGTTTTGCAAATAGGGTGTCTGCTGGAAGGGCGCCTATTAATTGCATGCCTTCAGTCCGCAGCTTTTCTAAAACTGGGTTAATGATTTCAATTTCTTCCATGCCTAAATAACCATCTTCGCCTGCATGTGGATTTAAGCCGGTAACTAAAATTCGGGGGTTTATTAGTCCAAACTTATCTATTAAGTCACAGTGCAAAATGCGAATAGTGGTTTCTAGGCTTTGTTGCGTAATGGCAGCAGGCACTTCTTTAAGCGCTAAATGTGTAGTGGCAAGCGCAACACGCATATTGCCACCGACTAGCATCATCACTACTTGTGGCGTTTTAGTGAGCTCAGCTAAAAATTCGGTATGGCCACTAAATGCCATGCCAGCATCGTTAATAATGCCTTTGTGTACGGGTGCTGTGACCATCGCATCAAATGCATTGTCAGTACAACCTAAGCAAGCTACAGTTAACGTATTAAGTACGTATTGGCTGTTTAGCACATTGAGCTTGCCTGCTATTACCTCGCTGCCTACGAGCTCATCCAAAACTGTTAGCGTGCCATCGCCAAGGTGTTGTTGAGTCGTGTTTTTAACATAAGGAATTATTTTTAGGGCTAATTCAAGTTGCGCCGCACGTGTTTTTAACATATTTGTATCGGCAATGACGACTATGTTAGCGTTTAGTTTTTTGTACGCCAGCATTACGCATAGATCTGGTCCTATGCCTGCTGGCTCGCCAGCAGTAATGGCGATAGAAGGTAATAAATGGCTCACGAGGTAGCTAGCGTCTGGATGTGATACGTTTTAAAGTCAGGGCGCTAAAATTTGTCTTCAAGTCTAAGTTCAACATAAGCGCGGTCGCGTAATTCCCGAATCCAATCTTGATAAGCCTCATCTGCTTTTTTAGCACGAATTTCTTGGCGTGCTTTTAAACGTGCCGCTTCTTTACTCATGTCTTGAGAACGGCGTTCTATCACTTGGATAATATGCCAGCCAAATTGGGTGCGGATAGGCTGACTAATTTGATTATCTTTAAGCTCATTCATGGCTTTTTCAAACTGCGGAACCGTGTCACCAGGGTTAACCCAACCTAAGTCACCCCCATTTGACGCGGTGCTATCTTCTGAATATTGTCGAGCGAGCACCTCAAATTTTTCACCATTATCTAAACGCTCTTTAATGTTATCCATTTTCTGTTTACCCTCTTTTTCCGACATAATTTCTGAGAGCTTGATCAGGATATGGCGTGAATGCGTTTGCTGAATAACCAATGGTGAATTGCCACCGCGTTTGTTGGTGAGTTTTAGTACATGAAAACCATTAGGACTACGCAGAGGTGGAGAAATGTCGCCAATGTGCATGGTTTTTAAGGCGTCTAAAAATAAAGCAGGCATTTGCGTGCCACTTTTCCAACCTAAATTGCCACCTTCTAAAGCGTTCGGTGCATCTGAGAAGCTGGCAGAAACTTTAGAAAAGCTTTTTCCTGCGTTGAGCTCGTTCACGGCAGTATCTACTTTGGCTTTAGCCTTTTGCACATCCTCTGTCGCACCTTCTTCTGGGGTGCGAATTAAAATATGTGAGATTTCAAATTCATCTTGATTTTCATTATTGGCAGCTTGACTGGTTAAAAAGTTATCAATTTCAGATTCACTAACGTTAACGCGACCATCAACCTCTCGTTCACGAAGGCGGGCAATGGTAATTTCATTGCGAATATCAGATCTAAATTTACGCATACTGACACCATCTTTGGCGAGTGCTTCACTAAACTCTGTTAGCGTCATTTGGTTTTGTTCGGCAATACGTTCTATGGTTTTATCAAGTTGATTGTCATCAACTTTAAGACCGGTTTGAGCTGCATATTGAATTTGTAGTGTATCGGTAATGAGACGTTCTAAAATTTGCTTACGTAAAATATCTTCTGGAGGTAATTCCGTCCCTTGTTTTTTAAATTGCGCGGTGACGGTTGCAATACGACTTTCTAATTCTTGCTCAGTCACGACCGTTTGATCGACGATGGCAACAATGCGATCTAGCTTAACCACTTCTTCTGCTTGCACATTTAGTTGGCAAGCCACAGTCAAAGCGCATGTTAACAATAAAGGTTGAATTAGATATTTAATAAAGGTACGCAAAATAGTTACTCGTAGTTGTGTTGTTAATAGGAATCAGGAATAAGCCCGGTGCTGACATAACCTGGGATGCTACGTTTGATAACATCTAGTGGGTCAGTGCCAATTGAGGCGAGACCACCTAGCTCAATCTGAAAAAACAGGGCGTAGCTGGCATTTGCTGTTGCGGTACTTACGCGCTGAATGACAGTTCTTGTTTGCCAACAACCCGCATTATATTCTACTCCAGCAAGAGTTTCGATGATATGTTTGTCTTCTATAGAGTAGTTGGCACGACCTATACCATACCAGCCTTGTCCTAGTGGCCATTGGCCTGAAAAGTCAAATTGATTGATGCCATTCGATTCATTAGTACTAGATGTATTTTGCCTGTAGGTATAACTGAGGTTAAGGGCTTTGCCAGGCTCTGGACTAAAGCGACTAGCTAATGTAGTACGTGTTGATGTTGAGTCTGTCGTGTTGTATTGCCAAAATGCATTCACATTCCAATTGGTTTTTAAGTAGGTCGTTAAACCCACCACAATATCTGAGGTATTGTTTTCTCGTACAATTTCAGTGTTATTTAACGTTACTTTTTGGTCTGCAAAATAATAGCGCTGACCAACAGACGCTGAAAGTCTTTGTATGCCAGTGTCAGACTCAATGAGACGCGTGGTTAACGCCAAACTGAGTTGGTTAGCATTGTTGATGCGATCGTTACCGGTGTACTGATTTTCTCTGAATAAGGTGCTGAAATTTAGGTCGGAGGTACTGCTATCAAAGATAGGAATATCAGTTTGTTTCGTATTAGGAATGTAAGCATAGAATAATCTGGGTTCTATGGTTTGTGTGTAAGCTCGATTGGATATTTTGAAGTCACGGTCGAAAAATAAGCCGCCATCTAAGCTGGCGATAGGTAAAGTACGTTGTAGGGATCCGGGATTATTTGGGTTATTGTTTAGGTTATAACTCGTATGATGAATGCCAATTTTTGGCGTGATATAGCCATAAGACTGATTCATAGGCAAACTAATGCTTGGGTATAGCGTTAGTCTAGAGCCTGTGGGCTTAACAACCGGGTCATTAATGTTGCTGTCAAACGCGACGAGTTGTGTATACAGGTTGGCGTTTACATCTCCAAAATATTTGGAGCCAGTTAATGTCATTTGCGGCAAGCGCTCATAAGGATAAGATAGATTATCTAAAGTTTGAAATTTTTGGGACACCCCATTAAAACGCCAAGTTTCATTTGCATAATCGATATTAAACTGTTGTGGTAAGTTAATGCGGCTGGTGGTGACAATACGTGTAGATAAGTCGGAAAAATATTGGTCATCTGAAGCTTTCTCCAGACTGTAGCCTGCAGACCAGCCGCTACCAAGGTTGTGTTGATGTTTTAATGAAGCGTAATAGCGATTCTCGCCACTTTGGTTGTCACTGGGCAAATATTCTAAACTATCAATGCCTGAAAATTTTTCTTCTAAATATCTAAATTCGCCTTGTAATTGAATGCCACGTTTACTTAAAGTTCGTGTTGTAAGTGTTGCATCCATATCAGGTGATATATTCCAATAGAAAGGGACCGATATTTCCAAACCATTTTTTGACGTGGTGCCGTACGTTGGCGAAAGTAAGCCACTCTTACGTTGATTGCTGTATGAAAAGCCAATCCAGGGGGTATAAAGTACAGGCACACCTTTGATTTCTATATAGGCATTTTTAGCAACACCAGATTCCGTGAAGTTATTGAGTTCCAATTCTTTTGTTTTAATATACCAGTCATCTACGCCTACTTCGCAGGTTGTATAGCGTGCATCTTTGAGTCGTTTTTTGTCCTGTCCTTCAAAGAGTATGGTTTTGGCATCACCGCGGGCTTTTGAAGAATTTACTTGTGAGCTACTTAGTGCCAATTGAATGATTTCAGAAGTTGGAGATTGATTGCTATCAGTAGCTGTGCCCGTTATTGTGTAATCGCTTCTTCCGTCTATTGGTTGAGTTTGTGAAGTGCTGAAATTATTGCTATGCCTGACGGTTTTAAGCATGGTAATTGAGGCGTCTCGAATTTCACCAATGCTGGTTGATAATTGCATGTGTAGCTCGGAGCCGCTTAGTTGAGAATCTCCTAGATTGAGGATGGCATTGCCTTTGGCATACAATTCATCATTTTGCATGTCATAGTCAATAACATCGCCTTGTATGGATTGTTTGCCTCGGCTAATAGAGGCATTGCCAATTGCACGCATTTTTCTATCCAGATGCAACTCAAGTTTGTCACCATTAATCACTACGGCATCAGCAGATTCGTTACTAGCATCAGTATCAGCATAGGCTATGACGCTATATGCCAATAAAATAGGCGTTAAACCACTTAAGAAAAATCTTCTTAGCATGTAGTAGCCGCTGCAATTATTAAGCGTATGGATGGTGGAGATGATGGCACGGGTGTCTAGATAGAAGGTTTATTTTAACGATATGTTTTATCAGTGATAAAATCTCATAAATTGGGTTTTTTGGCAATCAGTAAATCATAATTTACCCGCCCTTTAACGCTTAATGTTACAAGGCGAAACAGTAACTTTAAGTTACTGCATAACAACATTATATAACATTGGATAGACCGTCGTGGATGATAGACAACAACAACTGTCGGCTTGGCTAAATACAGTCTTAAAGCAAGCAGAATTTAAGCTCACAATAGCATCAGCGGATGCAAGTTTTAGACGCTATTTCAGAGTGAATTTAGTTAGCCCGTATTTAGGCTGTCACACACTCATTGCTATGGATGCCCCACCACCACAAGAGGATTGCACGCCATTTGTGACTGCCGCAGAACTTTTTCTGCATGCTGGATTGAATGTACCGCAGGTGATTGCACAAGATTTAACGCGTGGTTTTTTATTGTTAAGCGATTTGGGCGATGACACTTATTTGACGCAACTGAACTCAAAAAATGCGTCTAAGTTATATTTAGAGGCCACTAATGCACTGATTAAATTGCAGCTTGCTAGCAGAGCTAATGTGTTGCCTAAGTATGACGAAACTTTGCTCACACGTGAAATGCAACTATTCCCAGATTGGTATGTGGCTAAACACTTGAATGTGAGCTTGAATAATGAACAGCAGGCTGTCTTAAAAAACACTTTTGATGTATTAAATAAAAATATTCTCTTGCAAGGGCAAGTATACGTACACCGAGATTATCATTCGCGTAACTTAATGATAACGCAAGAAAATAATCCCGGTGTCTTAGATTTTCAAGATGCTGTGTATGGACCTATTAGCTACGATTTGGTGTCATTATTGAAAGATGCTTATATTAGTTGGGAAGAAGATCAAATCATTGATTGGGCCGTGCGTTATTGGCAACCCGCAAAAAAAGCTGGCTTGCCAGTGCCAGATGATTTTAGCGAGTTTTATCGCGATTTTGAATGGATGGGTGTACAGCGACATATTAAAGTATTGGGGATATTTGCAAGACTTAGTCATCGAGATGGCAAGGATGGCTACTTAAAAGACATGCCGTTGGTGATGATGCACTTACGCAAAGTATGCGAGCGCTATGTAGAATTAAGGCCGATGTTGAGATTGTTAAATCAATTGGAAAATGTAAAGCCAAAAGAAGGCTACACGTTCTAATGAAAGCGATGATATTAGCTGCAGGTCGTGGCGAACGTATGCGCCCACTGACAGATTCCACGCCAAAACCACTGATAAAGGTTGGTGGCAAGTCGCTTATCGTATGGCATTTAGAGCGTTTAGCTAAAGCTGGATTTAAAGAAGTGGTGATTAATCATGCTCATTTAGGTGAACAGATTGAACAAGCACTAGGTAATGGTAGTCAATGGGGGATGCGCATTCAATATAGCCCTGAAAAAATCGCATTAGAAACTGCTGGTGGCATAGCTAATGCATTGCCTTTGCTAGGTGATCAGCCTTTTTTAGTTGTGAATGGGGATACGTTTACGGAGATTGATTTTTCGACTTTAAAGCTATCGCATAACACTCCATTAAAAGCTTTAGCGCATTTGGTATTGGTAGATAACCCACCACAGCATCCTAATGGGGATTTCGCTATAGAAGACAGGGTGTTAAAAAATGAAGGGTCACAAAAACTTACTTTTTCAGGTGTAGGCGTTTATCATCCAGACTTATTTGCCAGTGTCGTACCTGGCACACCAGCGAAACTGGCACCATTATTACGCCAAGCTATTACACACAACCAAGCGACGGCTGAGCACTATCAAGGGGTGTGGCATGATATTGGCACGCTAGATCGATTGGAAAGTTTAGATAGGCGATTAAATAAAAATGCTTAATAAGTGAATAACATCACCAAGATAAATTGAAATTAAAAGTTGAATGAACATTAACATTACAGAATTTAAGGCAAGACGCCAAAAACTGATAACCAGTATGACGGAAGGTATTGCCATTATCTTTACCGCCCCTGAAGTGATTCGCAATCGAGATAGTCATTATTCTTACCGCTTTGATAGTTATTTTTATTATTTAACAGGGTTTAAAGAGCCTGAATCTGTGGTAATCATAGTTGCAGGTAATGCGCCAAAATCTATTTTATTTTGCCGTGATAAAGATCTAGAGCGGGAAATTTGGGATGGTTTCCGCTATGGCGCGGATGCTGCGCGTGACACTTTTGGTTTTGATGAAACCTATTCAATAAACGAGTTAGATGTAGTGGTATTGAAATTGTTGGCAAATCAACCAAAATTATTTTTTGGCTTAGGTGAGAGTAGCGCTAACGATAGCCGAGTGACGGGTTGGTTAAATACATTACGAATCCAAGCGCGTAATGGCGTCGCTGTGCCTGATGAAGTTGGTGATGTTCGTAAATTAATTGATGAAATGCGCTTATATAAATCGCCCTATGAAATAGATTTGATGCGCCGTTCAGGAGCTATTGCTGCGAGGGCGCATAATCGAGCAATCCAATTCGTAAAGCCTAGCATGATGGAATATGAAGTTGAGGCAGAGTTTTTGCATGAGTTTTATCGGAGCGGGGCGCAAGCGCCTGCCTATACCAGTATCGTTGCAGGTGGTGCAAATGCTTGTACACTGCATTATAGCGCCAACAATGCGAAGCTTCATGAGGGTGATTTATTGCTAATTGATGCGGGTTGTGAATTAGAGGGTTATGCTTCAGACATAACGCGCACTTTCCCGGTGAATGGTAAATTTAGTTCAGTGCAAAAAGAGGTATATGAACTCGTGCTGGCTGCACAGCATGCAGCAATTTCACAAGTCAATATTACCAGCCATTGGAATGCGCCACATGAAGCTGCGCTAGATGTTTTGATTCAAGGTTTTATTGATTTAAAACTTTGCAAAGGTAGTAAAGATGCAGTGTTAGAAAGTGGTGATTACCGTCAGTTTTACATGCATAGAACGGGGCACTGGTTGGGATTAGACGTGCATGATGCGGGTGAATATAAAGCGACTAAATCTAAAGAAAATCTAGCTAATTGGCGTATGTTAGAACCCAATATGACGCTGACTGTGGAGCCGGGTTGCTATATTCGTCCTGCGGATAATGTGCCAAAACATTTTTGGAATATTGGCATAAGAATTGAAGATGATGTACTCGTGACGGAGCATGGGTGTGAAGTGTTGACTTCAAATGCCGTCAAATCTGTGGCAGATATAGAAGCTTTAATGCAGGTATCAAGGCTTAGTGCTTGACTTAATAATAAGCAATCAAACAAATTTTAATAAATTAAGGAATTTCATGTTAAAAAAACTAGTTAGCTTTACGTTGCTAAGTATGATCACGTCTTTAGCTTTGGCCGATGAGATGAGTGTTAAAAAAGCTGTCGAAGCGGCGTATCCAAAATTCAAAGTAGAAAGTGTTAGTAAGACACCATATGCTGGTTTGTATGAAGTATTCATGGGCGGGCAAATTATTTACACCGATGAAAAAATGACTTTTTTGATTGCAGAAGGCCGGCTAGTTGACCCAAAAACTAAAAAAGATATTACCGGTGAGCGCATGGAGGAGTTAACGAAAATTGACTTTAATAGCTTACCCATTGAGCAGGCTATTAAAGTCGTAAAAGGTAATGGTAGTCGAAAGTTGGTGGTATTTTCTGATGTTGATTGCCCATATTGCAAGCGTTTAGAACAAAATGAATTAACTAACATTACCGATGTTACGATTTATACTTTTTTATATCCAATAGAGCAGTTACATCCTGATGCAGCAAGTAAATCTAAATTAATTTGGTGCGCAAATAACCGTGTCAAAGCTTGGGAAGATTGGATTTTTAATAATCAACTACCTAAAAGTGCTGGTACTTGTGAGGTGCCATTGGAAAAAATTGGACAGTTAGCCAAGAAAATTGGTGTCACAAGTACACCTACACTGATTTTTTCTGATGGTAAGCGCATGTTGGGGGCACAACCTTATAAAGAAATTGAGCGTGCTATGATTGCTGCGGCTAAAAAATAAGGAAATAGGAAGGTATATAGTTACTTCAGCTTTCTAATTGGTTAAACAACTACAATAAAAAAGCGACAAAGTGGTCGCTTTTTTATTGATATAGCTAACACTATCAAGTCTAAAGGCCGATTAGGCCATGACTACTAAACGACAGAGCCCATTTTGAAGATTGGTAGATACATGGCAACGACCAAGCCGCCAATGAGCGTGCCTAGCACCACCATGATGACAGGTTCCATTAAGCTGGCTAATGCATCAACTGCATCATCCACTTCTGCTTCAAAAAAGTCTGCTACTTTGCTGAGCATGGCGTCTAAAGCACCAGACTCCTCGCCAATGGCAGTCATTTGCAACACCATATTGGGAAATACGTTGGTATTTTGCATGGCAACGGTTAAGCTGGTACCAGTGCTAATCTCGCTTTGTATTTTCTTAGTGGCATCATGATAGACTCGATTGCCAGAGGCGCCTGCAACTGAATCTAAAGCCTCAACTAGTGGCACGCCAGCAGAAAACATGGTGGCTAATGTACGTGCCCAGCGAGCGATAGTTGCTTTTCTGACTAGCGGACCAAATACTGGAATTTTTAGAATCAATCTATCCATGGTCGCTTGCATGCTCAAAGAACGTTTCCATGTATAAAAGAAAAACCATATACCACCGCCAATGGAGCCGAATATTGCCCACCACCACGTTACAAATACATCAGAAATGGCCATTACAATGAGCGTCGGGGCTGGTAAGTCTGCGCCGAAGCCGTCGAACAGTTCTTTAAAAGCTGGGATTACAAAAATCATAATCACGGCAACAATGATAAATGCCACGACAATAATTGAAATTGGATAGAACAAAGCGGATTTAATTTTTGATTTAATGGCTTGAATTTTTTCTTTATAAGTAGCCAAACGATCGAGCAAGGTATCTAAAATACCCGCTTGTTCACCAGCGTTAATTAGATTGCAAAATAAGGCATCAAAATAAAGGGGATATTTGCGAAAAGCTGCACTCATGCTACTGCCTGTTTCGACATCAGATTTAATATCCAGCAATAATTTTGCAACAGCTGGATTGCTATGGCCTTTGCCGACAATGTCAAAAGATTGTAGTAACGGCACGCCAGCCTTCATCATCGTGGCAAGTTGTCGAGTGAATAAGGTGATGTCTTTATCTGAAACAGTCCCTTTGCTGGTAAAGCCACTCTGTTTTTTGACTTTTGTAACGGTAATGCCTTGGCGTCGTAATGTGGCATTTACAAAAGAGTCACCAGCAGCACGCATTTCACCCTTTACAATTTTCCCTTTTTTATCTTTGCCTTCCCAAGAATAGGTGATTTCTTTTGTGGCTTGAATATTAGCTGCCATAGTGATTTCCTATACTATTCATTGGTGCAAGCCTCAACTTCTTCAATTGAAGTTAAACCTTGCTTTACTTTTAGTAGCCCAGATTGCCGTAAATCTTTAACCCCTTCTATTTTTGCTTGATCTGCAATGTCATGCGCTGTGCCACTTTTCATAATGATGCGACTGATCGCATCGGTAACTGGCATGACTTGATAGATACCTACTCGCCCTTTGTAGCCATCGTTGCAGAGTTCGCAACCGCCTTTTTTAGGACCGTATAGTTGCCAAGAGCCATCTAAATCATGTTCTGTAAAGCCTACACCAATAAGGGCCTCTTTTGGAACTTCCAGAGGCACTTTACAGCTTTTACATAGACGTCTTGCTAAGCGCTGTGCTGTAATAAGCGATACTGCCGATGCAATATTAAATGGTGCAACACCCATGTTAAGTAAGCGTGTAAGCGTAGAAGGTGCATCATTCGTGTGTAAGGTTGAAAGTACCATATGTCCAGTAGAGGCAGCTTTAATCGCCATGTCGGCAGTTTCTAAATCACGAATCTCACCAATCATAATGATGTCAGGATCTTGTCGTAAAAATGATTTAAGTGCAGCGGCAAATGTTAAGCCCTGCTTATCATTAACGTTTA
>Ga0265593_1001291_pt1 | contig 11806 bp, 10 predicted proteins | sample saktaG_8_FD_190136 | JGI IMG/M metagenome (GOLD analysis project Ga0265593, IMG submission 190136) | Saline water microbial communities from Sakinaw Lake, British Columbia, Canada - sak_2011_5_24_36m | ecosystem: Environmental > Aquatic > Non-marine Saline and Alkaline > Saline ...
TCCAAATTGCCATTACAGGCGTGGACGCTCATGCGCCTTGGGGCTTCAATCGCACCGGGTGGCTAACGCTGCAAAAAGCCGGCTACCCGCTTAGGTGATTTTCGAAAAATATCATCCCCCATTGTAGGGAGCCCTTCAGGGCGCTTTGGTGGCCTGAAGTACGGGTAAAGGCATTCTCGTAAATGTCCTTAAGGCGGGACAGGTTAAGCCGTTCGTGGTGAGCCCTTCGACAAGCTCCGGACAGGCTTCGGCAAGCTCGGGGCCAACGGGTAAGCCTTGTCGGCACTCGCTTTCACCGCATATTCGCAGAACCGCACGGCTGTGGAGTATCGCATACCCATCGCAAGAATGCCAGATACAGGGCGGTCTTCCCCATTGCCACCTCAGCGATTTGCGTCGGGGCCGGTATTTTTTCATGGGCGACTCGGCGAAGAGCCGCTTCGGCCCGTTTGCCGTCGGCGAATACCGGGAAATTGTGGAACACCGCCTGAAAATCGTCGGGCGTACACGCGAGGCCATCTCGTTCACGACCAGCCCCATCGTCTTCATGGACTATCGCGTCGCCCAAGCCTTGGACCCGGACATTCTGTCCGGGCGCACCACTTACATCATCGTCAAACTGACGTCTGGCGCGGACATCGCGACGGTCAGCGCCGAGTTGCGCCGCCGCCTGCCCCACAACGATATCCACAGCAAAGCCGAATGGCGGGACATCTCCCGCGACTACTGGGTCACCAACACCGGCATAGGGCTGAACATGTATGTCAGCGCATTCCTCGGCGCCTTGGTGGGCGTAGTCATCGTCGCGCAAACGCTGTACGCATCGACCATGGCGCACCTGCGGGAATTTGGCGTCATCAAGGCGATTGCCGGTTCCAACGCCGATTGTTACAAGATACTGGCCCAACAGGCGGTGACGGCGGCCTTGCTGGGGTATGGGAGCGGCTACCTGCTGGCGCATGCCATGGGCCCGGTCGTCGCGCACTTGGATTTGAAGCTATAGATATGGAAAACGCTTTAAATTGAGGGGGCATACCATCCGCTATCTATATAAATCAAAAGGTTACCATATTGTGCGTTCATGCGTTTTTTTGCTTCTGATTACCGTCCAAAAAACAGTATAACACTATGATTTACATAAATATTATTTACTCCACCAAATCCTGAAGAGCCTAAATACGTTGAGCGATGAGCTTGGAAGAATATTTTAACCATTGCAGGAGGACGATGGTTCCGGTTGAGCCGCTTCCACGATTGTGGAATCGGCTTTCACTTGCAACAAATTGGATCGAGGACACTATTTTTTGGAGAAAGGCACCCCTGTAAGGTACAATCGCGCAATTTTTAGAATAAGCACCTTCAGGCGCAATGTTGCCGCCAGTGGATTTAAGCGTTACCGCCATCATTCAAAACACCAACCTTAAAAGCAAAGCAACAAGCATGAACAGTCCATGGGATTACAATACGGCATTTTCCAGGAACATCGGCTGGGTCACTGAACAGGAACAACAAGCACTGAAGGCTAAGCGGGTGGCGATTGCTGGCATGGGCGGGGTTGGCGGATCCCATCTACTCACATTGGCGCGCTTGGGCATCGGCGCCTTCAACATTGCCGACTTCGATAACTTCGAAGTGTGCAATTTCAACCGTCAAAGAGGCGCAACCGTAAGCCATTTGGGGAAAGCCAAGGTCGATGCACTGGCCGACATGGCTTTGGACATCAACCCTGAACTGGACATCAAACGCTATCCCGAGGGGGTCACCGACGCTAACTTGCAGAATTTTTTACAGGGGTTGACGTGTATGTCGATGGCCTGGATTTCTTCGCCTTCAAAGCGCGCGGGGCCGTCTTCGCTGCCTGTCACGAACTCGGCATTCCCGCAGTCACCGCCGCGCCGCTGGGCATGGGCACTGCGTTGCTAAGCTTCATGCCTGGGGGGATGTCCTTCGATGACTATTTTCAGTGGGAGGGCTGTTCCGAGACCGAGCAAGCGCTACGATTCCTGTTAGGTTTGGCACCTTCAGGACTCCATGGCCGATATCTGGTGGATGCATCCCGGATCGACCTGGCAGGTAAGAAAGGGCCATCGACCGCCATGGGCTGCGAGCTTTGCGCCGGGGTAACGGCCACCGAAGTGTTGAAAATTCTCTTGAAGCGAGGGCGGGTGTACCCGGCCCCTTACGCCCAGCAATTCGATGCCTTCACCAACCGCTTTAAGCGGACTTGGCTGCCGGGGGGGAATCGAAATCCGATCCAGAAACTAAAGCTGCTTCTGGCGAGGAAAAGATTATCACCATTCCTACCGTCCCAACTTCCCACAACCTAGCCAGATAACATGTTAAGAAACTGGCATTATTACGATAAGGGGTACGCACCATGAGCCTGATCGAAAACATACTCGACACCGCCCGCTGGGCGCCTAGCGGCGACAATATGCAGACTTGGCGATTCGAGGCCGACAATGACCGACATTTTGTGGTTCACGCTTACGACACGCGCGACTGGTGCGTTTACGATCTGGATGGTCGGGCAAGCCAGATATCTTTTGGCGCTCTGCTGGAAACCATCGCCATCGCAGCGACCCAGTTCAAATTGAAAGCCTTGATCACCCGACGGCCTGATGCGCCGGAAAACACGCCAATCTTCGACATACACTTGGCTGAAGATGACAGCATCCTTCCGTCCGGGCTGCTGCCATTCGTCAGGACACGATGCACCCAACGCCGCAGGATGAAGACGACGCCGCTGTCGGCGGAAGATAAGAGCGCGTTGGAGGCCGCGCTGGGTTCCGACCATACCGTAACATGGATCGAAGGTTGGCGAGGAAGATGGGATGCCGCAAAATTGATGTTCCGTAACGCCAACATCAGGCTGACCATGCCGGAGGCCTATCGGGTTCACAGCGTCGTCATCGAAAAAAATGCCCGTTTCTCTATGGACAAAATCCCCGACGCGGCTGTAGGGCTGGACCCCATTGCCATGCGGCTTATGCATTGGGCCATGAAAAGCTGGAGTCGCGTCGATTTCCTCAACAGGTATCTGGCTGGAACCCTATTGCCACGCATTGAACTCGACCTGTTGCCAAGCATTTTTTGTGCCGCTCATTTCGTCATTTGTTCCAAGTCCACCGACCATGGAATCGACAAGCACATCGAATCCGGCAGGGCTGTCCAGCGTTTCTGGCTGACTGCCGCCCAGCGCGGGCTGCAATTCCAGCCGGAGATGACCCCGCTGATTTTCGCCACATATATCAGGGAGGGGATTCCTTTCACCAAAGAAAAAACTATTGAACAAGAAGCCCGTGCGCTTACTAGAACTTTTGAGTCAATAGCTGGGGAAAAAGACGCACCTTGCTCCGTATTCATGGGCAGGATGGGGGTCGGCGACACCCCAAAATCTCGATCCTTGCGTCTTGCTGTGGAAGACCTGATGAGTGGACGCGAAGCCATTCCTTCACCGGACAAGCCGTCAGAAAGAATAACGTAGCTCGGTATATACCCTGTCTGTCTGGTCATATCGTCCAAACAATCCGTTTGATGTTCCGCCGAAGGCGTCCAAACCTCCAACCCAGCGCCAGTTGGTGGAAAACTCCCAGGCCGTCTTCGCCTGCAGCATCCAATCGTAGCGGTTTAAGCTTTGAATAAAGAGGATTTGCGGCTCCACCTTCGGATGGAAGTATCGTGTGCTTAACAGGAGGGAATACCCGGTTTCAAACTGCGATGGCCCGATGCCTGGGTCGCGGTCGGGGTAAATTTCCTGAAAAAACTGTAGATTCACTCTTGTCTCCTCGGCGAAGGTAAAATCGAGCCCCACAATATAATCGAGGATATTCTGTTTTACCAAACCGTCTGAATCGCTCAAGGAGAAGGTCGACACCAGTCGATCCCGAGTATAGACCACTTCGCTCTTGAGTACGGCGTTCTCTGTCAAATCCTTGGCAAAGGTCGCCCCCCATTGTTGTACCCTATTGTGGATTGGGGTGTAGATAATGGACGATGCCCCCTGCCAAAAACTACGCGAAAAGGCTGGCAACAGGTCAGGTGTGCTATAATAAAATATCGAGGTGTCAAAACCTGCCAGTAGGTAAGACAGCCGTAGACCGTAAGCAGTATTACCGATAGTTCTAGGGGCCGGGTTGTCGTTTAGTATATCGTTTTGATAGCCAGGAACTGCGGGAGGTTTAAAAGGATAAAACTCAGCACCCACCTTCCCAATATTGCTATAGGTCACCACCGGAATCCAGACCGCCTCGGCATGGAAATCGCCCTTAAAATATTCATTCCTGATTGCCCATTGCGGAGTGCGTAATATATCAAAATCCTGAAGCACGAACTGACGCAAGTCTTTTGCCGACGCGACGTCTGCGACGAACAAACCCACCATTTCGCCCCAGATAATATGTTGCCGCCCAACCCGGAGGTCCCAATCTCCGAAGGAGGCATCCAAATAGGTTTCCCGGAACATCAACTCTAAGGTTTGATCATGACGCACATCGGCCGGATAGTAACTGGTTGTCTGATAAACCGGATCATAAGCAACCCGACCGCTGGCCAGCCATTTAATCCCAGGCGACAAACTGCCTCTGGCCCCCAAATCCAAAAGGTTGCGTGAAAGGGACCAATGCCCTGTGGCTGGGTAGGTATACGCTGTTTTGTTTTGGAAGAACCCGAAATATCCCTGGAACTTGGGATTCCAACCGCCGGCATCCATGTTTGCCTTGCCTGCTCCGTCCGAACTTTTGCCCCCGTCCATCTGTAACAACTCATCTAGCGAATCAGGCGGTTCACCTGCAATCGCGGGGGACACCCACCCAAAACCGACCAGCAAGCCCATAACTGGCAAAAAATGCCGCCGTCGCGATGCCAGCACCTTGATAACTCCATGGTTAATCGGCATCCTTAGTGTGCCTCAGCCGACGATCCGACCGTCTCCGATCTTGACTACCCGATGCGCCATTTCTATCACCCTGGCATCATGGGTTGAGAAAATAAACGTGGTCTTTTCCTGTTCGTTAATTTGTTTCATCAGTTCAAGGACCCCCTGCCCGGTGACAGAATCCAGATTGGCGGTCGGCTCATCGGCTAAAACGATCTTCGGATGCCCGGCCAATGCCCTGGCAATGGCAACGCGTTGGCGTTGGCCCCCGCTTAATTCGTTGGGCCGGTGTTTGGCAAAGGCAGCCAGACCCACTACGGAGAGATAGTGTCCCACACACTCCAAGCGCTCACGCCGGCCCATGTCCTTGCGGTAGAGCAACGGATATTCGACATTTTCCCAAGCTGATAGCACAGGCAAAAGATTGAAAGTCTGAAAGATAAACCCAATCACCCGTGCCCGTAAACCGGCTAATTGATCTGGGGATTTCCGGCTCACTTCCTGGTCCGATAAGAGAATGACGCCACTGGAAGGCGTGTCAATGCATCCAATCAGGTTGAGCAATGTTGATTTCCCACTCCCCGAGGGGCCGGCGATAGCCAGAAATTCTCCGTCCCCAACGTCCAACGTAACGTTTTGCAACGCGGCGACCGTCTGGGTTCCCATCCGATATTGCTTGGATACACCGACTACCTGGACAAGCTTCATTCACTTAGGCCTCTTTACTAAAGACAAGAAGAGCCGAGTGTAACAAATCTTGTGAGTCTGTTCCAACCCAGAAATGAGCCTGAGGGACGGTGGGGGTGATGCTGCTTAAAACTTTGACTTGACCCAGCCGACAAATAGCGAAAGAATCGAACCCGGACTTATTGCCTCCAAGGGATATTCCAGGCGTAGCGAAACGGTCCAATGCCCTCTCTTTTAAAAAAAAACGGGACACATAGCATGATTAAAAAGAACAAACAATTGACAACCCACCTTGCCATCGCCTTCTTGCTTCTAAGCATTCCCTTGACCCGGCAGCCGGGGGCGGGCGAGACTGCAAGCGAATCTACTGCCGATCCGGTGGAAATTGTCACCAAAGCCGATAGAATACGCTTTCCTGAAAAGGGGTTTCAGGTCGATGTCAACATCACTAGTTCGGTTCCCGACAAGGACGATGATATTCGGGACTATCGGATAATGTCCAACGGGATCGAGAACACGCTCGTCATGACCACTGCACCAGCAAGTGATCGTGGTCAGATCATGCTTATGAAAGGGCGTGACCTATGGGTGTTCATGCCTTCCATCTCGCAGCCGGTGCGCTTACCCCTTTCCCAGCGCCTCACTGGACAGGTTTCAAATGGCGACTTGGCGCGAGCTAATTTTCAGGGCGACTACACCCCAAAATTGCTGCGGGCGGAAGAAATCGAAGGGCAGTCCTATTTTGTCCTTGAACTCACCGCCATCGATTCTGGTGTGACCTATTCCAAAGTCATTTACTGGGTTAACCAACGTAGTTTCAGACCGTACAAGGCTGAATTTTATACTTTATCAGGTCGATTGCTTAAGACAGCGCATTACAAGAATTTTAAGCCTCTGGGCGGGGAAACCCGTCCCACGCAACTTGTTATGGAAGATGCCCTGAAAGCTGGGGAGAAGTCGGTTCTCGATTACCAGAACATGATGCAAAAAGACCTTCCGGATAAAATCTTTACTAAAGATTATCTCAAGAAACTGGAATAAGGCGTATGTTGGCCTGTGTGGATTCGATCTGATTTCTGGCTATACATTGGCGCGTAAAGCATCAATGACCGGCATGCGGGACACTCGCAGCGCAGGAATAACCGCTGCGAGAATGGTTCCCACAACCCCCACGGCGAAAGCAACGGCAATCACCTCGGGAACAATGCTTATGTGTGCGGTATAAGCTAGATCAGAATTGGGCATCGGGGGCATTGGAATGCCAATACTGGAAATGATCCAAGCGAGCAAGATTCCCAACACGCTCCCAATCCCCCCTCCTATGAGTCCAATTAATGTATACTCTAACATAATCAACCTGAAAAGATCGCGTGGCCGGTTGCCAAGCGCTTTTAAGGTACCAAACTCGCCGGTACGTTCATACAAGGCCATATTGACAGTGTTGGCAACGCTGAGCAGGACCATCACCAAGATCACCGCTTCTAGAACGCCAAATTGCCTGCGGTAAAGATCCACGGTTTTCTGGTAAAAATCAGCAAGTTCATACCAAGGCGCGACTTCAAACTGACCTTCCGGCAACTGCTTCTTCAGACGCGAAACAACAGCATCCGACGCATCCGTAGCCTTCAGGGAAAACACAATGCTATCAGTGTCGTGCGTTGCAAGAAGTTCTTGCGCAGCCGTTAAAAGTATGCGAACGGCGCGATTGTCGAAGTCTTTCGAGAAACTCTGAAAAACCCCTATGACTTCGAACTCTAGGCTATTGAGTGCGCCACCCGCAGTATTTGCCAACAAGGTTATAAAATCCCCAGGCTTAACCAGAAGTGCTTGCGCCACACCCTTTCCGATAAGTATCCCAAATTTGTCCGAATGGGTAATTTGACGACCTTCCACGATTGACAACAAACTTCCCATGCGCGCCTCTTTATCTGGCTCAACCCCTTCTCCTATGATCGGGTAATTGGCGCGGCCATTGTTCGACAATCCTGAAAAACCGAGCCGCATCATGACCTCAGCCACTTCAGGCCACGCTTCAAAATCCACTATAAGCTCTTGGCTCGACTTCAGCAGATACTTATAGGGTTCGCGCCGACCCTGGGTCCGATAGCCGCTTTTGTGAATCTGAATATGCCCAATCTGGGAATGGATCGTGGCCTCCTGCAGTTGAAGAAAGGCATCGGCCACAAACCCGCCCATCAAGATCAGCCCAATGACCCCAAACACAATGACCGCCAAGGTCAGGCAGGTGCGCATGGGTTGTCGGAAGATGTTGCGAAACGCTAATTTAAACATGGCCGCCCTAAAAAACTGCCAAACTACCGGCCATGGCGCAATGCGTCTACGATTTCCAGCCGCGACGCCTTCCAAGCAGGATATATGCCCGCAACGAGAGTGGTGGAAAATGCAAGCAGCCAAGATCCGGCAACCAACTGCCAAGAGATGAGGATTTTTGCGGTGTAGCCGATGTCCATGCCTGGTGCCGGTGGCATGGGTATGCCCACAAACGACAAGGCTTCACCGAGTGCGCAGCCCACCCCGACCCCTAGCAGACCGCCTAAAAGGCCCAATATGGCGCTTTCCATCAGAAATAAGCGCAGAATATCCCTGCACCTCAGACCGAGGGCTTTCAGCGTGCCAATTTCGCTAGTTCGATCCAGCACACTCATGATAAGCACATTCGATATGCCAAGGATGATGATGACTGCGATAATAATCCGAACCACATCCATTTGCCTAGACAGCAATGACACCGATTTCTTGTAAAAGTCGGCAAGGGAATACCAGGGAACAAATTCAAACGCCACTCCCCCTCCGATGGATGATTTTCTCAGGGTCTCTATTGCGGCGCTCGTATGACTCTGCTCATGCAGGGTGTCTTTAAGCAGAATGACCCAGGCGTGGGATCCTGAAACACGAAGCAGTTGCCTCGCCATGGGCAAAGGCGTGCGGATCACCACGTCGTCGAATTCCTTATTCGAGGTTGTGAACAAACCGCTCACATCCGCTTCCACACCGTTGAACCCGCCCGCTGCCGTGTTGGCGAGCAAAACCACCCGGTCGCCGGGCACAACACCGAGAGTCTGCGCAAGTCCGACGCCAAGAATAATACCGTTGGGCCGTGCGGCAGCAAGCCTTTCCCCTTTACGGATGGATGCTTGGGGATCGAATGCCTCTTCTCTTTCTGGATCCACGCCTTCTCCAATGAACGACACCGTTGATTCCCCACGACTGATAAGGCCGCTGAAAAATAACTTCGGGGATACTGCCTTGACCTTGGGATTACGTTCTATCGCTTCCAATTCCCCGGAGTGCTCCGGGAGAAGATAAGAAAAAGGATCGGCCGATCCATGATCGAGGTAGCCAGGCCGCACCACCTGGATGTGGCCGGTGCGGTACAGGATGGTCGATTCCCGCATCGCCCAAAATATCCATTCAATAAACCCGCCGGCCAAGAGAATCGCCACAACTCCCGCACAAATGCCGGATAGGATAATCGCTGTGCGGCCCGGCCGCCGCAAGAGGTTGCGGAACGGTAGGGTAAATTTGGAGCCATGCATCATTGACTGGTACCGGTAGCTAAAAAGTCACCATTTCGAGGGCAGATGCGGATTATCGGGTACAATTCCCACACTTGCAACCCTCCGCATGATTTTTCATTCTACCTTGAAATCTGTCCAGTTTGGGCTTTTTTCTTCCATCCAGTAGACAACATACCGGGGGTTCCACTTAAATTGTTCACCCTGTCGTCACTTTGGTGCTACAATTTTCTTTCAGGCATCGGCAGCATCGTGGGGTCCGTACCCCTGAAATGCCAGAGCGATGCAAACAACGGCCCGCAACATTGCCAAGGAGCGCTCCGGGCTTCTTCCCAAAAGGATAATTCCGTGTGCCAGCCCTCAGATGACCAGACCTGAAGAACCGAAACGAAGAATCCTGTTTTTTGCCGAGGCTGTAACGCTGGCCCATGTGGCGCGGCCTTTGGCATTGGCCGGGGCGTTGGATGCCACGAGATATCGCCTTGGATTCGCCTGTGATTCCCGCTATGACATGTTTCTTCCCCTGGCCTCGTTCGAGCGCTTTCCCATCCACTCGATTTCCAGCCACCAGTTCATCGAAGCCTTGGCGCGCGGGTGTCCCGTCTACGATGCGTCGGCCTTGCGCCGGTATGTGAAAGATGATATTGCCGTCATCGAACGGTTCAGGCCCGAACTCATTGTGGGGGATTTCCGGCTTTCTTTGGCCGTCAGCGCCCGTTTGGCCCGAATCCCCTATGCCGCCATTGCCAATGTCTATTGGAGTCCTGTTGCGATCCAGGCCTTTCCGATACCGGAGCACGTCCTTGTCCGCCTATTCGGGCTAAAACTCGCCCAACGGCTATTCGATGGGGTGCGCCCTGCGATTTTTGCATCGCACACGTTCCCACTAAACAAGATATTGAAGGAATTCGGTTTGCCCACGCTGGGTTTCGACCTGAGGAGAACCTACACCGAAGCCGATCATTTGCTTTATGCGGACGTGCCAGGATTTATCGAAACACGCACGCTCCCCGTCCACCATCATTATCTCGGGCCGGTGCTATGGTCGCCCCAGGCGGCAAAACCCGCTTGGTGGGATCAGTTGCCCGACGATAAGCCGATTGTTTATCTCACCCCCGGAAGCTCCGGCGAGACAGGCAGCCTCCCCGGGATCATTCGGGGACTTTCACGCCTGCCGATAAACCTCCTGGTGGCGACCGCCGGACGATTTGAAATGGGCGGCTTGCCCGGCAACGTCTTTCTCAGCGATTACCTTCCTGGCGAAGACGCCGCCAGGCGCGCCCAACTCGTCGTTTGCAATGGCGGGAGCCCGTCCACCCAGCAAGCCCTAGCCGCCGGAACACCCGTGTTGGGCATCTGCACCAACCTTGACCAACACCTCAACATGCAGGCGGTGCAAGCCCACGGGGCCGGACGGTTGCTGCGCGCAGGATTCGCCAGCCCCGGTGCGGTTGCCGAAGCGGTCGATGACATGCTCCGGGATCCGGTTTACAAGCAGCAGGCAATGCGTCTTGGGAGCCTTTATCGCCAGTACAATGCCCAAGACCGCTTCGCGGCCTGGGTGGAAAACCTGTTCAAAATGAATCGGGATGGCACTTGACCTGTCACCCTCCCCGGCAAAACGCCATCCCCCAACCCCATAACCGCAGGCGCGAACATGCGTAAAATCGGAACCCTAGCCATTGTCTGTTTTTCAAGCGGCCTCACGCTCGTGATCGTCGCGGCAGTTGCGACCGTACTGGGCACCTTGGGAAAAGTGCCGCTGGGCGACTATCGAGGCGTAACCGTCGCCACCGGAATCCTGGTCGCGACCTATGTTTTTGCGTTCCTGGCCTATCGCATCTTCCTGCATTGCTTTCCCCTTAAGCCAGGGTTCATCGAGGAAGGTTCAAGGGACGAGCAGGTTGCGCACGTCAATATTCTCTGCTACCTGATCCTCTTCAACAGCTTGACTCGCACCCATTTCATTCCTGTGCCCATCATGCGCCTGGCGTATCTCGCCTTGGGTGCCAAGCTCGGGGAAAACACCTACTGCGCCGGTACCCTGCTCGACCCGCCGTTGACGCGAATGGGCAAGAACTGCATCGTCGGGCACAATGCCGTTTTGTACGCGCACACCATCGAAGGCCGGTATTTTGCCCTCGAACCCATCGTCATTGGGGACAATGTCACCATTGGCGCCATGGCTACCGTGATGTCAGGGGTGGTGATCGGCGATGGCGCAATCGTATCCGCCGGTGCCGTGGTCAGGAAGGGAACCGTGATCGGCGCAGGCGAAACGTGGGGAGGGGTGCCGGCCCGCCTGCTCAAACCCGCCGCCGGAGATCCAGCCTAGTCTTAGGGGTAAAATTCGACGCCGGCTTTGCGGCCGGCGTCTACGGATTGCGAAGCGGTTGAAGTTTAGCTGCGGTGCTTACGACGTGAGCCCGCCGCCATCGCCATCGCCAGCGCCCCGCCCAACACGGTGAGGGGGAGTGTGCCAGGTTCTGGAACAGTGAAAAAAGTTAGAGAGGCGTCAATTTTCGTCAGAAGATCGGCTGTGGTGACCGGGGTTGTCGGATAAATACCGCTTGTACCAGTCAATACCTTCGCCAAAAATCATGCTGCTTTTGCATGAATCCTGCCGATTTCCGCAGCTTGGAAAATCCTCTCGTCGATTAAAAACGCCTCGCCCGTTTTGCCGAGTGAATTTATAATCCGCCGCGTG
>Ga0265593_1001293_pt1 | contig 11793 bp, 11 predicted proteins | sample saktaG_8_FD_190136 | JGI IMG/M metagenome (GOLD analysis project Ga0265593, IMG submission 190136) | Saline water microbial communities from Sakinaw Lake, British Columbia, Canada - sak_2011_5_24_36m | ecosystem: Environmental > Aquatic > Non-marine Saline and Alkaline > Saline ...
AAAAGATCTTATCGACAGCGTCAAAATTTGTCGTCTCCAAAACTGTATGACCTTTGGATAGTAATAGTTTGGTGTTGGCCTGACCAATCCCGCTACTGGCGGCAATAATGAGGTGATGATTTTTAGCGCTTCCCACGACATGTTTAAGTAACTTGGGGCAGTGCAGAGCCATGATGACTGACTATTTGTTATTATTTAACAGGAGTTTTTTAGCTAAATTAATTTTTGTAGCTATATGATGAGAGCCGCCTCGATCGGGATGATTTTTGAGCATGAGTTTTCGATGCGCAGTAATAATATCTTGTTGAGACGCGCCAGGCTTAAGATCAAGAATGGTATAGGCATCAAGAGGTGACATGGTTGTTTTTAAGGGTGGTGGAGTGTAGGGTTTGTTTTGGGTTTGCGACTGTTGCTTATTTGTTGTGTGTGAATTTGTTTGATTACCTGAGGTTTTTTGCTGGCTAGCGTATTGGTGATTTTTTTTAAAATGTGACCATAGTGAGTTAAGTTGAAGTCGATATTGTAGCGAGAACTTAACTAAATTAGGTACTTGTTTAATGAAGAAAATGATCATTATCGTAATGATGGTCAGCAGACTATTTAACTTACCGGTTATCACCAACAAAATTACGATTAACAGCGTAATAACAATGCCGATTTTTTTGGTGAGGCTAAGAAAGGGAAATCGAGCAGGTTGTATATTTAGCTTTTTTTTGCCTAGTAAATAGATAAGGCCAAGAAGCACTGCAAAATTTAAAAGGTAAATCATGATTTTTTTGTTAATGTAAAAATGAGTAGCTAAAAAGCTATTATAGTTAAATAGGCTTAAAAATGTTTAAGCTTTTCTTTTTGTTAAGTAATCAACGCGTTGTTAATGTTCACCATAGGTGATTAGCCGCACACTTTAAATGTCCTAACTATGCTAACTAAAATCCCCCCTTTACTTGGTTTTGTTGCGCCCAGTGGCACTGGAAAAACCACCTTAATTACTGCAATTATCCCTTTATTAAAACAGCAGGGCTTGAATATTGCGTTGATAAAACACAGTCATCATAATTTTGATATTGATTACCCAGGTAAAGATAGTTACCGATTTCGTGAAGCGGGCGCGTCTTCAGTGCTGGTTGTTTCGCCTCATCGCAGGGCATTGATTACAGAATTTGAGGATAAAAAAGAGCCAATATTGGCTGAACAGCTCACGTTTTTTAAAGAAAAGAATATTGATTTAATTTTAGTTGAAGGGTTTAAAAATGAAAAAATACCAAAAATTCAACTTTATAGAAGTAGTTTGTTAAGCCCTTGCGAGGTAATTAAGGATGCTGGTTTGTTAGCTATTGCATCAGATATACCGTGCGATATTCCAAAGACAGTGCATTACTTAGATATTAATCAACCACAGAAAATTGCTGAATTTATTATCACGTGGCTACAGACAATAAATAAAAATGAGTAAGTATAGTTGCCTAGTGAGTGCGCGTCTTATTAACATAGTGTTTTGATGTTTATTTGATGGAGTTATTTAAAATTAATTATTTTAAATAAGTTTTGTAATTAAGTTAATTATTTGCTAAAGCGTGTGGCTAATAAATATTGCATTATTTTCGTATTATTTATTTTGATTTTTTTGCATAGAGTGTTAAATTTTAAATGTATATTTTATTTATTAAATTTTGTTTTTTTAATACAGATATTAATGTTTTTATTTAAAACAATTCCTCTTCAATAATTTATACTAAAAAATAAAGCTTCTTTAGTCTTTGAAACTATACTTTAATCAAGCGTGTAATAAACAATCACGATTAGTCGTCCACATTAACTAGACTTTATTTTGTAATAAGACCTGTAATAAAGGCTGTAATAATGTAGGAATTGAAACTTATGATGGATTAGAAATTAACTATTTAGGTTTTTATAGTTAAGTCATGTAGTGGTTTGTAGTTGAAGTATAGATAATAATTATATTAGCTTTAGCCGTGTTTTTATTGAGTCAACACCTCTTTTTAAACTCAATAACTGTGTTTACGGTAATAAACACACAATGCAGCTGATTTACTCTCAGCAGTTTTCTTAATTTTTTTAATCTCTTATAACTATATAAAACTACTATGAACCATCACGAATATATTATTCTTGGCGCTGGCCCTGCTGGCCTGCAAATGAGTTACTTAATGGAGCAAGCAGGTCGTGATTATCTTGTTCTTGAGCGCAACGATCATGCCGCCTCTTTTTACAGCCACTACCCTCGCCATGGCACCCTAATTTCATTAAATAAATTCAATAATTATTTCCCTGAAGCTGAGTTTAATTTAAGACATGATTGGAATTCGTTACTGACTAGCGATTTTTCCCACATGTTTCCTGACTACAGCCAAGATTTGTACCCAAAAAGTTCTGATTTAGTCCGTTATGCTAATGATTTTGCCAAAAAATTTGCTTTAAAAATTCAGTATAATACGCGTATTAATCACATTGCACGTGAGCATGATGCGAACCAATATTTTGTGTTAACTGATGCTAATGGCGTGCAATTTAGCTGTAAACATTTGTTATTAGCGACCGGCCCAGTTAAGCCTAATATTCCAGATATTGAAGGTATTGAATTAGCGGAAGGTTATGAAGATCATGATCCCACCAATGTTGAGCGTTATAAAAATAAGCGCGTTGTTATCTTAGGTCGTGGTAACTCTGCCTTTGAAACAGCTGATCACCTTGCTGGTCACGCCGCAATTATTTTTATTATGATTGGTAATCGTTTAATTAGACATGCGTGGAATAGTCATTTCGTGGGTGATCTTCGTTCATTCAATAATACTATTTTGGACATGTTCCAATTAAAAGCGATGCACGGGGTAACAGGTTCTGTATTAACTAAAATAACCAAACAAGATAATGGCGCTTTACGCGTTTATTATGATGAAGAATTACCACATTGGAGCACTCCAGGTACGGCACGTGGCTGGTTTGAAGTTGATCACGTGATTCGTAGCACAGGCTTTAAATATATTGATAAAGATTTATTTGCTGAAGATATTGTTCCTGAAGCCTGCAAAATTGAAAAATATCCTGTGTTGAAAACAAACTGGGAAAGTACGGTGCCTGATTTGTACTTTATTGGTACGTCAATGGCTGGTCGTGATAAAAAATCAGCCTCAGGCTTTATTCACGGTTTCCGTTACAACGTCCGCACTCTCTTCCGTTTATTAGAAGAGAAGAATTATGGTGTTGCCTTGCCACAGGACATATTCTCACTTTCAACTGAAGAAGATTTGCTGAAATTGGGTGCCGCTTTAGTTACGCGTTTAAGTACAACTTCTGCGCTTTACCAATTATTTGGAACCTTGTGTGATGTGTTGATTTTTGAAGACGGTAAAGCAACGCTTCTTTATGAATTACCTGTTGAGTATGTGTTAACTGAACCTGCATTTGCAGACAAAAAAATGATGCTATTCACCTTAGAGTTAGGTTTTGATAATTTCGAAAATGGTCTTTCTGATTCATTAAACTTTGTGCGTCGTAATGATCCTGAGCGCCCTGGTTCGGCAGCATTTTTACACCCAGTGTTCCGTTTTTATGAAAACGGTGAGTTTGTCAAAGGAAGTAATACCCGTAGTTCTGTCGTGGTTCGTTTTGATGAAGCCGCAGATTTATTAGATGGTGATTTAGCTAATTTAAAACCACGCAATACTTTATTGAACTTCATTAATAGTGTAGTTAACTTGACAGATACCCGGTACACTGAAGAGCATTTTGCTGACGATGGTGATCGTGGTGAATTTATTCCTTGGGTTATGAATGATCCGCGCATTGAAAACCATGGTTTACAACGTTGTTCCTTGACTGTGGGTGGGCAGCAAGTAGGCCCCATTAAGTTGTTATACGCGACTAAAAAAGCAATGTAATTTAGGCGCGCGACGTTTTTCAAACAGGAGCAACACATTGTTGTTCCTGTTTTTTTTTGCTTATAGCCTGCTTTTTAACTAAGCGGCTAAAGCTTATTTTTTATGGACTAATTGTCCGAGGACGAAAATTTTTATGATTACATTATGTGGTGTATCGCTTAGTAATTATTACAATAAAATCAAATTGGTATTGTTAGAGAAAGAAATTGAATTTATTGAAGAAAATGTGCTTCCTTCACAAGACCCGGCCTTATTGGCACGTTCACCCTTAGGTAAAATTCCATTTCTTGAAACCGAGGCGGGCGTGCTGTCAGAATCACAAGTGATTTTAGAGTATTTAGAAGATAACTTTACTGCTATTCCGCTTTATCCAAGTCAAGCATTTGAACGTGCTAAGTGTCGAGAATTGATTCAACATATTGAATTAAATATTGAATTACATGTCCGTAGACTTTATAAAGAAGCTTTTTTTGGCGGTTCCGTTACCGATGAAATTAAAGCAGAAGTGTTAGAAAAGACAGAATTAGGTCTGCATGGCTTAGCTCGTTTAGTAAAGTTTTCCCCTTATATCGCGGGCAATGTTTTTACCATGGCTGATTGTATAGCGGTTGCACACTTTTTTATGATCAGTGCGGCAACGCAAAAAATTTATGGTGAAGACAAGCTATTAGCGATTATTCCTCATGTTGCCGAATACAACGAAGTATTAGCTGAGCGTTTAGCCGTACAAAAAGTAATTGCAGATAGAGCGCGGATGGTAATGGCGATGATGCTGAAATAAGAAATGTCATAGTAGTGATGTGTTTCTTATTTTTTCAACAATGCTCTAAAAACACGTTGGCCATAAAACCATTATTTTTATGACGTGAGTCATAGCCTTTTTTTTCATTTAAATTTTAAGCAAATAGGAGTTATAGGTTGTGAATACAAGTGAAGTTTTTTTGATAGCGATGTTGATTATTTTTACGGTGCCTTATTTAATTTGGCGCGTTGGTAAAACTGATTATTACGCTCCTTTGGTTGTCGTTCAGATTATTTGTGGCATTTTATTAGGGCCTGGTGTGTTAGGTGCCGAGTACCCTGATGTTTATAATTTTGTATTTAGTAAACCTGTCATTGGTGCATTAAATGGTATTGCATGGTGGGCGGTGATGATTTTTGTTTGGATAGCAGGGATTGAATTAAATATTCAAAAAGCGTGGGAAAATCGAGTTGAAAGTGGTATCACAGCCGGTCTTGCCTTGGGAACTCCTTTGCTTTTTGGCAGTATTGCTGCGTTTTTTATAGTTCAATACCCAGGCTGGATGGGGGCGTCAGGGCAAACATGGCAATTTATTGTTGGTATCGGTATGGCGTGTGCGGTCACTGCGTTGCCTATCCTTATTTTATTGATGGAAAAATTAGAGATTTTAAGACAGCCTATTGGGCAGCGCATTTTACGTTACGCCAGTTTAGATGATATTGCTATTTGGGGCGTATTGGCTCTTATTTTGATGGATTGGGAGCGTTTAGGACATCAAGGATTTTTCTTTATTGGTTATGCGGTTTGTGCTTATGCAATTAGAAAACTAATGGCTTGGTTGCCTCAAAAAGACCGTTGGTATGTTGGTTTAATTTGGTTAACATTGTGTGGTTTTGCTGCTGATTGGGCAGGTTTACACTTTATGGTGGGCGCGTTTTTATCTGGCGTGGTGTTGGATACTGATTGGTTCGATCAAGAACATATGGATTTACTGCGTCACCATATTTTGTTAGCAGTAATGCCAGTATTTTTCTTAAGTACAGGGCTTAAAACAAATTGGCACATGGGGAGTTCAGCGGTATTTGTCGTGGCGGGTATTTTATTGGTTGTGTCTGTTTTAGGTAAGTTGCTAGGACTTAAAATTGCCGGAAAAATTTTAAAGTGGGAGGCGGGTGAGGATTCGATTATTGGTTGGTTGTTACAAACTAAGGCGTTAATTATGATTATCTTTGTTAATATCTTATTAGATAAAAATATTGTGACTAGTGAAACATTTACAGCACTGTTGCTGGTGGCAATTGGTAGTACGATGCTAACCACGCCAGTGGTTACACCAAAATTAAAGCGTTTGGCTAGTATTATTTATAAACAAAAATAGTCATAAAGCAAGCTAGGTTTAGTTAGCCTAGCCTAGCTTGCATAACGGCCATTAATTCAAGATCATCCCGTTTAAGTTGTTCTGAAAACCAGTGCTTTTCAGCAGCGTCGGCGTTAACGTAATGTTGATGTAAATACTCTTTTAGTATTAAATCCAACTCTAAGCTGCCGCGTCGGCATTGCCAATGTAAACGCGACATTTCCTTTGATGTCTTCAACGCTTTATTAACCCAATTGTCTTTTAGCGAGCAGTTGTTTTGTTTCTGCAATTGCCTTGGCAGGGTTCAGGCCTTTAGGGCAGGTATCTGTGCAGTTCATAATCGTATGGCAACGAAACACTTTAAAAGGGTCTTCTAAGTCATCAAGTCTCGCGCCCGTATGTTCATCTCGGCTATCCGCCAGCCATCGATATGCTTGTAATAATACTGCTGGCCCCAAATAACGCTCACTGTTCCACCAATAACTTGGGCAACTGGTCGAGCAACAGGCACATAATACGCATTCATACAAACCGTCTAATTTTGCTCTATCTTCATGACTTTGCAAGCGTTCAACATCTGCTGGTGCAGGCGTTTGCGTGGTTATCCAAGGTTTTATAGACGCATATTGTGCGTAAAAATGCGTCATGTCAGGCACTAAATCTTTGATAACCTGTAAATGTGGTAAGGGAAAAATGCTGATGGTGTCTGCAAAGCTATCTATTGCTTTGATGCAGGCAAGGGTATTTTTGCCATTGATATTCATTGCACAGGAGCCACAAACCCCTTCCCGACATGAGCGTCGAAAAGTTAAGCTAGGATCAAGTTCATTTTTAATTTTAAGTATCGCATCCAGCACCATCGGGCCGCACTTATCCATATCAACTTCAAAGCTATCAATTCGTGGATTTTTACCCGTCTCAGGATCCCAACGATAGACTTTGAAAAGACGAACAGACGTCGCCTCAGCTGATGCTTTATAGGTTTTACCTTCAGTGAGTGTAGAGTTTTTTGGGAGTATAAATTCAGCCATTAGTAGACCCTTTCTTTAGGTGGAATAACGTCAACATCGTTCGATAAGGTAAACATGTGAACGGGTCGATAATCAATATGTACGTTTTCTTCAGTTTGCCAAGTTAAAGTGTGTTTCATCCAGTTAATATCATCACGTTTTGGAAAATCTTCACGGGCATGACCACCACGACTTTCTTGGCGATTTTCAGCGGCATGAAGGGTCACTTGTGCTTGTGCCAAGAGATTATCTAATTCTAAAGCTTCAACCAGTTCGGTGTTCCAAATTAACGAGCTATCATTCATTTTAAGGTCATTAAAAGACTGTTTTATCGAATTTATATCCTGTTTTCCTTGGCTTAAGGTATCTTGGCTTCTAAACACGGCAGCTTTTGTTTGCATGGTGCGTTGCATGGCTAAACGAATGTCTGCTGAGGCAAGCGAGCCTTGGGCAAAGCGAATCTTGTCAAAGCGAGCTAATGCTGGTGCGCAAGCATCCTTCTGTAAGCTGCGATGGGGTTGACCAGGGCGAATTAATTCCGCGCATCGTATCGCTGCTGAGCGACCAAAAACCACTAAATCAAGTAACGAATTAGAACCTAAACGATTTGCACCATGCACTGATACGCACGCAGCTTCTCCAATGGCCATTAAGCCCGGCACAATACTGTCAGGATTATTATTTGCTAAGGTGACAACTTCAGCTTTGTAATTTGTTGGAATACCACCCATGTTGTAATGCACGGTTGGCAAGACGGGAATAGGTGCTTTAGTCACATCTACACCAGCAAAAATTTTTGATGTTTCAGCAATGCCAGGCAAACGTTCATGAATAATTGCAGGATCAAGGTGTTCAATATGCAGGTAAATATGATCTTTTAATTTGCCAACTCCTCGGCCTTCGTTGATTTCAATGGTCATTGCGCGACTGACCACATCGCGTGAGGCTAAGTCTTTGGCGGCAGGTGCGTACCGTTCCATAAAACGCTCACCTTCAGAATTAGTTAAATAACCACCTTCGCCACGCACGCCTTCTGTTATCAGGCAACCAGAGCCATAAATACCAGTAGGATGAAATTGAATAAATTCCATATCTTGCAAGGGTAAGCCAGCTCTAAGAATCATGGCATTGCCATCGCCGGTAACCGTGTGTGCTGAGGTGCAAGAAAAATAACTTCGACCATAGCCGCCTGTTGCTAACACGGTTACGTGAGCTCTAAATAAATGCAAAGAACCATCGTCAAGACACCATGCCAATACGCCAAGGCATTCGCCGTCTTGCATAATTAAGTCTAAGGCAATGTATTCAATAAAAAATTCAGCATTATGTTTTAAAGACTGTTGATACAGCGTGTGTAAAATGGCATGCCCTGTTTTGTCAGCAGCGGCACAGGTACGTTGTGCTTGACCTTTGCCAAAGTGAGTGGTCATGCCACCAAAAGCACGTTGATAAATTTTGCCTTCGGCGGTGCGAGAAAAGGGCACGCCATAATGTTCTAATTCAATAACGGCAGGAATTGCTTCTCGACACATGTATTCGATCGCATCTTGGTCACCTAACCAATCGGAGCCTTTTACTGTGTCATACATGTGAAAACGCCAATCATCTTCACCCATATTACCAAGCGCAGCACTGATGCCACCCTGAGCAGCTACCGTATGACTACGCGTTGGAAAAACTTTTGTTAAGCACGCTGTTGTTAAACCTTTTTCTGCCATCCCTAAGGTGGCGCGTAAGCCTGCGCCACCCGCACCCACGATGACCACATCATAAGTATGTTCAATGATTTTATAAGCAGTTGACATGAAGTATCCTTAAATGGCGATAATACGAATTACGGCTAGAAGTGCAGTAATGGCAAGTAAAGCAAAGCTTAATTTAATTAAGCCAATGCTAATGATTTTTACCCCTTCATGCGCAACATAATCTTCAACGACCACCTGAAGCCCCAGTGCAGCATGATAAAACGCAAGAATAATCCAAAAAGCTAGGCAGGCTGAGTTAAATGGGTGCTGTAGCCAAATAATGGTCTCTTGGAACGGGGCGTTGAAGCATAAATTAAAAAACATGATAAGAGGTAAGCTTAAGGGCGCTAAGGCTACTGCTGATAAGCGTTGCATCCACCAATGAAGCACGCCAGATTTGGCGGAGCCTAAGCCCTGTGCAATCGCTAAAGGCGTTCTAAGTGACATAGTATTCTCCGTTATAGGCTAAGAAATGTAGTAACAGTAAGCACAAAAGAGATGGCTATTTCAATAATGGCTATTTTGTGTAAAGTATCTTGCTGAAAGCCAATGCCTATATCCCAAAATAAATGCCGAATGCCATGGCATAAATGAAAAAACAGTGCAAAAATAAATCCCCAATAAATACCTTTAACCACCCAACATTGCAGCATGTTTTGCATACTGGCATAAGATTCTAAGCCCATAGAAACGGCTGAAACCGTAACTACAAAGAGTATTAAGCCAAAAGAGAGCAGCATGCCTGTTAGACGATGACTAATAGAAACGAGTCCTGTTAAAGGGAGTTTATAGATTTGTAAATGCGGGGAGGTGGGGCGATTCGTTTTGAAAGCCATAAATTTACCTTTAAATTATGTGAATTAGGCACAGACGGAGTATGAAGACAGCAGAACGATAGGCTGCATGTGATCATTTTTCCGTCTACTGATTGTAGTATCATTTTAACGCCAATAGGCAAAAAATATTTTCTTAGTATGGCTCAGGTTTGTGATGAATAAACAAAATTATAAGTTATAAAATGAAGACTTACCTTGTTTTACAGGGTTAATTAAACTGTTGAATTTAACGAAAATAACTATTGAATGAAAATGAACTATTGGTTAATGAAATCAGAGCCTAACGTGTTTAGTCTTGATGACTTACGTCAACGACCACAACAGTTAGAGCCATGGGACGGAGTGCGTAATTATCAAGCACGAAATATGATGCGAGATGAGATGCGTAGAGGAGATCAGGTGTTTTTTTATCACTCTAATTGTGAGCAACCGGGCATTGTAGGAATAATGGACATTGCACGGGCGGGCTATCCAGATTTTTCAGCACATGATCAGGGCAGCAAGTATTTTGATAGTAAATCAACGCCAGATAAACCGCGCTGGTTTATGGTTGATGTGCAGTATGTGCGCCATTTAAAGCGTGTTATCACGCTAAAAGAACTTAAAGATCAGCCACCGTTACAGGATTTTCCATTAATTCGTCGTGGTAATCGCTTATCGATTATGCCTGTTAGCCCAGTGAATTGGGCGTTTATTTTGTCGTTAGAAGAAATGCAGCCACTATGATAAACATGCTGCTGGGGCGAATTGCTTAGGGTTTAGTTGCCGCCAGAAAACAATTTATAGGCAGGGTTTTGGCTTTGTTCTTCATAACTAAAACCTGACGCATCAAGGCATTGTTCGAAGGCTGTTTTATCATCAAGATTGATTTGTAAGCCCATTAATACCTTACCAAAGGCGGCACCATGATTACGGTAATGAAACAAACTAATGTTCCAGCGACCACCTAGCTCAGTTAAAAAATTCAATAATGCACCAGGTCGTTCTGGAAATTGAATGCTGTAAATGATTTCAGTTAATGAGTCAGGCGCATGGCCGCCAACCATGTAACGGATATGTTCTTTAGCCAACTCATTACCCGTCATATCGACCACCTCAAAATTTTTAAGGGTTAATGACGAGATTAAGTTTGCGTGATCAGTTTTGTTACCAGAACTGGATAGCCCAACAAACACATGCGCTTGTCTTGAAGTGAAATACCGATAATTAAATTCAGTGATATTACGATTACCCAGTGCGGTGCAAAAAGCCAAAAAACTACCAGGTGTTTCAGGTATGGTCACAGCAAGTAAGATTTCACGATGTTCCCCTACTTCGGCGCGTTCAGAGACATAACGTAAGCGATCAAAATTAATATTTGCGCCGCTATCAATGGCAACGAGCGTTTGCTTAGTTAGTTGGTGCAGTTCGATATATTTTTTTAAGCCTGCAACGGCTAATGCGCCAGCAGGCTCTGCTATGGAGCGCGTATCATCGAAGATGTCTTTAATGGCGGCGCAAATTTCATCGGTATTGACCGTGATCATTTCATCAACATAAGCCTGGGCTAAACGAAAAGGTTCTGCACCCACTTGTTTAACTGCTACGCCATCTGCAAACAGACCTACTTGGTCTAAAATCACACGACTGCCCGCTAAAAGTGCACGATTTAGACAATCTGCATCATCTGGCTCAACGCCAATAATTTTTACGTCAGGTCTAACAAATTTAGTATAAACAGCAATGCCAGCAATCAAGCCACCGCCACCAACAGGAACAAAAATCGCATTAAGATCGCCCGTTTGTTGCCTAAGTATTTCCATTGCAACCGTGCCTTGACCAGCAATAACATATTCATCATCATAGGGATGAATAAAAATTAAGCCTTTTTGTTCGGCAAGTTCAAGTGCATGGCTGTAAGCATCGTTATAAGAATCACCAAATAAAATGATATTTGCACCCATGTTTTGCACCGAATTAATTTTTATTTCAGGTGTGGTTCTGGGCATAACAATCAGCGCGCTAATCGCTAATTTTTTTGCTGCTAAGGCAACGCCTTGCGCATGATTTCCTGCTGACGCGGCGATCACTCCGATGTCTCGCTCCGCAGCAGTTAAGGTCGCCATTTTGTTATAGGCTCCGCGCAATTTAAAGGAAAAAACGGATTGCAAATCTTCGCGTTTTAATAAAATTGTATTATTGAAGCGATTTGATAACGAGCGCGC
>Ga0265593_1001296_pt1 | contig 11783 bp, 11 predicted proteins | sample saktaG_8_FD_190136 | JGI IMG/M metagenome (GOLD analysis project Ga0265593, IMG submission 190136) | Saline water microbial communities from Sakinaw Lake, British Columbia, Canada - sak_2011_5_24_36m | ecosystem: Environmental > Aquatic > Non-marine Saline and Alkaline > Saline ...
ACAAAAGGAAAGATGTTAATAACATCAACCCCGAATGGTTCTAGAGACCTATTTGCAAAACTATGGCTTGGTACAGGAATGGAATGGGACAAAACAGAATTTACCTATTTAAGAAAAAATGTAGCAAGAAACGCATACGAACCTTTATTTGTTCCTTATTGGATTGATGAATCAAAAAACACGGATGTATGGATTGAAAGAGAAAAGAAAAGTTTAGACTCACCAATTAAATGGCGTATAGAATTTGAATGTCTATCTGGGAATACGGAATTAAATGTATATGACGAAATTGAAGACAGATATAAAATAATAACTCTGGAATCAATGTATAAAACGTTATTTATGGATAGTATGAATGAGCAAATTATTTTGGATAGCGATGGTGAAATCCCAAATATTATCTAGGAGCAACAATGAGAAAAACATTAAAAGTGTTATTAGTTTTTTTCTTGATGTTTATTCCTACGTCATTAATCTCTCATATTGGCTTTATAGACAAAACCTATGTGTCAATAATCATCAATCAATTATTGACTACTGTTGAAATAGTTATACCTGTAATACTGACTACCGTAGCTGTTGGTTTTTCTTTATCATGGATTTTTGCACTTTATGAATTTCCATTCAAAAAAATATTGGAAAAAATATTGATTTTGGGAATGATTTTTCCAAGTTATGTTCTTGCTATTTTTTACTCTGAGATGTTTGGTTTTACTGGTAAATTAGCATTGATAGGAACATTGGTAATTTCATCACTCCCTTATGTTTTCATGCTAACATCTATCGGATTTAAATCACAATCACAACAATTTGTTGATGCGGCATTAATGTTTGGAAAAAATAGCAGGTGGATAAAGATGAAAGTTTTACTACCTTTATTAACACCATCTTTGATTTTATCATCATTTATAGTTTTTGGAGATTCATTTTCCGAATTTGGAGCTACTTATTTTTTCGGTGTCGATACTGTGATGACAGGAATTTATGAAATATGGTTTAGTTTGCACGAATCGAAGCAAGGAATAAAATTTTCAGCTTGGATTTTTCTTGGAATAATCGTTAGTTATTTTTTCATAAGTTGGTGGAAATCTTCAGTAAAAAAATTAAATTCGGTTGCTGGAAAAAATATCGAACCTCTCAAAACCGAAAAATTAGAAAAAAATGGTTGGTTAGTTTCAACAGTAATTTTTTTGATTACCACTATTACCTTTTTTTTGCCACTGAGTTTATTATTTGAATGGTTATTTGTAGTCTATCTAAAAGCTGATTGGATTAGAGTTTTAAAAGTTACATTTAATTCTATTTCATTATCCACTTTAATTGCTACTATTGTTTTGTTTATCTCAACTCTTTTGCTTTATTTGTTTAAAAAATATAGTTTTATTCTTTCAACTATATGCAATACGTTATATTCTACGCCTGGAGTAATTTTAGCCATTTCAATGGTTTATGTCTCGTCCACCAAGTTTTTAATTCCTTTTGTTTTTTTGTTTGTGTTGACAATTAAATATATTGGCATTGGGGTTGATGGAATCAGTCTTGGATTGAACAAAATTCCGAGACAATTATATTATGATGTGAAATCATTCGGTAAAGATTCTATTTGGTATATTAAAAATGTACAAATACCATTGAGTTTTAAAAGTTATTTGATGGCCGGACTGCTTATTTGGATTGATGTTATGCGTGAACTACCTATCGGTCTAACATCAAGACCACAATGGTTGGATTTAGTAAGTATTGAAATTTTTAGATGTATGGATTTAGAAATGTTGTCAACAAGTAGTCCATATATTCTGTCTATGATTGTTTCAACATTGATTCCGATATATTTTGTGAATTTAGTCGTAAAGATGAAGTGAGAATATTATGCTGGAAATTAACAAATTAAATTTTATTAAAGATGGAAACAAAATTTTAAACAGTATTTCTTTTTATGCTTCTGCTGGAGAGATAGTTACACTGATTGGTCCTAGTGGTTGCGGAAAATCATCAATATTGAAGTCGATTGTTGGCATTCATAAAATTGCTGGTGAAATAATTTTAAAAGGTAAAGCTATCCAAAATTTACCAATAAATCTTAGGAACACAACTTTAGTTTTTCAGGATTATTCACTTTTCCCACATTTATCAACTTTTGAAAATATGAAAATAGCATGCAATGATAGGAGTAAAATACTTGGAATATTAGAAGAATTTGAAATACTTCATCTGAAAGATAAGTTTCCGCATGAAATGAGTGGTGGGGAACAACAAAGAGTAGCAATATTACGTGGTTTAATCTATAAACCGACATTACTATTATTAGATGAACCTTTTTCAAACATTGATGCTATGACAACTATTACTTTTAGAAGAAAAATTGTCGAAAAAATAAAAGAATATGGAATAACGACAATAGTAGTTACACATGATCTTGATGACGTTTTAGAAATGGGAGACCGCTGTGCAGTTATGAAAAAAGCGGAAATAATACAATTCGATACATTGGAAAACATTTTTAATGTTCCGAGCAACAATGCAGTGAAAAATCTTTTTAAAGATATTCAATTTTGTAAAAGTGGTAAAGCTTATTGTAAAATTATTAAAGAACTTTAATTTAACTTGGGATGCGAAATGGAAAAACTACTATTAACAATATTATTAACTCTCTCATTTGGAGTTTTAGCCGATGAAAGTAAAACAATCAACCTTATAACAGACAGAAGTGACGTGCATTTATTAGATTTAGTCAACAAATTTCAACAAGGAACCGAAGTTACGGTAAATGTTACATTCGTTAAAGATGGGATTGTTGAAAAAGCAAAAAATTACGATTATGACATTCTGATTACAAAAGATAGTAGTGAGCTTGTTGCAGCTTCTGATAGTTTAAAAGAGATGCATGATTACGTTTTGAATGATGTTCCGCCAGAGTTTAAAGATAATAAGGACAAAAAATGGTTTCTAATGAGCTACAGAATCAGATCCTTCCATATTAAAAATGGTGTGAAAGATATTCCGGAATCATATGAAGATTTAGCAAAACCACAGTATAAAGATAGAATCTGTATTCGCAACGTCACCCATAATTATAATTTAGAATTATTTGGTACTATGATTTCGGATATGGGAGAAGAAAAATTCGTTGAATGGTACAAAGGATTTAAAAATAATATCAGAGGTGATTCGGCTGCCAATGATAGAAGTCAAGTAAAAGCCGTATATGAAGGAAAATGTGATATTGCTGTAGCAAATTCGTATTATCGTGGATTAATGTTGCAGGATCCAGAGCAAAAAAGTTGGGCTGAAGCAACAACACTTTATATTCCCAACCAAAAATCAACTGGAGCTATTGCTTTATATTCTGGAGTTGGCATGCTAACGAATAATATGTATAACGATATGTTTGCAAAATTTTTAATTCGTGATGATATTCAGCAGTCAATTTCAAAAAATAATTTTGAATATGTGTTGAATAGTAACAATGTATCTGATGTTGTGAAGACTTTTGGTAAAGAACAAGATTTAAAATATGAAACTATTAAACTACACCAAAACATTCAAAATGAGTTATTTGAACTTCGCAAGAAAGCTTATTTAATTATTAAAGAAAATTAGAATTTTTGAGAGATGATTTTAAAAATCATCTCTCTTTTTTTACTGGTTTTTTAATTTTTTTACTGGTTTGAACTTTTTAAGAATTTGTGATAGTTCAAATTTTTCAGCATCTAAATCATATTCGTCGTCAATTTTTTGCAGCTTCTTTAATTTTTTAAGCTGCTTTTTATCTTTCGCATCTTCAATTTTTTCCAACTTATTCAACTCGTGTGAAAGACCGCTTGTAAGTTCGGTTCTAACTCCTTTCGATGCCAATACTAACCGTTGGAAACTTCTGTTTGGTGTTTCATTTAATAATTCAAATACTTTCATAATCCCCTTTTATACATGTTGTTTATTTTTTATAATATGAAAAAATCTTTTAATATTTGTGGTAAATATTTTTCTTCTCCAGTAAGTCGATATAACCTGGTATTTATTTTATCCGAATTAAGATCTTCTAATTGTTTTATCAATACGATAGAAATGTGATTATTTGAAAAATCACAATTATCCAGCAAATCAACGAATAATTTACCAGATTCCGAATTATAATGAGTTTTTAAAATAGTAACCAAACTATTTAAAGCAAGACCAGATCGTATTATTTTTGATTTATATTTTGTCATGATACTATTTGTATCAAATCCATCATGAAAATACATTAAATTGTTTTTATATTTTTCAATGGATTTCATCATCGTTTCAAATAAAAAAGTGAATCATTTTGTTCAATTAAAGATTTGTAAAAATCAAAATCCCTAAATGTTTCAAAAAGTATGAAACAATCTTTTGAATTTGGTGGAATAGATTTTGCCTGTTTCAATATAGCTATTTTTAAATCTGATTCCATTATACTGAACCATGGTCGGTTTTTCATTTTTCCAAACCAATAACATGATACTGGAGATTCATAATTTAAAACTGTGTACACTAACAATTCAACTTCATAATTTTTCAACTTTAATAATCATAACGACTTATTAAATTATTTACAAAATTAAATCCCCAAGAAGGTTTTGTTTTCCATTTTATTATTTTATTGAAGGCTAAAAGTATTTCAGCCCATAAACTTTCATTATTTTCTATTTTATTGGCAATTCCTTCTGTATGAATGAATAGCGTTTCATTTTTAGAATCTTTTAATAATCCTTTAATAAATGCGGATTTTTCAAATTCGTGGGCATCTTTAAAAATTCCTTGGACATACCTATCAAACTCACTTGAATTAGTAATTTTGGCGTATAATTTTTTGCATTTTTGTCCTTCTGTAAAGTAATCTACTTAATTTTTCCTTAAAATATTCATTCAAATGAATTCACGTTAGATAAGCTTTAATTTGAAAAGCTCGACCTTTTTTTAACGTAGCCTCACCTTTTTCCAAAATGTTCGATATTTCTTCTTCCAACTTAAACATAGTAAAAACTTTTGCTAATTTTTCAGCTGCTATTTCAACTGTTACTCCGCATGGAAATTTCAACACTCCATCGTGCCATTTTAAAACTCTTATATCATCAAACATAAAGATAACTTCCCCAAAAAATATGATATTCTTCTTATTTATGGTTTCAATTGATAAAAAACAGCTTTTAAATAAATAAGAACTGAATGTTTTGAATGGAGGTTTTATGTTTGAAAAAATTAAACAATTACTTTTAAATTATCTTGAAAAACAAGAAAAGAAAAAAGCTGTTGAACAAGAAAGACAAGATGTTATTGCTACAAGAGAACACGAAATAACATTAAAAAAATTAGATGTTGCTGTTAAAATGGCAGAAGAAGGAAAAACGGTTTCTATTTCAGGTGACGATACTTTAAATGATAAGATGTCTATCGAGCAGATGGAAAAAAGCTGGAAAGATGAGTTTATCATGGTTATTCTGTTCGTACCAATTATATTTTCTTTTATTCCTTTTAGTCAAGATTCAACATTAAAAGGATTTGAAATTTTAAACGGCGTACCAGAATGGTATATGTTATTAGTCGGTGGCGTAACTGTAGCGATTTATGGACTTAGAGGCGTAATAAGAGTTGTAAGCCAGTGTAAAAAACTTCCAACGGCGTAGCTTAAAAATTTAGACGGTCTTGTGATTTAGACCGTCTAAATCTACATTCAATAAATTTTAAATTCAAAATTATATCCGGAAGATATAACTGATTGCTGTTTTGCTAAATTTTTTTCTAAATCTAAATTCAATGTGTAAGAACTTTTAACTTCTAAAACCAAATTGTCTTTTTGAATAAAAATATCTGGAAAATATCTTCTTTTCTTTCCATCAAACTCATACCAAAATTCGGGCATATCTTTTCTTGAAATTATTATTTCATCTTCGGAATAAGTCTTCAATAATTCATCTAAAGCAAAATGTTCATATCCTTGTATTTTTACAGTTTTTCCAGAAGGCATAATGTAATCTTTCCAACGGTGTTTTTGCTGTTTTTCGTGAAGATCGGCATTCTGCATGATATGTTCTACCCCATAATTTTTGATCCACGTTTTTTTAGTTTTTTCGCGTAAAATTGGGGATTGACTGGAATATTCTACACCGTGGTTTTCAATCATTGTATTTTTAAAAGTAGTTCTAAATGCATCAACTTGAAGTGCATGTTCATATCCGTAAAGTGTTTTCATAGTTTCTTTAACTTTATCTCTAATATGCGGTACCTGCAAGGAATTGTCAAAACCATATTTTTCATTCATCGTTTTTTTATATTTTTCTGGATTGTTATATGTAATTTTGCCGTATCTTTCTAATTTTGTTTGTTTCGATTTTTCTTTGTTGTTTTCGGATTGAAATGAATATTCAACGTCATATTTTTTTAAGCAAGATTGTTTTGATTTTTCTTTTACTTCTTCAGCCTGCGAGGCATATTCAAATCCATATTTTTCAATATTTGTAATTTTTGACTTTTCTTTAACTGATTCCAATTTAAATGGATTATCAACACCGTATTTTTCATTAAATTTTTCTTTAATAAATGCGACATTTTTAAAAATATTATCGACGCCGTAATTTTCTAAACTTGTTTTTTTTGCTTTCTCAATAAAGCTTTTACATTGTAGGGCGTGCGCATGACCATAATTTTTAATCATAGTTTTTTGCCGTTGTTCTACACAGAATTTATCTCCGCATTTTTTAGAACAGTATTCAGAATAACCGTCTCCGAAAGTTTTGAATCTACAAATATTACCGCATGCGCATAATGGTAGCGATGTCATTTTATTAAGAATGCAAAATAACCTTTCACTTATTTTTGTTTTTTCATTAAAGTTGCATGAACTTGTCAGTTTAAATATTTCATCTTTTAAGGTTTTATATTTTTCCCAACGCATCATAGAAGCTATTGTCTCTAATTTTTTTTCTTTCAATAATAATTCTAATTCTGGGCTCATTTTATAATTCCATCTCAAAATTAAGTTTTTTTATAATTTTACATTTTTTGTAAAATAGTTGTGAATAATCAATTTTAACTAAGGAAAAATTATGAATGAATTACCAAAAAAAAGAAAGATTTTTTCAATTCCATTAAACCCATATACTACTGCTGAAGACTTTGAGAATGTTTTTGTTCCGTTCTTAATCAAATATAAAGATTGGATTTTTGACGTTTATTTTACGAGTAGGTTGAATCCATTTACACAAGATGCGATGGGGGCTGTGTTTAAAGAAGAACAATTGGTGCAGATGTTTCAAAATGCGATGATTTTGCAACAACGAACCGGAGTAAAAGTTTCTGCAACATTCAACAATATCGATGTTCCGGCTACAAAAGAAAATTTAGATATTTTTGTAAGTAATTTGCAATATATGTATGATGCTGGATTACGAAGCATGACACAACCACATAATCATTGGATGATGACTGGTATTTTTAAAGAAAAATTCCCAGAATTATATGTAAAAAATACAGTTTTGCGTAGAGTTGCAACCGCACAAGATTTTTGGTATGCGGCAGAAGCTGGTTATGATTATGTTAATATCGACCGAATTTTATTACGAGATGAAACTACGCTTGGTAGAATTCGTGAAGCTCAACTTAGATTTGAACAAGAAAGAGGTCGCTATGTCCCTACGGCACTATTAGCGAATGAGGGGTGTAAAGGTAGATGTGAAGCAATGGGTGAACATTATACTATTAATAATGCAAGTGGATCACACCAACCAGGTACAGATAAACCTTATTTCAAACAAGAAATTAGTAAAAACACATGTCCTAAATGGAGAACAGAAGATCCAGCATATTCATTTAAAATGGCTAATATTCCACCGTATCGTAAAGATGTTGAACGTATTTTGGAAAAAGTTGATATTTTAAAACTACATGGACGAGAAGGTTTTTCTTTATTGAATTCAACACTGCAATTCATTGAAAGTTATGTTAATGGTGACGATGAATTGTTTGATATTTCTGTGCGTAATAAGATTGACGATTTGCAAGTTAGACCAGGTGTTCTTGAAGCTTGGAAAGAAAAAATTCGAGATTGCAAATTTGATTGTTGGGATTGTCATTTATGTGATAAATTGGTAGAATCGGCACAGAAAAAAATTGAAAAAGAAACCTTGATTTCTGTCGATAGTTTAATTGCAAATTATAAAAATAAACAAAATTAAAATATGAAATTTAAAAATATTGATAATGAAATCCAATATTTTAAGAATATGAAGCGATTCTCAGAAAAGAATGTTTCTGAGAATCTTCTTTCTTTTTTGATTTGTAGATATGGTGATCACTTATCAATCAAAGAAATGATGTTTTTGGAATTCAATTCTTTGATTGAAAGACCTAAATGTATATATAATAATTGTGATAATTATTTGGTTTTTGGGACTATACAAAGTGGATATTCTAAAGGGTGTTGTAAAGTACATTCACAAAAATTGACAAATCTTGAAAAATATGGTGTTGAAAATCCAAGTCAAGTAGACGCATTTAAAATAAAGCGAGATAATACGATGATTGAAAGATTTGGTGTCAAAAATGCTTTTCAATCTGAGGAAATAAAAGAAAAAATAAAATTACAAAATATTGATTTGCATGGTGTTGAATACAATTCTCAAAGAGAAGATTCTCTAAACAAACGAGAAGAAAATAATTTTAAAAAATATGGGCATTATCATACTGCTCAAATACCGATAATTAGAGAAAAAACTAAAGAAACTATTATTAAAAAATATGGTGTGAGTTGCGTTTTTAAATCTGATTATTTTAAAGAATGTTTAAAAAAACATAATTTGGAGACGTATGGAGTTGAATATTTTTCTCAAACAAATATTTTCAAAGAAAAAGTTAAGAAAACATCACTAGAACGATATGATGTTGAATCACCAAATCAATGTTTTGAAGTTAAACAAAAACAAAAAAACGCAATGTTAGCAACATATGGGTTTTCTAGTAATTTTTCACACGAAAATAGACATAATATCCAACAAACAATTTTTAAAAAATACGGTGTTTTTAATCATATGCATAGACATCTAAATAATTTTGAGTTTTGGAAGAATAGACAATTCATTATTGATAATTTTATTGATGAAACTGAACATTTTTTAGTTGAAAATTTTTGTAACTTTTTTAATTGCAGTCATTTTCCAGCATATGAATTGTTAAAAACATTAGAAATTCCATATAAGAAAACTAGAACTATATCTAAAGCTGAATGTGAAATATTTGAATTGATAAACGTTGAAGATAAAATTCAGTCTGACAAAAAAATACTAGATGGTTTTGAACTTGATATTCTAGTTCCAAGTCAAAAATTAGCAATTGAATTTAACGGACTTTATTGGCATTCTGAAGAAAGAGGAAAATGTGAAAAATATCATCTAAACAAAACGCTTAAATGTGAAGAAAAAGGGATTCAGTTAATCCATATTTTTGAAAATGAATGGGTTGAAAAACAAAATGTTGTTTTATCAATTATTAATGAACGACTAAATATATTTGAAACTATTATTAGTTCAAATCAATATTTAGTTAAATATGCTAGTCATACAGAAACTTTTGATTTTTTGAATGATAACTCAATACAATTTAAAAATGATACTTGGAAAGGAAAATGTCTTGGTTGCTTCAAAGAAGAAAGTTTGTTATTCGTCCTCACGTTTGAAGTTGATAAACAACAAAACCTTCAAATAACAAACGTATGTTCAAAACTGAATACGAAAGTGATTGATGGATTTGCGAATATTTTAAAATTTATACATGATGAAATTAGTCCCAAATATATATTAGCTACTGTAGATAGAAGATTATCAGACGGTAAGTTTTTTAAACATCATAATTTTAAAAAAATTGCAGAAACTAGCCCAAAATTATTTAATAATTATAGCACTAGTTTAAAAAACTTTAGAAACAAAATTTGGGATTGCGGGGAATTGATTTTTGAATTGGAATCTGAAGTTATTATATAATTTAACTTTTTAAAATAGTAACTGATTTCATTTATTTTGCTCCTGGCGATTTAATTGAATATCTTAGAACTTTAACTTTTTTTAATCTTTAAATAGTTTCACAAACTTTAACACATAATGAGGAAAATAAAATGGCTGTTATTCAAAATATTTTTAAGAATCTAGAATATAAACTAGGTATGACCGACGAAATTAAACTTTTCAAATGGTCACAAAAACCAATTATTGAGAAGATTTCCGATTTAATGGATTGGAATGATTCTTTGGGTCCGGAAGCAGTTCTTGTAAAAGCGGCAGAACAAATTTTGGAATTAAATTACCCGAATGAATATCTACGTTATTCTGCTGCTCAACAAAAATTTAAACATTCTCACCCTTTCTTTATTGAAAATACTGCTGAAGATGTTAGTGGATTTATTGAATGGATTAATAGTGTCTTCAACCATTTTGATGGCGTTCAAGAAGGTTTATTAGGAGGATTAGTTGTAACTCCAGCTGTAGAAGGAACTACTGTTTCTTGTGAATATGAAAAGGGTAAATTAGTAAGAGTCCTTAACAAGGGAGATGGTGATGATGCTGAAATGATTGTTAAACTTATGGAATTGGGTTCAATTCCAAATGAAATTACTATCAAAAAGAATGTAACTGTTCGAGGGGTTATTACATTAAAAGACCCATCAAAAAAACCAAAAGGATCAACAGTTACAGCATTTGTCAATGAAACTATTTTCAATGACAAATCGGATGCATCAAATTTGGTGTTTATTCCTAGTGAATGGTTAAATGCCGATGGTTCATGGGTTAATTCATCAAAAATGTATCAAATTTTAAAAGATAACGGATTTCAAACTCTTGCAGTTTTTACATCTGGACAAGTTGTTGAGGCATTGACAAAATATGAAGAATATATGGCTACGGATTTTGGACTTTCAGTTTATGCTGCTAGAATGGAAGTTGAAAAAAGCGATACTATCAATAATCTTATGAATTTTATGAAAGATGATGGTTCTGCTAGTTTCTACCATAAAATTTTATTGTTAAAAAATTAACAAAATTTGGGTGGCTTATAGCCACCCAAAAATCATTCAATCTTTGTTTGGTGAAATAAACTTGCCAAACATCCAGGTACAAGCTGAAGCAACAACCGATGAAAAAATAGTCAAAATGTAGTTGTTTTCTTCCAAGGTTACTACTAAATAGATCAGTGTTGAAATAAGCATGAAAATAACTCCATAAATTAAATAAAGATTCTTTTCATTATATCTTTGTTTATGTGCCCATTTTTCCAACTTATGTTGTAAATCTAAATTTTTTATCCTCGCTCTGCCGAAAAACCCCGTCCTTTAGGTCGGGGATGCAGAGGATAGGAAATCGGAATAATTAAATTATTTTGCTAAAAATCAAATTAATTGTAAAATAATATATAAATAAAAGTATCGTATAAATAATAATATAAAATAAACCATCAGGATCAAAAGGAGGCAATATGGAATCAGAACTTAATGATAATCAAATCAAAATTCACCGAAATTATGAATTCCGTCTTTACCCGACTGATCAGCAGATTGTTTTATTAGAAAATCATTTTTTTACGAGCAACCAAGCTTGGAATTTCTTTCTCGATTCACGAATCAAAGACCTTGAGAAAAATAAAGATTTGCCAAAGGCAAATCGAATTTACAAAAAGTTCAATGATGTTTCGATTGATGTCAAAAATAATCTTCAATCTCGGAATCTGAAATTTAATTCTGGTGTCGTCCAAGACGAAATGAGAAAATTAGACAGTACGTT
>Ga0265593_1001297_pt1 | contig 11778 bp, 9 predicted proteins | sample saktaG_8_FD_190136 | JGI IMG/M metagenome (GOLD analysis project Ga0265593, IMG submission 190136) | Saline water microbial communities from Sakinaw Lake, British Columbia, Canada - sak_2011_5_24_36m | ecosystem: Environmental > Aquatic > Non-marine Saline and Alkaline > Saline ...
GCAGAGTCGTTCAATGCAAAACTTAAAAGTTTTAGATCTATTGTGCGTGGAGTCAGAGACAAGAAATTTCATCTTTTTAGAGTTGCCAAACTCTATGCCTAGAACCATGATTTGCGTATGACCCGAAGTATTCCCCTTATTACTAAGACGCTTACCATCGGAATCAAGCGAACTCGAAAAACCCTTTAGTGAAGATGCCTGTAGAGGAGGAGAGCATATTGATTTCCATTACCAAATATGGCTTTGCCATAAAATCGTAGTGCCTCACAGAAAAAATGTAGTTAAGGAAAAGATTTGGAATTCCTTCGCGGATCAAATCTGCCAGAGTTCTACACTAAGAGGATATTTTAACCTAAAATAAAAAAACTGCTATGCCAAACTTACTGCTTCAAAAACGCTACGACACTATTGCCCCGCGTTGGGATAGCCCTGCATATGAAGGACTTCGCAGGGATGATCTGCTTCAAAAAATTCTTGGAATTCTGAAGCTTGATAAACTTCAGGGCTCACCAGAAATTCTCAACGCCATGTGTGGCACTGGTACTGTCGGCCTAACCATTAAAAAGTATCTACAAGAAAAAGGAATCGACAGTAGAGTAAGCTTCTTGGATTTTTCCCAGGGGATGCTGGATCAAATTCCAGATGACGAAGCTGAAATCAAGGTATGCGATGACATCACCATGATGCCGTTTGCACATTCTTTTGATCGAATAGTTCTCCGTAATGGACTTTACGATCTTGAACAGACTTCTCAGCTTCCAGCTCTGCGGCAAATCTACAGAGTTCTCAAGGATGATGGTCTATTTGTGCTTGTCACATACTGTCCGACCAAGGAGTTACAAGCTTACTACAATGAGATTGTAAATTACAAAGATTGGCTCGCGGGCTGGAATGATGGCGAACATGACCGCTACTTCTTAACTGAGCAAGAAGCACGCGAAGAACTTGATCTTGCGGGCTTCAAAAACATTCGAAGAATGCTTAAATATTTCAGTGTTCTCCATTATGAAGGAACGAGAGAAATGGATAAACTGGCTGCTGCGAAATGGAAAAGGTTTGTACTTGACATACCAAAAACAATTCGCAAAAAAATAGGAATCGAGTTGCAGTCAGATGGAACAGTTACATACCAATTCCCTGGAATAGTTTTAGTAGCGACAAAATAATAACACGCACCTTTTTTCAACAAAAGCCAGCAACGTAACCCGCTTCTGGCTTTTTTATTTTCCAAAGTATATCAAATCATCGCATATGCAAGAAATTGATATATTCCTAAATGAAAAGCATTTATTAGTGCTTTTCTTTTGTCTGACTTCATGTTATCAATAATTAATGTTCATGTTGGTTTATAAACCTTACAAACCCTCTAACCTTAAGAACTTTTATGCTTTGTGACCACATTCTGATTCATTACGGCGAAATTTCCCTTAAGGGGAAAAACCGAAACTATTTCGAAGCCCAGCTCATCAAGAATATCAAAAAACAGCTTGACGCTTTTTCGCCGAGCAGTTTTGAGTTTGTGAAAAAAATCTCCGGTGCCATCTTGGTCAAACTCAACAAAAATGGGCTAGTCGATATCAAGCAAGTTGAAAACGCCATCAACCACACTTTTGGAATCGTCAACTACGCCTTTGCCATCAGCATCAAGCAAGACTTGGAAGAAATAAAATCATTCTGCTGGGATTTGATTAAGGAAAAAGATTTTGAATCCTTCCGCGTCACTTGTCAAAGATCAAACAAAGAATTTCCAATGACCTCAGCAGAGCTTGAACGTGAAATTGGCGGATATCTGTTTGAAAAATTTGGAGGAAAGAAACCAGTCAAACTTAAGAATCCAGACTGCGAATGTTTTGTCGCCATCATAAATGACTACGCACTGGTTTCATTAGACAAAAAAAGTGGTCTCGGGGGTTTGCCCGTTGGAACTGGAGGCAGGGCTCTGGTTTTGATGTCAGGCGGTTTTGATTCGCCAGTGGCAGCTTTCAACATTTTGAGGCGCGGTGTTACCACTCGCTTCGTGCATTTTCATTCCATACCCTACACCTCAAAAGCTAGTCTGGAAAAAGTAGCCAACCTCATTAAAGTTTTAAAACAATATAAATCTTCTGGAATCTTATACTCCGTTCCTTTTGCTGACGCTCAAAAAGAAATTGTAACAAAATGCCCAGAATCATTACGAGTGATCCTTTATCGTCGACTAATGCTGAAAGTTGCGCGAGAATTAGCCAAAAGAGAAAGGTCCCTGGCACTGGTAACTGGAGATTCAATCGGACAAGTTGCTTCGCAAACTTTAGAAAATATTTTTGCAGTTAGCCAGGCTAGCGAAATGCCAATTTTTCGACCGCTGATCGGAACTGACAAAGAAGATATTATGAACACCGCCAAAAAAATCGGAACCTATGACATTTCCAAACTTGACCATGATGATTGTTGCACTCGTCTGATGCCAAAAAAACCAGAAACCCGAGCTAAGCTCCCGAAAGTTCTCGAAGCTGAAAAAGCCCTTGACCTTGCGAAAATACTCAGCGAGATTCTAGAAAAAACCGAAAAGATCAAAATATGATTAATAAATAATTACAAATTATTTATTAACGAATTAACGCATTAACGTATTAGAATTTTTTCAGTATATCATGAACTAAATTTCGTCTTTGCAAAAATACGATCTCACACATTTTTGATTATAAAAATTCTCACAGAGAAAAACAATGCTATTAGACAACAAAAAAATCCGCCACTCGACGGATTTTTTTGTATTTTAGATTCCAAATTTAGTATTTAGAACTTTGGATTTCATTAGACATTTGGCATTAGGCTTTAGGATTTTTATGACTATCCTTCACTGCTCACAATCTTTTCAAAATAAAGCGCTACGGTCGAAACCCAACCTGGCGCTCCGGGATCACCCGCGCAACTTCTCCCACATTTCCAAGTGTCAACCATTTTGGCTGGAGTGTTGCGGTCCTTATTGACCAAAACCTCAATTCGATTCCCAACGATTTCAACAGCTTCTTCAGCGCTCCCGAAACAGCTATATCCAAGGGAAGTTCCTCTGGAACCAGAACCCTTATACCCCCAGAAGTTATAGCAAGTGCTTCCATCTTTTGAAGGAGAGGCCAGTCCAAAACTACTTTCCTTCTTGGCAATTCCAACCAAAAATGCTGCCACTTTACTATCGCGCTTAGCAATAAATGGAACCATCTCAGCAATAGGCGTGTTTCCGACAATCCGCATCAAGTTGCTTTCAAACTCATTCGACTGAGTTTCCCTTGTAAGGTTTTCAACTGGAGCTACTTTTTTTTCAACGAAAAATTTATTATCCTTCTGCTTAAAACCAGCTTCAAACAAATTTCTCTTTTCAAACAATGGAGATTTCAGCTCCAACAAAATTGTTTGTTCATCAACATACGCCTGAGCATATGGAGTATAGCGCAGGACAAGCATCTTCCCAATCAGCACCAAGCTTGCCAATCCAACTATAATAAAAAGGAAATTATTTTTTCTCACAAAACTAACTGCGCACTGCATCTGATTTTTCAAAAATCTCAACAGTTTTTTCCCCCTATATGGTAAGGGATCACTCATATAGTATTTTTAACAAATTAACGGTCTTTGCGGTTTTGCCCACCAAAGACGCAGATTTAATGCTACCAGTAAAGCCGACCCAGGTCAAACACCTTATCCACATTTTACGCACTTTTTGGCTATAATAAAGCATTTTTTGATATGAAAAAAAGCCACGAGGCAAATTTACCTTATGACTTTCAGAGCTCATAAGGTAAATGCCTTATGAAACTTTTTAGGAACGTTTAATGACTCTTATTTTTTCTCCGAGAAGAAGGAAGTCCCTGACTGGAGGAGGAGGAAGGATTGAAAAATTCTGAGATATTTTATCCACTCCAATTTTAAGATTGTCTCTCAATTCAGTCAGTATCCTGCCATTAAAGTTTGAACCTACAAGAAAATCTGGACAACCTTCTCTAATAACCCTAATGGCACTCCAGAAAAAATCTTTTTTCAAGGATTCCAAAACAATCTCAAGGTCTTCCAAGGAAAGCAGCAGCTTACTGAATTCATCCCAGTTTTGAAAAAGCTTAACTCGCTCACACCATTCCATAATCAAAACTTGAACATCCAGCCAATCAGCCCGAATTAAATTCTGATCGCATTCTTTGCTTATTTCCTTTGCCTCAAAAGCATACTCCGCTTTAATTATTCTTCTTTGCATTTCTTTGTTTTGCGGAAATTTACAGGCCTGATATAAGGCCTCAACACTTGAGATAGAAATCCCATTAACGAGAAGAGGAAATCCTTCACACATATTGTGAAGTTCCTTAAACTGAGATTTGATATCTCTGGAAAAAATGATGCAATTTCCTGGATCATAATTAAAAATTGGATTTTTTTCTGACTTAAGAAAAGCATCTCTTGTTCTGTAAATCACGGGGGTTCTCCTGTTTTTGTTAAAAAAACTGTTTTTTGATCCAACCACACAATGTGACTAGATGAATATTTATAACACACTCAGTGGAAAAGTCAATATTAAAACAACCTCAAATATCCACACAAAAAAGAGGCTCAGAAAAGCCTCTTTTTGACAGTTTTTTTGAATTTGAAGAATCTTGCTAATATCGATAGCGCTCCTGCTTGAAAGGACCTTCAATTGGGGTGTTGATATATTCAGCTTGTTTTTTGGTTAGTTTTGTCAGCGTTACGCCAAGTTTTTCAAGATGCAAGCGCGCAACTTCTTCATCCAATTTTTTCGGCAAAGTATACACCCCTATTTCATAACTGTTCTGCCAGAGTTCCAGCTGAGCCAAGACCTGATTGGTGAAAGAAGCGCTCATCACAAAACTTGGATGACCAGTCGCATTACCAAGATTGACCAAACGTCCACGAGAGAGAAGCACGATCGAATGTCCATCTGGGAAAACAAATTTGTCCACTTGCGGTTTGATGTTGATTTCTTTAATACCTTTATATTTTTCCAATTTTTCAACTTGGATTTCGTTGTCAAAATGTCCGATGTTGCAAACGATGGCCTCGTCTTTCATTTTTTCCATATGTTCGACCGTGATAATGTCACGATTGCCAGTCGTGGTCACGAAAATGTTTCCTTCTAGCAAGGATTGCTCAACTGTTTTGACAGCAAAACCTTCCATCGCGGCTTGCAAAGCACAAATCGGATCGATTTCTGTGACAATCACGCGCGCACCAAGACCTTTCATGCTCTGAGCGCAACCTTTGCCGACATCACCATAACCGCAAACCACCACAACTTTGCCAGCCACCATCACATCCGTGCCTCGTTTGATTCCATCGGCCAGACTTTCTCGACAACCATAGAGATTGTCAAATTTGCTCTTGGTTACTGAGTCGTTCACGTTGATAGCTGGAAACAATAATCTTTTTTGTTCAAACATTTGATAAAGCCTATGCACACCAGTGGTCGTCTCTTCTGAAACCCCTTTGACGCCTTTCAAGATCTTGCTCCAAAAGTTTGGATTTTCTTTGTAGATTTGAGTCAAAATTTTCATCAATTCTTTCTCATCTTCACCCTTTCCTGAAAAATTCTTTTTGAGAATCTTCGGATCTTTTTCAATTTCAACTCCCAAGTGGAGCATCAGTGTGGCATCACTTCCATCGTCCACAATCAAATTCGGTCCCAGGCCCCCTTCGAATTTGAAAGCTTGCTCGGTGCACCACCAATATTCCTCCAACGTCTCGCCTTTCCAAGCAAAAACTGGAACACCGGCCTTGGCGATGGCCGCCGCCGCATGATCCTGCGTGGAAAAAATATTGCAAGACACCCAACGCACCTGCGCTCCCAATTCGACCAAAGTTTCAATCAAAACTGCAGTTTGAATAGTCATATGCAAACTGCCCAAAATCCTGGCTCCCTTGAGCGGTTTCTTCTTGCCATATTTTTTTCTAAGTGCCATTAATCCTGGCATTTCCTTTTCCGCAATCACGATTTCCTTTCTCCCATATTCAGCTAAACCAATGTCTTTGATTTTATAGTCTTGAGTTTTTTGCATAATTTTAAATTATATTCTTATTCTTTTTTAGGCTTTGTATATTTGATCGAAAATTACTTACAGAAAACTTTTTTAGCAAAAAAGATTTGAAGTAGACCAAGGAAAGTTTTCTTAGCAAAAAAGCTACGCTCTAGGAATTTAAGAGCAAATATACAAAGCCTAAAAATAGGCAATCTATTTTTACTTTTTCTTATATCTCGCAATTTTTTTCAAGTGTCTCTTTTCCAAACGTGCACTAGCGCTAGAAACCACCAGAGCTGAAACATGGCTGGCGATTCTTCCAGCCTCTTGCAAGTCTAGCTTATTAATAATTCCATGTAAAATAGCCGCGGCATACATATCGCCTGCGCCATTAGTGTTCACCACTTTGACCCTGTGAGGTTTAATTTGAAAAACTTTTCCACCTTTTTTGATCAGACTTCCTTTTTCGCCAAGCTTCACGACAGCAATGGCGCAAGTTCCAGAGATTTCATGCAAAGCCTTGAGTGGATCCTGCTGACTGGAAAATTCAAGCGCTTCATTTTCATTGGCAAAAACAATATCAATATGCTCTTTCACTATCTTTTTGAAAAGTTTTTTGTTTCTTCGAATAAGCCCGACGTCGGAAAGATCGATTGAAACCAAAGTTTTGTTTTGCTTCGCAATCCTGATGGCATGCAAAACTGCTTTGCGAAGGTTAGGGCTTTCCAGCTGATAAGCCTCAATATGCAAAATTTTGCTTTTGGCGATTTCCTCTTCCTTGATATGGACTTTCGAAAAACCAAGTGACGCTCCGAGATGGGCCAGCATCGTCCTTTCTCCGTCCGGCGTGATTAAAATTAGCACATGTCCCGTCTTGTCGCTGTTATGATAAGCAAGCTGGGAATTGGTGCCTTCTTTTTCCATTTTTTCATGATAAGTTTTTCCGAAATCATCTTTGCCGACGACGCCCAGAAAGGCTGTACGACTACCAAGCAAATTCGCCCCAGAAATGGTGTTTGACGCGCTTCCACCCAAGGCCAAGCTTTGCTCAAGATGCGCAAGTTGCTTGAGAATCTTTTGACTTTCTTTTTCGCAGATCAAATTCATCGAACCTTTTTTTATTTTCAACTTTTTCAGCATTTCCTCTTCGATATTAATCACCACATCCAGCAAAGGATTGCCAATTCCCAGGATATCCAACTGTTTTTTTCTCTTAGTTATCTTTTTTGCAGTATTTTTTGACACAATTTTGTCCCTTCAAATATCTTACTAATATTCTAAACATATCTCACACGCCTCGCAATGTCAAAAACGCCAAAAGCTGCTGGGATTTGACAATATTCTCAAAAGTGAGAAACTAGCAAGAAAGATTATCTGAACTTTAAAAATATATTGAGCAATAGACGTTAGAAAAATAGTAACTATTTTCGATTATCCTCAATAAATAAACGGAGCAACCAATGTCAAATGATCCTAACTCTAATTTTTACATCTTAACTGGAACCAGCTTACAGAAAAAAGGTAGCATTTGCCAGGGCATCCCAGCATACAAAAGCCTTCGACCCTTAAAAGATCCTTTAGCACTGGAAAATTTCCTACTTGAAACAGAAAAAAGCCCAACCCAGGAAGGTATTGTCATTTTAAATGATCTCTTGTCTGTGGCGATTCAAATTTTAGCCACTTTCCATGCAAACATTCAGATGGTGCCTTCCCTGGCAATTGGACTAAGCGGCTATGACAAAAAAGTTTGTGGCGTTTCTTTTGGGCTACCACTTCTTGATACTATTGTTCAGCGGATGTTAACTGGCAGTCTATCTGGAATTTTTGACGGGTATGTTTTGCTAAATTCTCCCCTCACAAGGGAGGCAGCATTTGAACTTATTCACCACAAAATGCCAGGAGAAAAAGTTCGTCCCTTGAGAGGAGTTGTCGCTCCGTCGTTTGACTTAGCTTCCATTGAATTGATTGGTGAAGCATTGAAAGATCAATGCTGGCTGGCTTCAAATCCTGCGTTGGCAAAACTTGGCAAGGAACATTTTCTCAAAACATTAAAAGGTTTAGAATCTGTCAGAGGTGGTTTTTTTGTTGAGTCGGGAGAAAAAACTATTTTTGATTTCAAAAAAAATAAGTTCTCAGGATTTGTTGCTGAAAGTTTTCCAAACCATGAATCTGAAGCTCTTTTGGCAATTGCACTCTGTGAAATCTTTCCCGAAAAAACTATCCTCATAACTTCAAGAGGGAGGCTGATTGAAAGTTTTGCAAAACACCGGCTGGAAAAAATATGCGGGAAGTCTTACACCAACTTTCAAGGAGCCTCAATAGCCAGCAACGCACCTTTTTCTTCAGAGGAAATTAGACTTCTGATAGAAGCCGGAGCTGAGGTTATTATTTCACCTGCTCAAGATGACGACCGGGAAGTAAGACTATCTGCTGAGCTCTGCAAAGAAGCAAACAAAACTCTGTTGCTTCTGAAAAAAGAAGTTTAAATCGTCTTTTTTCGTTTTTCAAAAACCATGGCTTTATAGAAGGAACCCCAACTTCTATAAAGTCTATTTTAATTTTAAGAATATTCTTATATATAAAAAAGCACCGTCTTTCCTCAAGAGACGGTGCGCAACATTTTAATGTTATTAAAGATTTTTTCAGGCGGCCATTTGAATACCCATCTCTTTCTGCTGGAAAATTTTCAGCTCTTTTTTGGCTGCAATCTTAAACATTCGATGATAAGTCTCCGAGGCTCCCTCGCATAGTTCAACCGGTGGAACCCATTCTGGATTATCAGTTTTAATTCCAGCAATTTTGCCTTCGTTTCGGATTGGTTGCTTATCAAGACTTGGTGGGGTTTTGCCAAGCTCCATCGCCTCCAACATTGCAACCTCTTCCCAGAATCGGCTTGAATCAGGAGTCAATACCTCATCGATCAAAATGATTTTACCTTCCTTGTTTCTGCCGAATTCAAACTTCGTGTCAGCCAAAACAATTCCCAGCTTTAACAAATATTTTTTGGCTCTACGGAAAAGCTTGATTGCAGTGTCACGAATAAATTCAGCATCCTCCTTGCCAAGAATCTTCACCGCTTCTTCAAAACTGATGTTCTGATCATGCAGACCATAATCAGCCTTGGTTGAAGGTGTGAAAATTAATTTTGGAAGCTGACTTCCATCAACCATTCCTTTGGGAAGTCTGATACCGCAGACTATTCCTGTTTCCTGATAATCGCTCAATCCTGAACCAGTTAGTTTGTCACGGACAATCGCCTCGACCTTAAGAACATCAGTCTTTTCGACAACCAGCATATTCTGCTGAAGATACAAAAGCTCATCCGAACTTAACAACTCAAGCATTTCAGCTGGCAAATATTCCAGGATGCCTTCCCCATATGCAACTAAATGATTTGGCACATGCTTGAAGATTTTTGTCAGCCAGAAGACCGTCATCGCCGTCAGGATCCCGCCTTTATCGCGTATCTTGGCATTCAACACTATATCATAAATACTGATTCTGTCAGTTGCCAGAATGAAAAGCAGGTCTTTGAATTTAGGATTGATGAAAGTCTCCCTCGTTTTGCCGGTATACATATGAATCAAACCGCCTTTTTCAAGACGATCAATGATTTTGTCATATGAAGCAAGAGGTGGGTATTTACGCCTTCCCAAACGACTGGCCATTTGTCCCGTAAAACTTTCCGGTGGCTTTTGTTCTTTAAGCTCAACTGAAAGTAATGGCCCATTAATTGCATACTCAAAAGCTTTTTCAGGATTGTGAAAAAATCCCTCCTGAAAAATGAGCTGGGAATTTGGTACTTCAACAGCACTCAGATATGCTGCTTGGCTTGATTGTTCACTTTTATTTTTAAGCGGAACAGCAATAACGCGGGTGTGGCTATTACGCATAACTTTTGAATTACGCAAAAGCGAATCCGCGTCGCCAAATAAAGCTGCCAGTCTTCCGGCACAAGCGACAACAGCGTCTACTTCCTTTTCAGTGTATTCAACAAGCTTCTCGCGAAGCTCATCTGGATTGCGATGTGTGCTACAAGCTTCAATTTGTAAAAGTTCGATTTCTCCGCGAACATGGGCTGCTCTAAGAAGAGCTAACCCAGGTAGTATTTGAGGAAAATCACTTGAAGATCCGCAAATAACTGCAACTGTTCTTTTTCCGTTTTCATTTGGCATAATGGCCTACCTTTTTTTGTTTTGAAAGAATTAATGAAATAAAAGACATTGTTTTAATTCCCTCTTACCTTAGCAAATATCGGCAAAAATGCAAGGAAAAAGCCGCGGTTCACATAAGACGCCGCGGCTTGGTTGGAAAAAATAGAAAAATCACAATTTGTTTTCAGCCTCCCTTTTGGCAATCTTGACGGCATCACCTAAATATTTTTCTGATGACAGAAGATATTTAATAATCCCACTTTCATCATACATAATTTTTCCAGTGATTTCATCAGTCAAGTGCTCTTCTGAGCCCACCAGCAACTGGGTGGCTTCATAAAGATTAATGCCCTTTTCTCTTGCAGTTGGAACAATTTTTTTGTTGACAAGCTGATGAGCATCAGGAATTCCTTCGCGCTGCAAAAAAAGATGCAGCGCTTCGGCCGTCACAAGTTTTCCACGCTCTTGAAAATTATTCCGGCATCCTTCATCATTGATTTCTATGCTTTCAAGAAGACGTTTCGCAGTCAGAATTTGCTCAAAAGTATAGACCGCAACTGCGGAATAACCTCTCATCACGTTTGACCAACGGAGATCCCTTTGGAAATCACTTACCAGTGTCATCGTAATTTTTGAGTTTTCTGCGATGACTGATACAAGCATACCTGCGATCTTTTCAGCTAAAATCGGATTTGAGTCCTTGTGTGACATCGTCGAAGAAGTGGATCCATAGCTTTTGACTTCGCCGTATTCAGGAGCCTGCAATTTTCTCACGTCTTCACCCAAATTAGCAATCGCAGCTGAAATCAACACAAGTTCATAATAAAATCTTGCCATGCCTTCAGGTGGAGTAATTTGAGTACTCACCTCTGCAGCTGAAAGACCCAACATTTTCATCAAGACCTTTTCACCTTTTTCGGATTTCAAGAAAATTCTCTGCGAAGCAAAAGTTCCAACGGCGCCACTGAAACATCCAGGAATTTCACCAGCTAAAATCAACGCCTTTCGAGAATTTTTTATGAAACGATTATGTGAACTTGTCAGCCAAAAACCGACTGTGACTGGCAAGGCTGTTTGCAAATGCGTTCTTCCCAACTGAATAACATTAGCATTTGCTCTGATTTTTTCACGCCATAGCTCATCAAGAGCTTTGATTTCAGGGATAAATGCTTCTTCGAAAAATACTTTTGCCTGAAAAGCATACGCCGTGTTGATGATATCATAGGAAGTCGCGCAGAAATGAAGCCATTTATGCAGTTTCTCTGGCAAATGTTCTCTCATTAATTCAAGCAACGCAAGAATGTCATGTTTTGTTTTCTTTTCTACAACATCTTGTTTGGTTGTTGTAATTTCGAAAAGCAATTTACACAAGATTCCTTTTTCCATCAATGCAGCATCTTCCTCCGGCATTACTTTGATTTTGGCGAGTGTCTTCATCCAAAACCATTCAACAATGACAAGTAATCCAGCCCACTGATCATAACCCAGATAGGCTTTCAGTTGTCGAGGCTGATATCGGCCATCACCTTATAATGGCCTAGGAAATCTAGACACAAAATATGCTAAAATGAGATAGGAAAATTAAATCAAAAAATATGTCTAAAAAACCTAGAACATTCAGTCCG
>Ga0265593_1001300_pt1 | contig 11770 bp, 13 predicted proteins | sample saktaG_8_FD_190136 | JGI IMG/M metagenome (GOLD analysis project Ga0265593, IMG submission 190136) | Saline water microbial communities from Sakinaw Lake, British Columbia, Canada - sak_2011_5_24_36m | ecosystem: Environmental > Aquatic > Non-marine Saline and Alkaline > Saline ...
CAGACCCCCAAGACCGAAGCACTCCCGTACCGCTGGGCTGAGACCCCAAACCTGCATTACTTCACCATAAAAGATTTTGAAATGTTCTGCCGCGACGAAAAAATAACCGTAGAACAAACCTTTTGCTTCACCGGCGAAAACATAGTCTCCATTTTCCAAAATTTGCGCGCCGAAAAAGCCGTCTTTCTACTTTCAAAATAGTATTTGTTATCTCAGACCTTAGTCTGATCCGCCTCAGGCGGAGAGCAACTACGAAAGATCAGTTAAAGTGTCTTAACTTTTGCACTTAACGCGACCATAGTCGCTACAACCCCAATAATGGAGGAAACAATGCGTATAAACGATCCCGTAACATTCGCACTTATGGTACTCGGTATCTCCGCCGGCGCTTTCGCTTTAACTTTCTGGCTCCTGATGATAAAAGACTGCATCCTTGAAAAAGAGGGCTACGACCGTTACAAATGGCTCATCGTCCTCATCTTAATCCCCGTTATCGCCGCCATCTTCTATTTTTTCATCACCCGCCGCGAAAGAGCCAAAGAGTTCGACGTCCTAAAAGAAGACCCCTGTGAAAAGAGCGATATAAGTATTTAAATCTGTTATGAGCGAGAAAAGAGTAATAACCATACAGGAAATACTTGCAGGACTTACCACGCTGGGTGTTAAGCACGGCTTTAATCTGCTTGTCCATAGTTCCCTGAGCAAGGTCGGGCATATTGAAGGCGGGGCGCCGGCGTTTATTGATACGCTGGTTACTGCCGTAGGAAGTGAAGGAACGGTACTGGTCCCTACTCTGACCGGAAACGAACTCCTTAGTAAAGAAAACCCTCCGGTTTTTGATCCTGAAAATTCCCCCTGCTGGACCGGCCAATTACCGGAAACTTTCAGACAAAGAAAAGACGCAATAAGAAGTCTTCATCCCACGCATTCGGTTGCGGCAGTCGGCAAACATGCTGGCTATTTTACCGCAGGTCATGAAGATTCTTTACTGCCCTGCGGAAAAGACAGCCCTTACTGGAAACTTGCGGAAAAGCAAGGTTACTACCTTTTTGTCGGTGTAAATCTTGACAGTTGCACTTTTATGCACACGTTGGAAGAGATTACGGGAGTGCCGTATCATATGCAGGTGGAAAAAGTAAGCGCAAAAATAATAACCGGTAAAAGTCCGTTGACCCGGGATCTTTACATCCATAAATACGGCACGCGGGTTTATTTTGCCAAGGTAGAACCCCTGCTGCTGGAAAAAGGAGCTTTAATAAAGGGCAAGATTGGGGATGCAGAGGCCCTGCTTCTGGATGCCGCAAAAACCGCAGAAATACTCCTGCCAATATTGGAAAATGATAAATTATTCTTTACGAGGGAAGGTTAAATCCGAAGAATAAAGTGCCGGGAGAGAGAATTGAACTCTCATGCCCTTGCGAACGGAGGATTTTGAGTCCTCTGCGTCTACCAGTTCCGCCATCCCGGCAAATCCATAAACAGCGTAAACAATATTAGCATTTAACCTTTAAAACTTCAATGAATTTTGAATAATGACTAATAAACAAGTACGAGGTACGAAGTCTGAAGTACAAAGTAAAAGGTTTTGTTATCTCAACCCTGCTATTGCTATTGTTTTCCCTGACCCCCGACCCCTGACGCCTGCCCCCTTGTTTTAGCTTTTATCTGTGACATCTCTTTTCCCATCTGTGACATCAGCCCGAAGGTTCGGGCCTGTGACATCTCTTTTCTCATCTGTGACATCAGCCCGAAGGTTCGGGCCTGTGACATCTCTTTTCCCATCTGTGACATCAGCCCGGATTCTCGGGCTTGTTATTGATAAACCCCTTTAAAATATGGTAATATACTTTCCTACAGACACAAATTCATTGTTAAAGGAGCGGAATATGCCGGTAATTCTTGAAACCAGATATCCTGACCTTAAGTTTATAAAAAAAGGGAAAGTGCGCGATATTTATGCGCTGGAAGATAAATTATTGATAGTTGCCACGGACCGGCTCTCTGCCTTTGATGTGGTTTTTGGCCAGGGTATCCCTGAAAAAGGTAAAGTACTGACCCAAATCTCAAAATACTGGTTCAAACAAACTGAAGACATTATCCCTAATCACCTGCTTTCAACTGAAGTTTCTGACTTTCCTGTTTTGAAAAAATACGCGCCGGAACTTGAAAACAGGATTATGGTCGTTAAAAATGTCAAGCCCGTGATGGTTGAATGTATTGTAAGAGGTTATCTTTCCGGCTCCGGCTGGTCTGAATATCAAAAGAGCGGGTCTATCTGCGGGATAAAACTGCCTGCAGGTCTGGTGGAATCTGACCGCTTGCCAGAACCCATTTTTACTCCGACCTCAAAAGCGGAAGTGGGCGTGCATGACGAAAATATAACTTTTGAAGAGGTAATAAATATGATTGGTGAAAAGACCGCCAAGGAACTCAAACAGAAAGCTATTGCGGTCTATCAAAAAGCCGCCTCCCTGGCAGAAAAGAAAGGTTTGATTATTGCTGATACCAAGTTTGAATTTGGCATGGATAACGGAAAACTTATACTTATTGATGAAATCCTGACTCCGGATTCCTCCAGATTCTGGCCCAAGGCGCAGTACAAACCGGGCAGAGGTCAGCCGAGCTTTGATAAGCAGTTCGTGCGCGATTATCTCCTGGAAAAGAAATGGAATAAAGCGCCACCGGCGCCGGCCTTACCGGAAGAAATAATAAGAAAAACTTCTGAGAAATACCTGGAAGCGCTTAGAATAATAACGGCATGAAAAAGTTTTTGCTTGTGCTCTGCCTGACCGGGAGTTTAGTTGCCGCAGAAATTGCCTCCGGACCTGTGCTTTCCCTGTCGGCGGCAAAAGTTACGCACAATAGTATTTTATTGGTAAAGGTATTTGATAAAAACGCTAAAAGCTTAAAGATAAAAGAATCGGTTTTTCCTCTCTTTGCAGGACAGGACGGTGCTTCAACGGGGGTTTTGCTGGGTGTACCTGCCTGGTGGACGGCCGGAGAGTATGTTCCGGAAGTTGACGGAAAAAAGACGGAGTTGGTCCTTGAAGTATTGGGCCGCGCGGCAAAAACCGAAAAAATAACCATAGATAAAACAAAATTAGTTAAAAGTGAGGAAACTTCAACGCAAGGTAAACTGCTTGCGGAAGAAATTTCTTTTCTGTTAGAGAAAAAATACTGGATCGGGAAATTTATAAAGCCCGTTGCAGGTCGGGTGAGCACTGAGTACGGAGTCAAAAGAACCGTGAACGGCTCGCAGGGCGGGATGCACCGGGGCATTGATATTGCGGCGGATGAGGGCGTTGAAGTTATTGCCGCTAATGACGGAGTAGTTAAGCTTTCAAGAAATCATATCCTGACCGGCAATACCGTCGTGCTGAATCACGGCGCGGGTGTGGTTAGCGTTTATTATCATATGTCGGCCCTGCTGGTAAAAGAAAACGAGAAAGTTAAGAAAGGCGAAGTTATAGGAAAAGTAGGCAGCACGGGAGTTTCCACCGGCGCGCATTTGCACTGGGGTATCTGGATTTTTGGCGTGGATGTAAATCCGCTCGAACTTATAGAAAAAGAAATGGAATTCTAAAGTTTTTTTAAAGGAGGAAGTAAAATGGCTTATATCATCACTGCAGATTGTGTCGCTTGCGGGGCTTGCAAACCGGAATGTCCGGTAGAAGCTATCGCGGAAGGGGATCCTATCTATACGATAGACGCCTCAAAATGCACGGATTGCGGCGCTTGCGCTAATGTTTGTCCGTCGGATGCATGCAAACCCAAAGAGTAAAAATAGGCAGCGTTACAACGAAGAATAATATCTTCCTGGCGCCCATGGCCGGCATAACAGATCTCCCTTACCGGAGTATCATAAAGGCAATGGGCGCCGGTTTATTATTTTCCGAAATGATCAGCGCGGAAGGGTTGGTCCGGGACGGTAAAAACACACTGCTCATTGCCGATATAGATGACAAGGAAAGGCCGGTAGTGCTACAGCTTTTCGGCGGGAAACCTGCTTCTCTGGGAAAAGCAGCCTATATGCTCTCAAATAAAGCTGATATTATAGATATAAATTGCGGTTGTTCTGTCAGGAAGGTCATGCGCAGTGATTCCGGCGCGGCGTTGCTGAAGGACAGCGTGAAGTTCCGCGAAATAATTTCCACCGTCGTAAAAAATTCTCTCGTGCCCGTGACCGTAAAATTAAGAAGCGGTTGGGATAACGAAAATAAAAATGCTCCGGAACTGGCAAAGATTGCAGAAGATTGCGGCGTCTCTGCCGTAACGCTGCATCCGCGCACCCGGTGTCAGGGTTTTGGAGGCAAGTCCGAGTGGAGCCTGATAGGTGAAGTTAAAAAAGCCGTGAAAATACCTGTGATAGGTAGCGGGGATATTTTATCCGCCAAGGATGCTTCCCGAATGCTTTCGGAAACGGGTTGTGATGCGGTGATGATCGGGCGGGCCTGTCTCGGAAATCCCTGGATCTTCCGGGAGACCCTGCACTATCTGGAAACCGGAAAGCTGTCCGCGCCTCCGTCCGAAGCAGAACGCCTGCAGGTGGTTAAACAGCATGGCGATCATATGGCAGCTTATAAAGGGGAGCGCACGGGCATCCGCGAATTCAGAAAACATATCCTCTGGTATTTTAAGGGGATGAAAGGCATCAAACATCTCCGGCCCCTGGCAAATAAAATGGAAACCCTGCAGGACTTTCATAATATCCTGCTGCAGATAGAGCGAGGTATGTATGCGCGAGTTTGATATAAATAAAATACTGGCGGAAGTAAGAAGCGGCAAGATGAGCGTGGCGAAAGCTGCGGAAGCTTTCAAACATCTGCCCGTAAAGTCAATGGATTTTGCGAATGTGGATACGCACCGCGCCCTGCGCTCGGGTTTTCCTGAAGTGGTATTTTGTCAGGGCAAGACCAAAGAACAGGTCACAGCCATTATGCAGGAAATAGTGAAACATTCCGGCTATTGCCTGGGCACCCGCGCCGGCATAGATATTTTCAAAGCCGTCAAACGCACCTTCGGAAAAAAAGCGGAGTATAATAAACTCGCCAGAACAATACTTATAAAAAATCCCTCCAAACAGATAAAGAAAACCGGACTGGTGGCCGTGCTGACCGCCGGGACTTCTGATATTCCCGTAGCTGAAGAGGCCGCGGTTACCGCAGAAGCCACAGGCAGTAATGTTGTAAGGATTTATGATGTCGGCGTCGCAGGTATCCATAGATTATTCCGGAATTATGACCGTATCCGTGAAGCGAATGTCATCATCGCAGTTGCCGGAATGGAAGGCGCTCTTCCCAGTGTAGTAGGCGGTCTGGTGGACAAACCCGTAATCGCAGTCCCGACCAGTATCGGCTACGGCGCCAATTTCGGTGGAGTCTCCGCCCTTCTAACCATGTTAAACTCCTGCGCCTCAAACGTAGTAACCGTAAACATAGACAACGGCTTCGGCGCCGGCTACACCGCCAGCATAATAAACAAACTAAAATAACCCAAAAATATTGTAATTTCCACAAATGTATTTGTGGTCCCGTGGTTTACGAGCCAGCCGTAATACCCGAAGGAACGAAGAGACTGAGTGGTTTACGGTGGTTTACCGGCCTGTGGTATACCCGAGCATAGCGAGTGGTTTACCGTTTACAATCCCCCCAATATTTGATAGACTATTAACAGTAAAAACACAGTTTTTTACTTGTCATATTGATGCTTTAAGGAGGAATCTGATGAAAAAGTTAATTTGTGCTTTGGTGCTGGCAATGATAATTTCGCCTTTACTGGCGGAATCGTCTGTTCAAAACACCCCTAATATTGATGTTATTGATACCCCGACGAGCAACACTCTGCTTCGCGGAATGTACAATTTCCATATGAGATTCTATGAAAGCGGGGGAGTTTTAACCCGGGCCTGGGTCGGCTTTTCCAACAACTTTATGATAGGCGCCACTTTTAATCTTGATAATGTTGTTGGTGTAGGCGCTATAACCGGCAGAGAGCCTAAAGTTCTGGCAAAACTCCGTTTGATAGATGATTCAACCGCATTTCCCTCACTGGCAATAGGTTATGAACCGCAGTCTTTTGGTTTTTATCTCGGCGGGGCTAACTTTGCTTACAGTGTTAAGCCGATAGGCGCCTATGCCGTAGTGACAAAACAGCTCGGTATACTTTACCTCAACGGCGGTGTAAATAATCATAATGTTTGGACGAATTTCACTTTTAGCAGTGATCTCGGAATATTTGCCGGCGGCACCGTTATGCTGAATCCTGATTTTGCGGTACTTGTTGAATACAATGATATTTCCCTGCCTTCAAACAGTTTAAACCTGGGTTTCAGATACGCCTTTGCGCCTGAGCTGAGAATAGAAGTGGATATTAAGGGTTTGACCGGAGATTCTACAGGTTACGTAAGAAATTTAAGATTGGATTATACTAATTATTTTTAGAATAAAAATAATTAGGGTTTGTAAGGTTCCTAAAGTTTGTAAAGTTTATAAGGTTTAAAATCTGGCAAGTTTATTTATAAGTACGAAGTACCCAGTTAGAGATAAACTTTTGTCATCCTGGACTTGATTCAGAATCCAGTGTCTTTGTTCTTGTTCTTGTAGTTGCTCTCTGCTTCAGGCGGGGATCCATTGCGTTAACACGGGTTTAAAATTCAAGGAGTTTATTGTGACTGATATTAGGATGGATTTTGAAAAATCGATCATAGAGATTGAAAAGAAAATTGACGAGCTCAAGAAATTTACAGAGAGCAAAGAGATCGATTTTTCGGAAGAAATAATAAAATTAGAAGCTAAATCTGAATCCATGAAGAGAGAGCTCTATGAAAAACTCACTGCCTGGCAACGAATGCAGGTGGCTAAGAATCTGTTAAGACCCAGGACTTTGGATTATATTAACAGGGTTTTTGAGGATTTCATTCCGCTTCATGGTGACCGGCTTTTTAGAGATGACCCGGCGGTAATCGGTGGTCTGGCTCATTTTGAAGGCACGCCGGTAATGGTGGTGGGTCTGCAGAAAGGGAAGGATACCAAGGATCATATCTTCAGAAATTTTGGTATGGCCAATCCCGAGGGCTATAGAAAAGCTTTGCGGCTTATTCAGATGGCGGAACGTTTTGACCGGCCCGTTATTACTTTTGTCGACACTCCCGGCGCTTTTCCCGGTATCGGCGCAGAAGAAAGAGGGCAGGCGGAAGCTATTGCCCGCAACCTTAAAGAATTAAGCGGGGCCCGGACGCCTATCATAGTTATTGTGCACGGTGAGGGCGGCAGCGGCGGAGCTCTGGGTATAGCTATCGGGGATAAAATCTTTATGCTCGAAAATGCGGTCTATTCCGTTATTTCTCCGGAAGGCTGCGCAGCTATTCTCTGGAAAGATTCCACCCGTTCAGCCGACGCTTCGGCGGTCTTAAAAATGACGGCGCAGGATTTGCTGGAACTCGGGGTTATTGATGAAGTGATAAAAGAACCCGCAGGCGGCGCGCACCGGAACCATGAAGAAGCTTCAGTAAATATTAAAAATGTTATAAGAAAAACTTTAAAAGAATTGATGAAACTCAGCAAAGATGAGCTGGTAGAGTACAGGTATAAAAAATTCAGAGCGATGGGTAAATTCCTGGAAATATCCGGGGAAAACCAGAACGCAGAAAGCTCATAAGCCCGAACCTTCGGGCTGATGTCACAGATGAGAAAAGAGATGTCACGGATATAATATTTATAGATAAAAAAGAGATTCTGCGGATAAGCAAAATATTGTTGAGAGGTTTTTGTCTTGAAAAAATTAAAGGTCGGAGTTCTGGTCTCGGGTGGCGGCACTAATCTGCAATCCATTATAGACGCTTCCAAAAAAGGTGAGATACAAGCGGAAGTAGCTGTGGTAATCTCCGACAATAAAGATGCTTTTGCTTTGGAAAGAGCCAGAAAAAATAATATCCCTGCTTTTTTTGTAGACCCCAAGAAATATTCCTCCAGAGAACTTCATGAAAATGCAATCGTAAAAATATTAGAACAGCATGAGGCCGGATTGGTCTGTCTTGCCGGTTATATGCGGCTCCTTACGGACTTATTGATCGAAAAATTTGAGAACAAGATCATGAATATTCACCCCGCATTACTGCCGTCTTTCCCCGGCACGCAGGGACAGGAAGACGCCTTAAATTACGGTGTAAAGGTCTCAGGCTGCACCGTCCATTTTGTAGTTCTGGAAATGGATGCCGGCCCCATCATCGCCCAGGCCGCCGTCCCCGTTTTAGAAAACGACACAGTAGATTCCCTTAAAAAACGCATACTCGAACAAGAACACAAACTCTATCCGAAAGCGATAGACCTTTTCGCAAAAGGAAAATTAAAGCTTTCCGGAAGAAAAGTAGTAATTAAAAAATAACTTTTCCGTACTTATAAATATTCGCGGGAGTTCTAACCCGCATACATTAAATTGTCAATCGTAAATCGTAAATTGTAAATGCTCTTGGAGGTTTCATGAGAAACATTAAACGCGCCTTAATCAGTGTCTCGGACAAAACCGGAATTGTTGAGTTTGCGAAAGCGCTCAAAAAATACGGGGTTACTATTATTTCAACCGGGGGGACTTCTAAAGCCCTTAAAGAAGCGGGGATAGATTGTATGGATATCTCCGATGTTACCGGCTTTCCTGAAATGCTGGACGGACGCGTAAAGACCCTGCACCCCAAGATACACGGCGGTTTGCTGGCGCTCCGGGAAAAGAAAGAACATATGGATGTTATTAAGCAACACAATATAGAAATGATTGATATGGTTGTGGTCAATCTTTATCCTTTCGAAAAAACCGTCGCCAAGCCGGATGTCACTATAGAAGAGGCGATAGAAAATATAGACATCGGCGGTCCTTCCATGATTCGTTCGGCTTCAAAAAATTACGAGAGCGTGTGCGTCATTGTTAATCCCGCTTTTTACGGGGAAGTGCTTTCAGATATGGAAACCAATGCCGGGGCTGTTTCCACCGAGTTAAAAACAAAAATGATGATAGAGGCCTTCAAGCATACTTACGAGTATGATATGAATATTTATAATTTCTTCAGTAAAAAAATCCAGACGGGTATTCTGCCGGAGATGTTCAACCTCTCCATGAAAAAAACCCAGGAACTGCGTTACGGAGAAAACCCGCACCAGAAAGCGGCGTTCTATACGAATCCCAAAGCAGTGGAACCTTCTATTTCCAACGCTAAACAGCTGCACGGCAAGGAGCTTTCCTATAATAATATCATGGATGCAGACGCAGCAGTCGAGATTATAAAAGAATTTGTGGAACCTGCGGTCACTATTATCAAGCATGCAAATCCCTGCGGTACCGCAGCAGCTAAGGATCTTGATACGGCTTTTGTTGCCGCTTACGAGGCCGACCCGGTCTCCGCTTTCGGGGGCATTATCGCAGTAAACAGGAAAATAACAGCGAAAATTGCCGATTTCCTCACGGGCAAATTTGTTGAGCTGGTTGCGGCGCCGGAATATGACGCGGCTGCGCTTGAAATATTAAAAAAGAAAAAAGACATAAGACTCCTTGAAATTAAAGGTCTTGGACAGGAACACAAAAAAAACAATGAGTTTGCTGTCAGAAAAGTGACCGGCGGGGTGCTGGTTCAAGACCGCGATCTGCGGGTTCTTCTGGAAAGCGACCTGAAAGTTGTGACTAAAGTAAAACCTTCAAAAGCCGAACTTGAGGATATGCTGTTCGGCTGGAAAGTGGTTAAACATGTTAAATCAAATGCCATACTCATCGTAAAGAATGGAGTAACCCTGGGTGTAGGTGCAGGCCAGATGAACCGCGTGGGTTCGGTAAAGATAGCTGCGGAGCAGGCGGGAGAGAAAGCGAAAGGTGCGGTGCTTTGTTCCGATGCGTTCTTCCCTAAAGCTGACGGTATAGAAGCTGCGAAAAATGCCGGCGTTACGGCAATTATTCAGACCGGCGGCTCGGTAAGAGATCAGGAAGTCATCGACGCTGCAGACCGGCTGGGTCTGGCGATGGTCTTTACCGGTGTCCGGCATTTCAAGCACTGATTAAATTGAAAAATATATTTGATCTTACAAAAGAAGAACTCGCAGCCCGGCTGGTAATTATTGGCGGTAAAAAATTCAATGCCGTCCAGGTTTTTAACTGGCTCTATAAAAACCGCGCCGTTTCTTTTGCCGCTATGACCAATCTTTCCAAAACTCTCCGTCCTAAACTTGAAGATGAATTTGAACTCGCTTTCCTTAAGACAATAAAAGAAGCGGAATCCAGGAACGGGGATGCGGTTAAATTTCTTTTTGAGCTGGCCGACGGCAAAAAAATAGAAACGGTCCTGATGCTCCAGCCCTACGGCAATACACTTTGTGTTTCCACACAGGTCGGCTGCGCCTACGGCTGTTTTATGTGCGCCACCGGAAAAATGGGACTTACCCGCAACCTGCTGCCCGGAGAAATGACGGGCCAGCTGCTGGCCACAGAAAGAAACCGTGAAGTTAAGATAAAAAATATTGTCTTTATGGGCATGGGCGAGCCCCTGGCAAATTATGAAAATCTGAGAAAAGCTATAGAGCTGTTTGCGGACTCCGGCGGGTTAAATATCAATCAAAGACGCCAGACGGTTTCCACCTGCGGGCTGCTCCCCGGCATAAAGAGAATTATTGAGGATAAATTAAGAATCCGGCTTTCCGTTTCTCTGCATTCTACCTTTGACAGCGTCCGGGATAAGCTGGTGCCTGTTAACAAAAAGTATAATATTGCAGCTTTACTTGGGCTTTTAAGGGAATATTGCGCGGCTACCGGCTTTGATGTAACGATTGAGTATGTGCTTATTGAGGGGCTTAATGACGGCGAAGGGGAAGCCGAACACCTGATAGAACTTATCAGAAAATACAATTTGGATGTTAAAGTTAATATAATTCCCGTAAACCCGGTCGATAAACTCAATTTTAGCAGTAAGGAAACAATTAATTTGTGGCAGAAAAAGCTTGAAAATGCTAAAATAATAAATACTGTGCGTATTGAAAGAGGTGCTGATATTTCAGCGGCCTGCGGTCAGTTAGCGGGAGAGGGTTAATTGAATAAAGAAAAGCTAAAAACCATAGGTATTTTCACCCTTATTTTTATTGTGACCTTATATTTGACCATGGCTTATGTTATCAGAGGGAAACAGGTTATTGTTCCCAATATTAAAGGGTTTCCCGTAGAAGAGGCCAGAAAAATTTCGGTGTCTAAAGGCCTTTATCTTAAAGCAGGAACTGAAAGTTTCAGTGAAAGTATTCCCGACGGCTGTGTCATGGCCCAGGACCCGATAGAGGGCGCTTATGTAAAAGCCGGCCGTACTCTCTATGTGACCGTGAGCCGCGGCTTAAAGATGGTGACGGTCCCTGATATCAGGGAACAAAATGCGCGGCAGTCGAAGATTCTTTTGTCGCAGAGCGGTCTAAATCTTGGCATTACTTCCCGTATCACCACGCGGGATATTCCGGAAGGTTTTGTGATAGCGCAAAATCCGCCGGCCAATTCTTTGATAAAAAGGAACGCAGCGGTGAGCGTGCTGGTGAGTTCCGGCGAAAAAGAAGTTTATTATGTTATGCCTAATTTAATGGGCAAGAAATATGAGAATATCAGAAAAGCGCTTTACTCAGTAAAATTAAACCTCGGAACGGTTTCTTATAAACCGGTGTCCGGTTTTGACAAAGGCGCGGTGGTCAATCAGTATCCGCTGCCCGGAGCCATGATAAAAAAGAACTCCGCCGTGGACCTGACGGTAAATTATGCCGAGAAT
>Ga0265593_1001301_pt1 | contig 11767 bp, 8 predicted proteins | sample saktaG_8_FD_190136 | JGI IMG/M metagenome (GOLD analysis project Ga0265593, IMG submission 190136) | Saline water microbial communities from Sakinaw Lake, British Columbia, Canada - sak_2011_5_24_36m | ecosystem: Environmental > Aquatic > Non-marine Saline and Alkaline > Saline ...
CATCCGGTAGGGACCGGCCCGTTTAAATTAGGCATGTGGAAAGAAGGAGTTAAGCTGGTAATGCTTCGGAATGAAAACTATTTTGAAACCGGTGCTGATGGTCCCCTTCCCTACCTGGATGCTGTTGCTGTAACTTTTATTGTCGATAAACAGTCTGCTTTTCTTGAATTTATAAAAGGGAATCTTGATTTTGTTTCAGGAATAGATGCCAGTTATAAAGATGAATTATTAACTAAAAATGGAGATTTACGTTCAAAATATTCTCCCAAAATTAATTTGACAAAACAACCATATCTGAATACAGAATACCTTGGAATACTGATTGATACAAATTTTATAGCTGCTTCTGAAAGTCCAATGAGGCTCAAATTGGTAAGGCAAGCCATTAATTATGGTTTCGACCGTGTAAAAATGATGCGTTATCTCCGTAATAATATCGGAATTGCCGGCACGGCAGGATTTGTTCCCGCCGGCATTCCCTGGTTTAACCAGAAACAGGTTGGCGGTTATCATTTCGATCCGGATAAGGCCAGGCATTTGCTGGGAAAAGCTGGCTATCCCGATGGGAAAGGCTTGCCTCCTATCACGCTTACTACAAATGCTTCGTACCTCGATCTTTGCAAATTCATCCAGAGCCAACTTGGTGAAATCGGCATTAATTTAAAAATAGATGTAACTCCGCCGGCAACTTTACGGGAAATGATAGCTCAGTCGAAAGTTAGTTTTTTCAGAGGATCGTGGATTGCTGATTACCCGGATGCAGAGAACTATCTTTCGCTGTTTTATACTCTAAACTTCTGCCCGGCAGGGCCCAATTATACGCATTTTTCATCGGTTGCATTCGACAAAATTTACAGTGAATGTATGCTTGAAACCAATGATTCTGTAAGGGGATTGAAATATATGCAGATGGATAAACTTTTGATTGAAGAAGCCCCTGTTGTGGTACTATATTATGACCAGGTACTTCGATTCAGCCAGAAAAACATATCGGGATTAGGTTCAAATCCGTTGAATCTCCTTAATTTGAAACAAGTAAGAAAAACAAAATGACATTTAAAGATTTAAATAAAATTGAGCCACAGGATATAAATCAGAATCCTTTTACACTTATTGATGACGATTGGTTCCTGTTGTCAGCCGGAAACCTAACTGCCTTTAACACTATGACTGCCAGTTGGGGCGGCTTGGGAATATTGTGGAATAGGCCGGTTGTATTCTGTTTCGTAAGGCCGCATCGATATACTTATAAATTTATGGAGTCGAATGAGTTCTTTACCATGAGTTTTTTTGATGAGATACATCGCGATGCTTTGAACTATTGTGGAAAAGTGTCGGGCAAGAATAATGACAAAATGAAAGTGACCGGTCTCAAACCTTTCGAATCGCCTGCCGGTTCTATATTTTACGAGCAGGCAAAGCTTATGCTTGAGTGTCGGAAACTCTATTTTTCAGATATTATTCCTGAGCATTTTTTGACTGAATCAATAAATAAAAATTATCCGAAAAAAGATTACCACCGGATGTACATAGGGGAAATTACTTCATGTTTCAATAATTTTAAGTAGGTTTACTGAACAAGACAGCATTCTGTTTCTTGAAAGAATAATACAAAGCTGTCTTTTTGCAGATATTTTTAGTTGATGAAAATAATTTGAGTATTTTAGCTGGTTGCAAAACATATTATCCACATTACCGTTTTTAAAGCAAACAATTGAACATCATTGAAAATAGTCCAGAATTTACGCGAAAAATTTGCTAAGTCGTTTCTTCTTCAGCAAGTTAATGAAATGAACCGAAAACAGAAACAGATTAATCTGGAAAGTGCCCGGACGGTTGCTTTGTTATATTATATTCATGACGAAGCCACATATAAAACCGCGGAATCAATTTTGAGCAGGCTTAATGAGATGAATTTAAAAACCAGGGTAGTTTGCTATACTGATTTAAAAATATCGCCGCACTATTTCATTCCTAAGATAACTCAGGATATTCTTACATCAAAGGATGTTAACTGGCGTTTCCAGCCCCAAAAAGCTTTCGTACAAGAATTTATTGATACAGAATACGATATTTTAATTGATTTAAGTCTGGACGACCATCTGCCCTTACTCTATTGTGCCGCCTTATCAAAAGCCGGGCTTAAAGTAGGCCGGTTTCAGGAAGATCACCAGTTGTTTTACGATCTCATGATTCAGGCCGGACCGGATGAAACTATTGATTCATTTTCCGTGCAGGTAATCCATTATTTAAGCAGGATAAATAACTAACAAAATGCATACAAAATTCACAGGAACAGGAGTTGCAATAGTTACTCCTTTTCACAAACAAGGTACCATCGACTTTACAGCACTCGAACGGCTAATTGAACATCTAATATCAGGAGGAGTAAACTATCTGGTGGTACAAGGAACAACAGCTGAAACTGCTACTCTTACACGTGAAGAAAAAAACGCACTTGCCGGATTCGTTGTCGAAATAAACAATAAAAGAGTCCCTCTTGTGATCGGGATTGGGAGTAATAATACTCAGGACGTATTAAATTCCATTCGGTCCAATTCACTTGATGGCTATGATGCTATACTTTCAGTTGCCCCATATTATATCAAGCCACAGCAACGAGGCCTTTACCTGCATTACAAAAGCATTGCAACAGTAAGTCCACTTCCTATCATAATGTATAATGTTCCAGGCAGAACTTCTGTGAATATGACACCGGAAACTACCCTGGAGCTGGCTGCAGATTTTGATAATATTATCGGAATAAAGGAAGCATCCGGAAATATCGAGCAGGTTATGGATATTATAAGGAAAAAGCCTAAAGATTTCCTGGTAATATCGGGTGACGACCTGCTTACTTTACCTTTACTTGGTATGGGTTCCGATGGTGTAATTTCAGTTGTTGCTAACGCGTACCCTAAGCTGTTTTCCGAAATGGTTTCGCTTGGATTAAAAGGCGATATGAAAAAAGCGCGTGAAATCCATTTCAGGCTAACTGATTTTATCCGATCAGTTTTTGCTGATGGGAATCCTTCGGGAATCAAAGCTGCTTTGGAAATCAAAGAGCTAATATCCAATAATTTGCGATTGCCTTTAGTTAAAATTGAAAAAGCGCATTACAATCACATGGCCGCTCTAATGGCTGAAATTGATCCTGCGATTAAAGAAATATGACAATCGTTTTGTTCATGAAAAAACTCTTACTACTTTTCTTTTTAACATCATTATTCAGAATTGCGTCAGCACAATCCCAATTAAAGCAAACTAACCAGGCACTCCAGGAAATAAACCGCCGTGGAGAAGTCTATTTCAGCTTTCAACTTGATGATCTGACTAAACTCTCAGAATTTTCCAGAGCTATATCTATAAGCAGCATCAAAGGGAATACGGTTTACGCTTATGCCAACCGGAAAGAATTCTCAAGCTTTTCGAACAAAAATAAAGATTTCACTGTACTTACAGCCCCATCTGAGCTCTATCCTGTTCCAATGAGCAGCGATCTAAAACAGGTACTTACATGGAATTATTACCCTACCTATGATGCATACATAGTATTAATGCAACAATTTGCAACGCTTCATCCTGCTATCTGTAAACTTATCACTATTACTACTCTAGCAAGTGGACGCAAAATCCAGGCACTTCGGATTACCGACAATGTAAACACCGAAGAAAATGAGCCGGAGTTCCTTTACACATCAAGTATTCATGGTGATGAATTAACCGGAGCTATCCTGATGTTACACCTTGTCGATTACCTGTTATCCAGCTATGGAACAGATACACGTATTACCAATATGGTGAATAATTTTGATATCGTTATTTGCCCACTTGCTAATCCTGACGGCACTTATGCAGGCGGTAATAGTACGGTAAACGGAGCAACCCGCTACAATGCAAATAATATAGATCTGAATCGTAATTATCCTGACCCTCAAGCCGGACAGCATCCTGATGGGAACGTCTGGCAACCAGAGACTGTTGCATTTATGAATTTTGCTGCTCAAAACACTTTTACAATGGGTGTAAATTTTCATGGAGGAGCCGAAGTTGTTAACTATCCCTGGGATACCTGGTCGAAATTATCAGCAGATGATGCCTGGTGGAAATTCGTGTGCAAAGAATATGCTGATACAGTACACCATAACTCTCCAGTTGGATATATGACACTTTACCCTAGCGGAATTACAAATGGTTACGCATGGTATCAAGTAACCGGTGGACGACAGGATTATATGAATTACTTCCATCATTGCAGGGAATCAACCATCGAGTTATCTGATTATTATATATTGCCGGTAAGTCTGCTAGTTCCATACTGGAACTACAACTGCCGTTCATTCCTAAACTATATTGAACAAGCCGGATATGGTCTGCATGGCATAGTGACTGACTCACTGAGTGGTGATCCACTGCCTGCAAAAGTGTTTATTTCGGGATTCGATAAGGATAGTTCGAATGTGAATACAGATCCACAGGTTGGCGATTACCATAGGCTGCTTAAAGGAGGAAGTTATAATGTAACTTATTCTGCTACAGGATATTTATCCAAAACTATTCCTGTACAGGTAATTGACAGGCAAACTACTGTCAGAAATGTGAAATTATTAAAGGGAACACTATCAACCAGTATTATAACAACAAATCATGCTGGCAGCAAAATTTACCCGAATCCTGTAACTGAAGGCAACATAATAATTGAAGCACAAAACCCGGTACAAAAACTAGTTGTAAAGGACATGAATGGACGGATTGTCTATTCTTCAACGCCCCAAACAAACAAGCTTACTATAGATTGCAACTGGCCTTCGGGAGTTTACCTTTTTCAATTAACGATAATGGGAAAGATCGAAAATGAAAAAATACAGGTAATAAACCACTAGTTTACACTTTAAAAGCAAAATGCCCGGAAATTATATTTTCGGGCACTTTTATTTCCAAAAACAGACAAAGTAAGCAGGTATTCTTCAAAATGACTTACCTCACAATTAATTTACGTGTAATTGTTTGATTTTCAGCTATTAATTGAACGAAATAAACACCAGGCTCTAAAGATTTACTTCTGATATCGATTGAGATAATCGTATTTCCAGGTTCGACTTCAGATTGCTGCTTGAAAATCGGTTTACCTATATTATTGAAAAGTGAAACTATAACTGAACTTCTCTGACTGCTTTTGAAAGAAATCTTAAGTTCATCAACAACTGGATTGGGATAAACTGTAACGTTATCAATAATCCCGTCAGTCGAAGAAGAATAGGCAACAAGTTGAGAAGATTTGAGCTGCATATTATCAGCCTTGTTTTTTGAAGACTGTGCCTTAGCTGAAAATATGGATATGGATATAACTAAGAGTAAAAGTATTTTTTTCATAATATTAACTTTTGTTATACATAGTCAAAAAGTAAGCCAAATCAGGTAAATGCCTTTCTTTATTAGTTAATATTAACAATTGAAAAAAGTAATAGTTTTTTGATCACTATTTCTTTGAAATTTGTGACATCAGGCATTATCATTCAAAAAGAACTACCTGAACCGAAGATAATCAGTAATAAGTTGAATCTCTGTTGGATCAACTCCATTAGTAATCAGATAACGTTTATCAAAATCGAGCGTTTCAGTAAACTGAGGCAGACTTATTCCGCCAGATGAAATAGCAGCCATATAGCGTTCCATTGCTTTTGGTTTATTGCCAATACATAATTCGACATGACCTGCATTTATCAAATCAATTGTAGTTGGTTCACCTTCTAAAATAAGCTGAAAATAAGTAGTTGCCAGGTCCAGTTTATTAAGTACAAAGCAGCACCATGCAATCGGACGAAGGACCTTCTTATTTTCGGGCGACAGTATTTCGGCTTTAAAATAGTGATCCAGAGCAGTTTCGAATTGATGCAGATCAAGATAGCAATTGCCTAGCATTGTCTGGATATAGGCATCCTCAGGTTCCAGTGCAGCGGCTTCGAGACACCATTTTAAAGCGGATTCATTGTCGCCGAGTTTACGGTAACAGAAAATTATCTTTTTCAGACTCCACAAGCGATTGGTATCAAATAAATCAGCTCTTTTATAATTCTCCAGCGCCAGTTTATAAATCCCCATCATTTGAAAACAATAAGCTAATTTTTCAAACACTGCCTGATCAGGTTCTGTTTTTTGAGATAAAACAAGGAACAGGTTGGAAGCTTCAGAATAATGGAGCTTTCTGAAAAGAAATTCGGCTGCATTTCGCAAAATAAGCGTATTATCAGACAGGTTTTGTAGTAGCCAATTATCTGATATATTCCATTTCAAACTGAATATATCCCTGAAATCATTACGGAAAGGATGCAATTTGAAAAACCGGTATAAATCCTGAATATACTGAGTAAAAATAAATGCATCCTTACCTGGCTTATTCAACAATTTGTCTTCACTCGAAATCTCCCGCATACTTTCCGCCTCCATGTTGAAGAGGCTGACAATATTCCGCCCTTGTTCATCTGGCAGATGTCTTATGTTAAAACAAAAGGAATATTTATCCGAATTACACATATAAAATGAATCCTCAAGCCCGGAAAGGAATTCCAGTTTACCCTGAACTTCGTCACCCACTGAACTCACAGCAGTCTCATTTTCTTTATAAAATGGCCGGAACCAATTAGATATTTCCCTGAAAAAGTCAAAATTCTTTAGCATGGCAAATGTCCCCATAAACAAATCGAGACCTTCCATCTGCATTTCCGACATTTTCTCTATTTTATTCAGCAAGTCAGGGCTATCCTCGAAAATCTGCTCCCAGTCAGGGTTTTTATCTTCGATAAGTTCACTGTTTATAATGTTATCAATGTCTAACTTTTCACGAATTTTGGACTCAAACTTTTTGACATCAGGTAAAATTTCTTCCCTGAAAGTCTTCGTAATATTTTCTGTTTCGAGCGATTTCAGAATTTGCAGCAGGAAATTATTTAAATCTGACGAAAAATCTTCTGAATCTTTAAAATGATCAAATTGAGCCCGTATTGAAGGATAAATCTCCAGCCTTTTATCGTAAATAAAAACTGCCACAATTAGCCCGGCAAAAGCACGCTGCCAAACCTGGGGCTGCCGGTCTTTGTAAAATTCAACCAGAACGGTAAATTTCTCTTTATCGAAACAGTTTATTAAACTCAGTGTTATAGCGCTTACTGCCATGCATTTCTCGTACCACGGCAAACTCACCGATTCCCTGATTGCTTTAATCAGCTGCAAATCAGTATCGGTGTACTTGTCGGTTAACCACATCAACTGGAATAATTTAGGCGAAACAGTCGGGATTGATCCATCTCCCCCGTTTTGATCTGATAATGCTGAGTCATTCAGTAATTTGGTGTATTCCAGCTCAAACGAATAATTATCAATACGGCGCGTGGCTTCTTCCTTCGCATTTTCCTTTACTTTTTCAATTTGTGACTTTATCTGGTAAATATGCATACCAGTCTGGGCAAATGCCTGTTGACGGACTTTATCTGCCAACTCAAGTAATGAAACTTTTAGCTTCCCGAAAATTGTATTTCGCTGTGGATCAGGCACTCCCCTGAAATTATATTCCAGAAGCATACGGTATGTCTGGTTCAGTTCTTCGTACTGCAACGTAAAATCAGCTACATGCATGCCCTCCATTAAGAGCCCAAGTTGATTCAAGGCTTCTTTTAAGCGGTTGGCATACACAAGGTTGCATAAACTCAGGAAAGTACTATCTATATCTGCTGATGGAATGGCCATAAAAATTACTTTAACAAAGTATTTAAAATTGTCCTTTTCTAATTTCTAATGTTCAGCATTAGAACTAACAATTTAATCCTGAGCACATGGCAACAAAAAGCAATCCATTTGTGATACTATTTCAACATTTCGAGAAATTCCTGCTCTGATATAACAGAAATTCCGAATTTTAAGGCTTTCTGGAGTTTCTCCGGCCCCATATTCTCGCCTGCAACAATAAAATTGGTTTTAGACGTAACACTGCCTGCCAATTTGGCACCATGCATTGCTACCAGTTCTTCTAATTCTTTACGACGCCTGGAAGAGCCAAAGGATCCGGAAACTACAATACTTTTGCCGGATAAATTTGAAGATAACAAATCCGGTTGTTTCTCGGATATCATATTAAGTCCGGCAGCTTTTAATTTTTCAATTAAAACCAGGCTTTCAGGCTTACGGAAAAATGCGAATATGCTTGCAGCTACTTTCTCTCCAATATTCTCAGCCACTTGCAGTTCCTCATTGCTCGCGGCAATTATAGCATCGATATTTTTAAAATGAAAAGCGAGTTTGCGGGCTACAGTTTCTCCAACATACCTTATACCAATAGCAAAAAGAACTCGTTCAAAAGGAGCTGATTTTGATGCATTTATTCCATTTATAATATTTTCAGCAGTCTTTTCTTTGAAACTGAGTTTTTTATCTTTTGCACCATCGGTTCCTTTAAAAACCTTTTCTAGATTCAAAATTGATTCATACGTCAGCGAATAGAGATCAGAAACATCATTAACCAATTTATTATCAAATAATATTTCAATTTTACCTTCACCAAGGCTATCGATATTCATTGCCTTGCGGTGAATAAAATGTTCGAGTTTTCCTTTAATCTGTGGCGGGCAATGGTCTTCGTTCGGGCAAAAATTACCTGCTTCTCCTTCCTGCCGTTCGAGCCTGGTACCGCATTCCGGACAAGTTTCAATAAATACGACCGGCTCTGCAAATAAATCGCGTTTGCTTAGGTCTACACCAATAATTTTGGGAATGATTTCGCCGCCTTTTTCTACAAAAACGTAGTCGCCAACCCGAACATCAAGTTTGGCAATAATATCAGCGTTGTGTAAACTGGCCCGTTTCACGACAGTTCCGGCTAGTTGAACCGGTTTCAGATTTGCAACCGGCGTTACGACACCTGTTCGACCGACCTGGTAATCAATCGAAAGAAGCTGCGTGGTAACCTGTTCTGCTTTGTATTTGTAAGCTATTGCCCAACGTGGAGATTTGGCGGTAAATCCTAATGCTTGCTGTTGCTCAAGAGAATTAACTTTAACTACAATTCCATCAATATCAAAAGTTAGTTTATCCCGGTCACGAGCCATCTTATTGATAAAATCAAGTACTTCATCCATTGAGCGGCATAAAGCGGATTTATCTGAGATTTTAAATCCCCATTTTGCGAGTGCTTCAAGACTTTGAGAATGTGATTTGAATGAAAGAGTTTCGCCTAATGCATAATACATATATCCATCCAATGGACGGCGTGCTACTTCGGCCGAATCCTGCAATTTGAGACTGCCGGCAGCGGCATTACGGGGATTGGCAAAAGGGTTTTCACCAATCTCGATCCGTTCAAGATTCATTTTTTCGAAACCGGGTCGGGGTAAAATTATTTCACCTCTTACTTCAAACAGATCAGGGTAACCAGAACCAACCAATCGCAAAGGAATGCTACGGATGGTTTTAATATTAGTTGTAACATCATCGCCTCTTTCGCCGTCGCCACGCGTTAAAGCCCTGGTTAACAATCCATTTTCATAAGTCAGGCTAATTGACAGCCCATCAAATTTCAATTCGCAGATATATTCATATTCTCCATCGAGGAGTTTTCTAACACGATCGTCAAATTCACGAAGATCACTTTCCGAGTAAGTATTTGAAAGTGATAACATTGGGTAAGTATGCCTTGCTGAAGCAAATTCTGAAGTTACAGTTCCGCCCACCCTTTGTGTCGGAGAGTCAGGCTGCATAAACTCCGGATATTCCTTCTCCAGTGCTGTCAGCTTTTCGAGCAGCATATCAAACTCATAATCTGATATTAACGGATCAGCCAGTACATAGTACCGGTAATTATGATCGTTTAATTCTTTAACAAGTTGGTTTATTTGAATTTGGGCTTCTTCCTTTTGCATTATTATGATAAGATTTCAGTGTAAAGGCGAATTAGTATAAAATGTGAAAAACGTTTTAATCTGATGTTCAAAATCCGGATTACTATTTCCGAACGTACAATTCATATTTCTCAAGCGAAATTTCTACCATCTGGTATTCGGGGGGTATTGTAGCGATATTGCCTTTCATATTTAGAAAATATTTGTATTCTTTAGTGGGGTCAATTGAAATATTAAAATTACGGACTAAAAACCCCTGCAAAATGAAATCATATTCATCATATAAATTAGCCGGGACTGTAATCGTTGAAAACCGGGGAACCACCTTCCCTATTTTGTATACATCACTAAGCGTTTCCTTTTCTCTCGAAATCTTACCAAACTGAGTCGCTGATAATACTAAAACACTTAGAAATAAGACAATCGTGGCAATAAAAAAGATTCTGAATTTTCTACCTGTTGTATCAATTACTGAGAGTGATTTGGAAATGTACGGCGAAATAAGCATAGCAGCTGCTATTGCGAAATAAGGAAATGAAGGAACCAAATACCATCCTTTTTGCACCATGGTTAAGGTGAGTGGAGTTGAACCGGATAATCCTATCAGAAAGTAGAAGAAAGCAATTTTACCGTTCTCACTGACTGCCATAGTTGCTTTTTTAAAGTACCCGGTAACAAATACAATGCACAGAACAAGTAAGACCGGTATCATTTCTGTAAATAACCTCCATAAAATTTCCAACCTGTAGGATGAAGTCGGCATAGAGTCAACCCTTACCAGCAATCGTTCGAAAACATAAATGGAAAGGCTTTCCCTGCTTACGGGAATGATAAAAAGAATTGCGTAAATCAAAGCAGGAATACTGAATAATAAAAGTGTTAAAAGCAGATGCTTTTTAAATCCTATTTTCCTGTCAACAATCCAATAAAGAAAAGGAACAACAACAGGAAAAAGGCCGGGTAGCCCTTTGCTAAAAGAAGCCAGAAAAATCATGATGCCAGCAATAATCCATGCAAAGTAATTTTGAGAAGACTTTTTTAGATTCTGAACTATTAATATTACTGCAGCCAAATCAAATACACTCATGGTATTTTCCATCAGGTTATTATGAAAGCACCACCAGCAAACCGGTATTAATATCCAAAATGTTACAGCTATCCATCCCAGTTTACGTTGCTCCCGGGTCTTATCAAAATTCAATTTCCACAGCAAATTAATAAGTATAATATGTGCTATCAGCATTAAAAGTGTATAAAACCGCTCGACATAAATTGAATCACCCAATATTTTATAAAAGAGTGATTGAATACCAAATACTAAGGGTGGTTGTTCGTGAAATGAGGGTATGCCGGCAATATTAAGTGTGCTGTATTGTGGAAACCAGAAGGTTCCTATACCAATTGCTAAATTATGAGATACAGAACTGTATAGCATAGCATCCTGAAACATGGCATCCTTAACCAGAACAGGTAAGGTAAAAGCCAGCACAATACTCACTGTTAGTATCCACCAGGGTATATTATTATTTTTTGGCATAGTATTAATTGGTGTCAATATTCGATTCAATTTATGGGTTTAAAAAAAAAGAATTATTTTAAATAACCGGAACTGAAATATCTACAAAAATAGGAAATTTCCAAGGTTTGTTAAAAGAATAAGTTACGATTCATATGGTTCCTTCAAAGAATATTCATTAAAATCAATTGAGTGAGCCAACTATTAATGCAATTTCTAAAGTTTTCAAATAAGTAGTATTATTTTTCTACTTTCGCAGCCTTAAATCCTATAAATTCATATTGATGAAAAAGCTTCGAATTTTCTTGTTATTGATCGTATCCGGATTGTTAGTTCATGCTCAGCAAACGACAATTTCCGATCG
>Ga0265593_1001302_pt1 | contig 11761 bp, 11 predicted proteins | sample saktaG_8_FD_190136 | JGI IMG/M metagenome (GOLD analysis project Ga0265593, IMG submission 190136) | Saline water microbial communities from Sakinaw Lake, British Columbia, Canada - sak_2011_5_24_36m | ecosystem: Environmental > Aquatic > Non-marine Saline and Alkaline > Saline ...
ATAGCAAATTTTTAGGGTTCGAATCCCATTGACCGCACTGTGTTGCATGACCTATTTTGATACAATTACGCACGTATAATTAAAGCTGTAAGAATTACAGGATTAATTATATATACTTCCTTGACTTACCCAGAGGGTTTAGCCGTATAATAATTTTATAACGTATAATTAAAGCTGTAAGAATTACAGGATTAATTATATATACTTCCTTGACTTACCCAGAGGGTTTAGCCGTATAATAATTTTATAAGCACTGTGGATCTGTAACTAATTTAGTATGCTTCGAGCATTTGGGGTGACTCAGACCACAGTTTTTTATTTTCTAAATGTTAATCAGTTAGCTAAGACTAGATCTTTTATCTTCGTGATTACATGGATAAGAAACTGTTAAGACCGCAGGCTTAATTTTCATTGAAAGAGGTGTTTCATATGTACTTGATTGGTATCGACATCTCCAAGTACAAGCATGACTGCTTCATAGCCACAGAAGCGGGAGAAATTATCAAGGATTCGTTTTCCTTCGATAATAATGCGAAAGGGTTTGGCCAGTTGCTTGATGTTCTCCAAGCATTGGACCAATCTCAATTAAAAAAGATAAGTTTGGAAGCTACAGGACATTATGGTTATAACTTAAAAGTCTTTCTCGATCGGCATGGGTTTGACTATATGGAATTTAATCCAATCTTAGTGAAAAAACTTTCCACAGGACTTTCACTGAGAAAGACCAAAACCGACAAGGCTGATGCCAGACTTCTATCCATGATATTACTGTCCGTAGATTACAAAACCTATCCAGTTAAATCATATCATATTCAAGAGTTAAAGTCACTAACACGCTATTACAAATCCCTCGTAAAGAAGCGTTCTAAAGAGCTAGTAGAACTCACTAACACGCTAGATTTACTCTTTCCTGAGTTTAAACCTTTTTTCCAAAATAAGTTTTCTCAGACAGCCTATTTTATTCTAGAACATTATCAGACTCCTAGAAAAATCTCGAGAATGTCTTATCAAAATTACGAGAAACTTCATTCTATTTCAAAAGGACATTTTTCCTATGCAAAATTCTTGCGCTTAAAAGAATTAGCCAAGAACACCGTCGGTTCGTCGAGTAATCTTCTTCTCTTTGAACTGGAGTCAAACATCCGTCTGCTTCACGGAATCAACCATGAAATCAAGTCGTTGGAATCCTTATTGAATGATTGGTCTTCTAAAATCGATTCTCCAATCTTTTCCATCAAAGGTATCGGCTTCATATCTGCTTTATCTCTCATCGCAGAGTACGGAAACTTCACATCGTTTGATTCCCCCGCTCAGATGCTTTCTTTTGCCGGCATGGAGCCTTCGATTATTCAATCCGGTACTTCAAATAAACAAGGACATATGGTCAAGCGTGGTTCGGGTTATCTAAGAGATACCCTAATGAACGTAGCGATTCCTTTCATGATGCATAATCCTATCATTTACGACTATTATCTCAAAAAGAAGAATGAAGGAAAGCCGCATCGCGTTGCTTTATCTCACGTAGCTAAAAAGCTTATACGTATTATCTTTTATCTTATTAAATCAAATCAACAATTCAACGAAACCAAATTAGCTTGATCACTTGTCTTAGTGGCTGAAGTCATTTGATCATTTCCTTATTGAAGAACCCGCTTCTTGTCTCAAGAGGTGTTTTGTCATGAGTTTCACTTTTCTCTTGACTTATTATAGTTAGTCACCCCTAGCAGAATTTACGCACCCTTACTGGAAAAATGCACATTTGCATAATCTACTTAAAGTTCATCTTATTATATCTATCCAATATGCTTGATATATATCGGCATTTGATCATCCGGATCTATTTTCTTACTATCTTCGAAACCTAACGCATTCCAAAATGGAATACCTGAAACTGTCTCTACATACCCAAGTTGCTGCTAGTTTTCGTTATTAGATACCCAAGTTGCTGTAGGTTTACATACCCAAGTTGCTTTTTGGAATCCATGTGTATGCATATGACTTTATTTTACTCTGTTCTATTTCCATACCAATCCAGTTAACTTTCTTGAGGCATTTCTTTCAATTCTTATACAGGAAAAACTGAGTAATTTCAACCAAAAAAACTCATCAGACAAGTGAAACGAAATGAATCAGTACAACCAAAAAGGAATGCCCTGCTCTTTTGCTTTGTTTACAGCATCGGGAACATCTACCGACCAATTGTACGTATAATATCTGCTTGGCATATTCTCTAGTTTGACGTTTCTTCTGACAATGAAACTAGAGACAACGCATTCGTATTCGAATTGGTCAAGCTCAAGTGAATACAGGTATGCTGTAAACTCCGAAAGGATATCTGCTATTGAAGAAACGAACAATTCCTCAAAATTTGAAAAATAAACATCATAGTGACTCTCAAGGAACGAAATCATAATCTCTTCAGTTACCTGATTCGATGAATAGCCCAGTTCGTCTTGAATATCAGAGCTAATTTGGTTTTGAAACGATTCGTCACTCAATAAAACAAGATAAAAATACTTGTCGGAATTGAGAGAGTTTTCACTTAAGAAATCCTGAAATGCGCTTTGCGTGCTCTCTTTTGTAATCAGGAATTTTCTGATCTGCACTTCAACGGTTTCCTTATCAATCTCTCCAGCAAGGATTACTTCTTTTCCATTTAAGTCAATAATTCCATTCCACCCATCTGTATCGTCCCAATATATTGAGCCCTCAATAAACTCGGAATAATCCTGAAAATCAGCAATCAAGTCGGGGTTGTCGGATGCGGCAATCAAATAATTGAGGACAGGCACGTATCCATATCCTGCATAATCAAATATTAAATCAGCCTTCGTAAGGTTTGTTTTTTCAGTATAATATTTTTCGTTTTCTATCATAAGCAAATAGTAAAAATCCAACTCTTTTTGTACGGATAATGATTTTGCGTTCGAAACAGCAACAAAATCGTTGTAGATTTGCTTTTGCCTAATGTCCTCTCTAAAAATCGGAACAAGAATCATTGCAAGAATAGATAGAATGAATACTGTAGCAGCTATTATGATTTTAATGCGGCTTTTCAAGATTAACATCTCCATTATTCATTGATATCTCTCCATCTTTGATCAAAAAGACTTGATTGCAAAGAAAATCGATGTCTTCTTTGTAATGACTAGTTAGTACGATTGTCTTGCCGGCTTGTTTGAGTGATAACAGGAGTTCCCGCACTTGCTTGACGCTTTCAACATCCAATCCGTTGAACGGCTCATCGAGAATCAAAAGCTGAGGGTTGCCCATAATCGCCTGCGCGATCCTGAGCTTTTGCTTCATACCAGTAGAAAAATGACGATATCTCTTTTTGCTTTCAGTCCGGAGCCCCACTGTTTCCAACGCCTTGAATAGATCATAATCATCCAGTTCTTTATCTATATTCGCAATAATGCGCAGATTTTCATGTGCGGTTAAGTTCGGTAAAAAATCATATTCAAAAAGGATACCGACATTTTTCGGAAAATCCGTGTCAATTCCAATAGTTTCTCCATCGATCACAACATTTCCTAGAGAAGGTTTCAAGAGACCTGCAATGATTTTCAGCAAGACTGTCTTACCGGACCCGTTTCTGCCGATGAATCCGGTAATTTGGTTTCTTGGAATTTTCAAATTGACGTTTTTCAAGACCTCGTGGTCCTTGAACTTCTTACAAACGTCATTGATCTCGATGATTGTATTCATAGTGCATCTCCTAAATAATTTCGTGAATGCCAAAATAGTCCCTTAAAATTTTTACAAACCCCAAGTTGATAGCAATGATCATCAATAAAAAAAGGATTGAAGATAGGACGGTCTGACTTACTACGAGATTGAAATATACGAAAATAGAAAGGTTGAGAAAAGCGTAAACTAAAATCGACATCAACAAGGAATAGAGGACATTCCTTTGCATAATCATAGTCATCATAAATACCGTCATACTACTAGTAATAATGAAGAACCTAATGAAAAAGGATAAAATTGAAATGAAACTGAAGTAATTGCTTTCGATGACTAGGGTCAATATCATAAAAACCGTGAGAACTGAAAAAAGGAGTGCTAGTGTCTTTTTTGCCAAAAACAACAGAAACCGTTTTTTCCCCAGTTTTGTTATGATAACAGGTCCCAGTTTTTCAATGTAGCGGGAATATATCAAAATGATGCCGAAAACCGAAATTGAATAAAAAAGGAGTTCAGTGAAAATGATATCAACTATGACTTCCAAACAATAATACTTTTCCATCACAAAGATGAAATCTGAATAACTTAACTGCGGAAGCGAATCAATCAGAAAGAGATACCGAAAATAGGGAAGTTTGTCAAGAAACAAAAACACGACCCCCGAGACTCCTATAGCCAGAAAAGCATTTATAAAGTAACGACTACGCATTTGCCGATTTCCTCAATTTCCAGACAAGCAAGAAAAAGGCAATCAAAATCGCAATGAAATACTCAGCCGCCCCCCTAAAAAGATGGTCGAAACCTACATAACTCGCTTCATGAAATAGCGAAAACCCATACAGCCAAGGAGTCATTGTGAAAATCTTTGATTGGTCATCTGTCAGGAAAAAGCTTCCAATACCCAGTACTGATTGTAAAACAACAACCAACAGAAATGTCCCATAACTGAGCACTCTTGATTGAGAGACCGAAACAATGAAAAGACTCAGGAGACTGAAAAGTGTGGAATATACCAATAGCAATAGGAAGTCATACAGAATGAACAGATACGGTTGTATAGGAAAGGTGGAGAAACTGAACATTGAATCCAGCAAATGAGAGTACTCGAGATTTATAAAGGTATAACCGTTCGGAAAGAACAATAAGCACAAAATGAAGAAAAATAATCTTGGCAGCATGCATAGTGAAATCCCAATTGCCCAAGAAGAGAAAACCGTTCCTGATATGTATTTGTTTCTTCCGCTTTTCATCATTAGAACATCTGAAAGCCCAGAATGGAATTCGCTGTAGAATGATTGATTGATCAGATGGAAGATGAGAATCGGCTGCAGATAGAATAAAATCAAGAAAATGGCATTCGCGAATCCCAAAGTGTACACCATCGCAGATGAAATCAAATATGAGCATTCATCTACAGCAAAAAAATTGAATGTTCCCTCTACTACCAGATTGTTTACATTTCCATCAAGAAACGTTTGGGAAAACCAGTATAGATAATGGATAAAATACCTTGCATTTTCGTAAAATAATGAACTTTTCAACAACAAAAAACTCCCCACGTATACAAGGGTGGAGATTAAGATGAGATATAACAAAGTTTGATTTTGTTTGTACTGGAATTTTCCCATAATAACCTCAGTTGAGCAAAAGGAACCGTATTGGTCATTTATTCATATCCGTAGAAAATACCCTCAACAGTAAAAGAAAATAATAGATTATTGTTTTTCATCTTGATTCTGTATGACTCCCCTTCAAGCATGCAATTATAGGAAGAAGTATTTGAGCCACTACAGACTTCTTCTTTGTCGCCCCATCCAAGAAATCCCATTGCTGGATGAAATTGGAAATCATATTCGTTGTTGTTATTTTGAATCGCTCCAATATCCACCCAGCTAGAACTATAGTAGGTTTGGTAAATCACATTGTATCGTGCGGATCCGGAATAGTTTGTCACCTCTACTAGAGAAAAAGCAATATCCTCATCAGGTGAAATAGATCCAGTAGCGCCATACGATAATGGCCCAATCGTAAAATCAAAGGACTTGGTCTCTGTAGATGGGGTCAAAGCAAACACGGAAGCTAGTGCAAAATTCATAAAACTTAAAAACAAAAGAACTAAGAACAAAAGTTTCTCTTTTTTCATACATCGCTCCATTTAAGGTTTACGGTTCCTTTTGCTGACGATGATTATATCGTTTCAACAACCATGCTTACATATATCCATATGGCTGGGAAAGCTAGTAATTAAATGGAGTAGATTCTTCTAGAGTATTTAGGTGGCTTTAAGGTTAAATTCAATATTTCTTGCTGAAGGAAATAAATCATGATAGGCCAAAAATAAGAAAAAAAATGATCAATCTATACAAAAAAATGTGTGGCCACTATGAGATTCATTTTCAACTTTAATGTATCACATAAAAATGAATTACGCAAGTGGTTTGTCATTCTTTCTTCGACTTTTTAATTATATATTATACATCGTCCTCTTAAGAGGGGGGAAGTGTGTCCAGCTTTTTCATAGCAGTCCAGCATATATGTTGTAAGCGTCAAATCAAGAGTACCTACAAAAGTATGATGATTATAAATAGTAAAATGCCTTCAAATAAAAAATTCGGAGGTAAAATAAAGAAAGCAGATCCAATTTATCAAGCAATATGGCAAAAACAAGTCAAACAATATAAAACAAGCAATCAAAACATGAAACAATTTTCATATGAAAATAATGTCAAAGTATATCAACTACAATACTGGCTCAAAAAATATTGAATAAGAGCGATTGAAGAACCAAGTCAGATTATTGTCTCTACATACCCAAGTTGCTTTTTGAAATCCACGTGTATGCATATAACTTTGATCAATTTCCTTACCAATCCACTTTTGGCAAATTTATTATCTAAAAATCACTTTTATTGTCCCTTAATTATTCTTGTTTACGTTATCAGTTACTCAAACTGTTTTATGTCCGAAAATATAGGAGAAACTCAATATTTAATCATTGTTTTGAATAAAGGTAATCTCAAGGGACTCGTCGAAAACTTTCAATTCTCGGATTCTATTCCTAGCGATGTGCTGATCGTATTGCACCATCTGAAGTGCTTCTGTAATATATCGAAACAGATCTTGTTCTTTGATTGTTCTATTCAGTCGGCAATTTTCCTTGTTGCTCTCAACATGGCTGGCGCATCTCCAGGCATAATAGTTTCCACTAACTCTGCGTTCGAGTATTCTTCGAAACGAACTTCCGCATTCCGAACAAAGCATGACATTCGTCAGATAGTTCTTGGTTTGTTTCCTCCCAACAGACATATTACCGATTGAATGAATCGGGGCCCTGGCTTTTAGAAGTTCTTGGACCTGTTGGAATTTTTCTTTGCTGATGATGGCGGGATGATGGTTTTCAACCAAATACTGACGTTTTTGCTGCTGATCGATAGCTTCTCGTTTGCTATAAATATCCTTTTTGTAACTCTTTGGCATTAACATATCTCCGGTATAGGTTCGGTTTTTCAATATATAGAGAATGGTCGACTTACTCCATTTCTTCTTTCCCGAAACCGTAGATGCTTCCATATCCTCCAACTCAGAACAAATCTGCTCAAAACTGGTATTCATCAAATACCGCTCAAAGATGTAGCCGATAATCTTTGCGGAATGCTCATGAATGGCAAATTCGTCTTGCTCATTTAAGTAGTAACCTAAAATACGATGACTCATGTTCGGTTGTACTCCTATCTTGTACCGGGATTCTAGTCCCCAGCAAATGTTTTGACTCAAATTACGGATTTCTTGCGCATGCATTGCCAAGAAAATACTCAGAACAAATTCATCGTTTTCACCCAGAGATACAAAGACGTCTGGAATCTCAAAATTGATCATCGTTCCTTGACTTCGGAGAAACCGGATGGCCGTCAACCCATCCAGGACATTGCGTGAAAACCTGCTAAGTGACTTGATGAGAATCAAATCCAATTGGTGATCTTTGGACATTTGGAGCAAATGGCTTAGACTGGTCTGCTTGTTCATGTGCAAACCACTGGTCCGATCAAAAAACATGCCTACATTCACCCAATTTGGATATCTTTTTATTATCATTTCATAATATTCAATTTGATTTTTTAAACTGAAACTTTGCGTATCCAATTGTGAGGATACTCTTGCATACCCCGCAACTCGTAAGGGCTCAAACCAATAGTCTTCAAGCTGTTTTCTTCGATAATATTCCACCATTATATTATACCATATGATGTCACCAAAAATGAAAAAGAACCTGTAGTAAATGTCAATGACATCCACTCAGGTTCGTTCAATAACCATGGTGGAGCTGCGGGGATTTGAACCCCGGTCCAAAATAGCCAATCATTTGATTTTCTACATGCTTAGTTCCATAAAGATTTCATCGCCAAGCTGTCACGAAACAACCACTCGAGGCAACTAGCCCTATTGAGTTCGCCCTTCACACTTATGGCTGCAGTGATGGGACTATCCTACTTAGCTGAAGTTTAAAGAAACCCGTAGGCTGGTGACTCTAAACCCACTACTTCTTCTTAAGCAGTGAAAGCGTAATTTTGGTTTCCAGTTATGTTTACTGGTACATTTTTAGATCTGCCGATCGCATGCTTATCAAACTCGAACTATCCTGTCGAATCCAGAACAGCCCCATATGTTACCCGGTATAGTCTTTAGCGACCTTTTCCAGGCGTCTTTTTGCGTCTTCTTCTTTGTTAGACTCTCTTTTGTCGTATTGCTTTTTTCCTTTGCATAAAGCAAGTTCGACTTTGCAGAGACTATTTTTAAGATAGACTTTTGTGGGAATTAGGGTTAACCCATCGGTCTTTATTTTTTGGCTCAGACGAATGATGTCTCTTTTGCCCATCAAGAGTTTTCTCTCTCTTGTTTCTTCATGATTGAAGATACTGCCATATTCGTATTTGGAAATGTGCATGTTTACGAGGAACAATTCAAAGTTCTTGATTCTCGCATAAGCGTCACTGATTGCGAGTTTTCCAAGTCGAACTGACTTGATTTCTGTTCCCATCAGTACAATTCCGCATTCGTAGGTGTCCATAATGAAGTATTCATGTGACACTTTTTTGTTGTTTGCAAGGTTCTTCATACGGACTCCTTTCCTAGACTAACTGAAAATCCACTCTTCCAAGTAATTTTGAAACGCTTGTGCATTTCACTTTGACAACCTTCCCTATAGTATACTCGATTCTGGATGAAATGCCAAGATACATCATCTTTTCTTCAATGAATTCGATGGCTTCGGGGAAAGTGGATATATGAACCAATCCTTCAACGGTGTTTGGAAGTTCAACGAACATTCCAAACCTTGTAAGTGTTGAAACAACACCTTCGAAGATATCTCCGATAAAAGGTTCCATGTATTCGGCTTTCTTCATATCCATGACTTCACGTTCGGCAATCGTGGCTGTTCGCTCTTGTTTCGAGGATTGAGAAGCAATTTCAGGAAGTTCAAGTTCTTTTTCCTGCAAGGATCTTTGATCAACTTTTTTTAAGAACAAATAGTCTCTGATATATCGATGGACGATTAAATCTGGATATCTCCTGATTGGCGATGTAAAATGAGTATAATTTTCAAATGCAAGGCCATAGTGGCCTACATTGTCTTCACTGTATTTTGCTTTTGCCATCGATCGAAGCATTAACATGTTAATAACTTTTTCGTATTTTGTACCTTCAATCTTGGTTAAAAGCTTTTGTAAATCCTGATGCGTAATTGGATCTGGAATATGTGAGATATAAGCTAATTCTTTTGCGAGAACAAATAGACTTCCAAGCTTTTCAGAATTTGGCGTTTCATGGATTCTGTAGATAAAAGGCAATTCAAGATGAATCATGTGACTTGCGATGACTTGATTGGCAACGAGCATGAATTCTTCAATGATGTTTTCGGAGATGCCTCTATCACGAATGACAATGTCTTTTACTTCTCCATGTTCACCGAAAATAATCTTCGGTTCAATGGTTTCAAAGTTGATGGATCCTTCTTGGGTTCTCGTATCATGAAGAATTTTAGCGAGTTCAGTCATCGACGCGACCGATTCAATCAAATCGGGGTAACGAGACATCACTTCTTGTTTACCATCGATAATTGCATTGACGTTTTTATAAGTCATCTGATGACGGCTTTTAATGATCGATGGGAATATGTCGTAACTCGTGACTTCTCCCAAGTGATTGATTTTCATCTCACAAGAGATTGCAAAACGTTCAACTTGAGGATTGAGAGAGCAGATTCCGTTTGAAAGCTCTCTTGGCAACATCGGGACAACCCGGTCCGCCAAATAAACGCTGGTTCCTCTTGAAAATGCTTCTTTGTCGAGTTGACTGTCTTTTTTTACATAGTAGGATACGTCTGCAATATGGACACCAAGGATAAATTCCTTTTCGTTTCGCTTTTCAATCGAAATAGCATCGTCGATGTCTTTAGTATCGTCTCCGTCAATGGTTACTATCAGGTGCTCTCTTAAATCTCTTCTTCCAGTTTTCGGTTCTTTGTCAATCGTCGGTTGTATTAATTGAACTTCTTGAAGTACTTCTTCAGGAAAATCCATGACGATATCATTTCTTGCGATGACTTCCAAGATATCAATTCCAGGTGCGTTCATATCACCTAGTACTTCTTCCACGACGACTTCAAGAATCTGGAGTTTAGAATATTTGACGACTCTTGCCTTGACAAGAGTATGGTCAGTCAGTTTTGATGTTTTGTCTCTTCTGACTTTAAAAATGATATCGGATGGATTATTCTTTGGAAAAACTGCGCCTTGGTAGTATTCTCCGATGATGACATCGAGACTCCTCTTTAGGACACGTATAATTTCGCCTTCATAGCGATCTTTTCCATTTTCCTTGGTAATCTTAACGAGGCAGTAATCTCCGCGCATAGCGTCCCCTGTTAGGTTCCTAGGAATGAATACGTCCGGTCTTCCTTCTTCATCAAGCTTCACAAATCCATACCCGGCTTGTTTTAAATCCAGCGTTCCTTTTAGAAATCCAAACCGTTCGGATAAGTTATATTTTCCATTTTTGTTTTTTGAGATCGTTCCGTCTTTCATTAAATCATCAAGGCTCTTTGAAAATCGTTGAAATTCGTCTTTGGACGAGACTTTCATTCGACTGGATAATTCAAAAGAATCGCTAGAGCGATAGTTTTTTTGATTCATTGCTTTTAGTATTTCTTCTCTCATAGGATCCTCCTTGATCTATAATTTTGCGAAAAAAAAGAACACAGTTATGTGTTCTAAAGAATCAGCGCGAGTACTGTCACAACCGCAAAAGCAAGGCTTACGCCCATTGTCAATCTTGCAAGCAACAATTCGGGTCCGCGTTGTTTTTGGTTTTTAAATAAATCTGATTTTTCACCAGAAAAAGTATTTTTGACATCATCTTTCGATTCTTGAATCATAACCAATGCGATTAATATTACACTCACAACGAGTAACAACCAGTCTAACCAGCCCATAATGAAACCTCCCATCATCCATGCATCTACAAATCAATGTAATAATTTTTCGTTCCTATCTATTATAACATAAAAACATGCTTTTGGAAGAGCCAAAAGCATGTTTTTTCTGTGAACCTAATTTATTTTTTTAAATTATAGAAAGAAGCGAGACCTTTGTATTGTGCAACTTCTCCTAGTTCTTCTTCAATTCTTAGTAATTGGTTGTATTTTGCAATCCGATCTGTTCTGGAAAGTGAACCAGTTTTGATTTGACCTGCATTGGTAGCGACGGCGATATCAGCAATAATCGTATCTTCAGTTTCACCTGAACGATGGCTGACTACTGCGGTGTATCCTGCACGTTTGGCCATTTCGATTGCATCGAACGTCTCTGTCAAAGTACCGATTTGATTGACTTTGATTAGAATCGAGTTCGCGATTCCTTTGGCAATGCCTTCAGCCAAAATCTTTGTGTTAGTTACGAATAGGTCGTCTCCAACGATTTGGATTTTCTTGCCAAGGCGTTCTGTCATTAACTTCCAACCTTCCCAATCGTTTTGGTCATGTCCGTCTTCAATCGAAACGATTGGATATTTGTTGACT
>Ga0265593_1001305_pt1 | contig 11743 bp, 10 predicted proteins | sample saktaG_8_FD_190136 | JGI IMG/M metagenome (GOLD analysis project Ga0265593, IMG submission 190136) | Saline water microbial communities from Sakinaw Lake, British Columbia, Canada - sak_2011_5_24_36m | ecosystem: Environmental > Aquatic > Non-marine Saline and Alkaline > Saline ...
ATTAGTAGTGGCTGACATTCTGTTGATTACTGGGCTTTCCGGCGCAGGACGGTCGCAGGCCGCCGATGACCTTGAAGACCTCGGCTGGTTCGTTGTTGACAACATGCCGACTGAATTGATCGACAAAGTTGTCGAGATTGCATCGGTGGGCTCGACACTGTCAAAACTTGCATTGGTCGTTGGCACTACAACTGCTCAGCGAAACGTGATAGATGTTTTAAAAAAACTCAGGCTCACCAGTCATCGTGTTCGGTTGTTGTACTTGGATGCGACGACAGCCGAATTGGTTAAGCGATATGGTGCGACACGACGAAAGCATCCGCTGGCAGTAGACCACTTGGGTGTCGAGCAGGCAATTGCACAAGAACGGGTTCTGCTTGAAACAGTCAAAGGTGAAGCCGATTTAGTTATTGATACTTCTAATCTCACAGTGCATCAACTTAAATCGAAGATCGGTGAATTATTCGCTGCAGGCGAGCAAGGCGACACGATGCAGGTTTCGGTTGTCTCATTCGGTTATAAACATGGCTTGCCAACTGATGTCGATCTTGTTTTTGATGTCCGTTTTTTGCCGAACCCACACTGGGATGAAAAACTAAGGCCCTTCACAGGTCTTGAAGCACCCGTGCGTGATTACGTGATGTCACACGAAGTCTCGCGTTCGTTTCTTGCGCAATTATTCGCGATGTTGACGACTTTATTGCCGGCCTATAAAGCAGAAGGTAAAAGTTATTTAACGATTGCCATTGGTTGTACAGGTGGACATCATCGGTCGGTTGTAATTGCCGAGCAAATTGTTCAGTGGCTGACCGACAACGGGCAACACCCAAGGGTTACTCATCGCGACATTCTGCGGGTCGACTCTGGGCACTAAGGTTTGGGCATGACAATTCGCGTAGGAATCAACGGCTTTGGCCGAATCGGTAGAAATTTTTATCGTGCAATAAAACAAACTGGTCAAGATATCGAAATTGTTGCGGTCAATGATTTGGGTTCGCTCAAGACTATGGCGCATCTTCTTAAATTCGACTCAGTATTAGGTGTATTGCCAAATACGATTTTTGCTACTGATGACGGAATCAGCATTGATGGCAAAATTCTTAAAGTTCTGTCAAAGCGTGACCCTAAAGATTTGGGCTGGGGCGATCTGGGTGTAGATCTCGTGATTGAATCCACAGGCTTTTTTACGGATCGCGATAAAGCCTCGGCTCACTTAGAAGCAGGGGCACCGTGTGTGATTATCTCTGCGCCCGCCACTAATGCTGATGCAACTTTTGTGTACGGCGTCAACCACCAAGATTTTGATCCAAAAAATCATAAAGTAGTTTCGAATGCCAGTTGCACGACGAATTGTTTTGTGCCGATGGTCAAAGTTTTAGATGATGCATTTGGTGTCGAAAATGGTCTTATGACAACGATCCATGCATACACAGGTGATCAATCTTTAGTAGACGGGCCACACAGTGATTTGCGTCGAGCAAGGGCTGCAGCGATAAATATTATTCCGACTAGTACCGGCGCGGCACGAGCAACAAGTCTGGTGATGCAATCAATGAAGGGCAAACTTGACGGAACATCTTTGCGTGTTCCCGTGCCGACGGGGTCGATTACCGATCTTGTTGCAAACTTAAAAAAACCAGCGTCAGTTGCCGAAATTAATTCGGCATTCAAAGCTGCGGCAACTGGTCCACTTAAAAATATTCTCGAATATTGCACCGACCCAATTGTTTCTAGCGATGTAGTGACTAATCCTCATAGTTGCGTGTTTGACAGTGACTTGACAATGAGTATGGGTTCTCTAGTCAAGGTCTTGGGTTGGTATGACAACGAATGGGGCTACTCGAATCGGCTCGTAGACATAACCGCGTTTATCGGGGCTGCACTCAAGCGCTAAATGATTCCACATCTTGAAGATCTTGGTGACGTGCGCGGAAAAACCGCACTCGTGCGAACTGATTTTAATGTGCCAATGTCTGGGCCAGATTCGGCACGAGTGATCACGGATGATTTTAGAATCAGGGCTGCACTTCCGACAATTAATTGGTTGACTGAACGTGGCGCAAAAGTTATTTGTGCGAGTCATTTAGGTCGGCCTAAAGGCGTTGTAAACACCAAATACTCAATGGCGCCAATTCGTGAGCGACTTGCCGAACTCGCACCGGGTGTCGAACTGCTTGAAAACTTGCGCTTTGATGCTGGCGAAGAATCAAACGATCCGGCATTTGTCGCGCAACTAATTAACGGCGTGGATCTGTATATCAACGATGCATTTGGTGCGGCTCACCGATCGCATGGGTCAATAGTTGGTCCACCAAAGACATTGCCATCTGCTGCTGGACGGTTATTGCAACGCGAGGTTGAAGTGCTCGGTGAGATGCGCAAGAATCCGAAGCGTCCGTTAATTGCAGTATTGGGTGGTGCAAAAATTAGTGACAAACTCGGAGTAATTGAGGCACTAACTAGCATTGTTGATGCGTTTGTGATTGGCGGCGGCATGTGCTTTGCGTTTCTTGCGGCAAAAGGTCTTCCAATCGGTGATTCGTTGTGTGAGAAAAATCAAATCGATGCATGCAAAAAACTTCTGGCAGGCAACGTGCCAATACATCTTCCTGAAGACATCGTCGGTTTAGACGCAGATGGAAATTTCGCCACATTTGGGGTACGACTTCCTGAACACGCAAAGGGTTTAGACATCGGTCCGGGAAGCGCAGCAGCTTTTGCCGACATCGTTATGTCAGCAAGAAGCGTATTTTGGAATGGTCCGATGGGAATGTTCGAAGATGATCGATTTGCCGCTGGAACTCGAACTATTGCCCAGGCGATGGCAGAAACAAAAGCCTTCACAGTTGTTGGAGGGGGAGATTCTGCGGCAGCTCTCGCGCAATTTGGTTACGAAAAAGATGTTGATCACGTTTCTACCGGGGGTGGGGCATCATTAGAGTTTCTTGAACTCGGCGACTTGCCTGGATTATTAGCATTGCGAGGAGCACCGAATGTCAAATGAAACTAGAAAGCCACTGATCAGCGGCAACTGGAAGATGAATCACAATCACTTCGAGGCCATTCAGTGCATTCAAAAACTTGCTTACTTATTAACGAAAGACGATTTCGCTGCTGTTGATGTAACTATTCATCCGCCGTTTACTGATTTGCGAAGTGCGCAAACTTTAATCGATGCAGACGAGTTGCGATTTATTCTTGGCGCTCAACACTGTCATGAAGCCGATTCGGGCGCGTTCACAGGCGAAATTTCTGCGCAGTTTTTGGCGAAACTAAATGTGCGCTATGTAATAGTTGGTCACAGTGAGCGCCGCGAATTATTCGGCGAAACCGATGAAGTTGTGCAACAAAAATTAGTGTCAATTCAAAAACACAAAATGACGCCAATTCTGTGTGTCGGTGAAACTCTTAGCGATCGTGAAGCCGGATTGACTCATGACAAGATTCTTGGTCAAGTTCGAACTGCGTTGGCAAAACAATCAGTCGAACAAGTTCGGTCGATGGTGATTGCGTATGAGCCGATTTGGGCAATCGGAACTGGCAAGACCGCCACGGCCGATGATGCACAACGGGTGATTAGTGCGATTCGTCAAGAAGTTGCCAAAATCTCGTCCAAGATGGCTGCCGAGGCGATTCGTTTGCAATACGGCGGCAGCGTGAAGGCAAGCAATATCGGTGAAATTATGTCGCAACCTGATATTGATGGGGTTTTGGTGGGTGGCGCAAGCCTTGATTCGGCAGAGTTTGCTCGTATTTGCCAGTATCGGCTCAGAACTACCTAATTTCGGTTAGCAACTGGGGATGTTAGTGTTAAGCCATTACTAGGAGTCATTCCGACTTCTACCTAATTCGACGGGGAGGTCGGAGAGTGAGAAAAACCACAAAAGTGGCTCGTCTTGCTGCAGCACTAGCAACTATTGCATTAATAGTTGCGGCGTGCGGTGGCAGTGATGCGGCTACAACAGACACAGTTGTTGATACAACTGCACCAGAAGCAACACCAGTCAGTTATCCAACGAGTTTGGAAGACTGCGCAAATGTTACTTATGACTATGTCAAACCAGCAACAACTGGTGGAATGACAATTACATACGACATTAATCCAGCAGCAGTGTGGGAAGATGGTTCACAAATTACAGTTGCAGACTTCAAAGCAACTTGGGATGCATCGCTCAACACACCAGGCTCAATCTCAACTTCGGGATATGACCAAGTAACTGCAGTAGAAGCCGGAACAAGTGACAAGCAAGTTGTTGTCACGTTGAAGGCTGTTTACGCACCGTGGCGCGGATTGTTCGGATCAATTCTTAAGGCAGCGGCTGTAAAAAACACTGCTGACGTTTCTGCAGATTTTGCGGACAACATTCCGTTCTCGGGTCGTCCTTACAAGATTAAGTCTTGGAGCCCAGATCAGATTGTGTTCGTGCCAAACGACAAATATTGGGGCACTGACAAGGCTGTCACCAAGAAGTTCGTAATGGTGCCAAAGGCAGACAGCGACACAGAAATCGCATCGATCAAGGCTGGCGAAGTTGACTTCGTCTACCCACAATTCTTTGCAGGTATCGAAGAAGCGATCGCCCAAGACAACATCGCCAAGAAGCTTGAATACGGTGGCGACTACGAAGGTTTCTACTTCCAACAGAAGTGTGGACCTTTCGCAGATCCAAACTTCCGTGCTGCGTTCTCGATGTCAATTGATCGCGATGCATTGTTCAAGCAGATCTATATTCCACTCGGTGGAAAAGAATTGCTGCAGTGTGGACCGATGGTTCCTGGACCTTATTGCAATGGCGATGAGTTTGCCAATAGTTACGATCCAGCAGCAGCAGAGGCTCTTCTAACCGAAAATGGTTGGACTAAGGGTGGCGATGGTTTCTGGGTTGACCCAAGTGGCAAAGTTCCAGATATCCGTTGGATCATCAACACGGGCAACACTCGCCGAGAGAATACACAGGCTTATTTGATTCCATTGCTTAATGCAGCAGGTTTCAAAGTGCGTGCAGACAACTGCGATGCTGCTTGTTACTTCCAAAAGCGTTTGCCTGGCATGGATTATGACATGGCGATGTACATCAGTACAGCACCACCAGATCCGGCTTATGTAACTGGTTCTTTTGCGTGTGACCTCATTCCAACTGAAGCCAATGGCAACATTGGTCAGAACAGTCAGGGATGGTGTAACGCAGAGGCTTCTGACTTGATGTACGCAGCGGATGTCGATTCAGACGCAGTAACGCGTGCCGACAAGGTGAAGGCAGTTCTTGCGTTGATGGCAAAAGATCATGTGATGTTGCCTTTGATGCAGTTCCCTAAGTCAGGTTTCTGGCGTACAGACAAGGTTGGCGGTCCAGTTGATGGTCAACTTAATAACTACGCAGCATTCAATAACATCCACCTTTGGACAGATATTGATGGTGACGGACAAATCGTGTTCGGCGCTGAGCAATGGCCAGAGTGTCTCAACCCAATCACTGAGTGTGCAAACTCTTCGTGGATGGTTTGGACAACAGCGTTCCAAGTAATGCCGGGAGCATATGCAACTACCAATGATGGTAAGTATGCAGTGACAAACCTGCTTGCTGGGGAAGCGAAGGTTGAAGTTAAGGGCTAATTGCTCGAAACTAAGTAGTTCAAAATAGGTGCGCCAATTCGACTTTTGTCGGGTTGGCGCACCTATGTTATTTGTGTCGTTCTATTTTGGAGAATATTGATTGTGGACTTGAAAAAGTAAGAGAAGAAACAGTGCTTCGCTATATTTTCCGCCGTCTTGCTTGGGCAATTCCAACGCTTGTATTAGTCACGTTTTTGGTCTACATCGCTCTTCGAATCGGTACTGATCCTGTCGAAAGTTATAAGCGTTCTAATCCTCGAGTGACAAAGGCCAAAGTTCAGCAGTACATCGATATCAACGGCCTAGACCCAAACTATGTGCGCGGATATTTTAAATGGCTAAAGAATTTTCTAACTGGCAATTGGCCACGAAGTATAAAAGGCAGCCGTGAAGTTTGGCCAAAACTTAAAGATGCGATGGCAAATTCGTTACGGCTAGGTGTAGCGGCTTCGGTCGTCGGAATTTCGTTTGGTTTGGTTATCGGTGTGATCGCTGCATTGCGACCAGGTGGGCGTCGAGATGTAATTATAAATACCAGCGCCTTCGTTGGCATTTCTATTCCACCTTTTATTTCAGCGATCATGTTTCAATTGCTGTTCGCAGTTTATTGGCAACGTTGGTTCGGATATAGTTTGTTTCCGACTTCTGGTGTCTACCCGGCTGGGCACACCGGTTTCAATCTTTTTTTGATGCTTAAATTTATGGCATTACCAACTCTTGTTGTCGCGATTCAAACAATTGCTGGCTATAGCCGTTATATGAGATCGTCGTTACTAGATGTTATTAACTCTGACTACATGCGAACAGCGCGCTCTAAAGGAATCAGTGAGCGAAAAATTTTGATTAAGCACGGTATGCGTAACGCTTTAATCCCAGTTGTTACGCTCGCCGCACTAGATATTGGCGGCATTCTCGGCGGGTTGATCATCACAGAAAATATATTTTCTTATCCTGGAATGGGTTTATATTTTCTAAAGTCTTTTGGCGATGGTGATTTCCCGCTTTTGATGCCTTGGATGGTAATAATCGTGGCTTCAATTCTTCTATTTAATCTGATAGCCGATATTTCATACGCATGGCTGGATCCGAGAATTCTTCTTGACTGATATCAAATCAATTTCACCACGCCAAATGGCATTGAAACGCTTCTTGGCACACAAAGCCGCTGTAGTTAGTTGTGTCGTCATCGGTCTGCTGACACTTTTTGTTGTTCTTGCGCCGTTCACATCTCGATACGGCATCAACGAAGCTGTCCAAGGTCCGCCGAACTCGTTTCTTACTCCGCGTTCGAAGGCTTGGCTAGGCACAGACGATATTGGTCGCGATATTTATAGCCGTTTGATTTATGGAGTGCGTGTTTCACTATTGATTGGTTTAGTTAGCGCACTGATTTCAGTAACACTTGGAGCGTTAGTTGGGGCAACGGCGGGCTTTCGTGGAGGAAAATTTGACGACATCATGATGCGCGTTACCGATCTGTTTTTGGCTTTTCCATTTCTTGTTACGCTGCTCATTTTGCGAAATGTGCTGGGAGCCTTGCCATGGTTAAAACCACTAACTGGAGAGATGGATACCGTTCGGTTCATAATTGTTTTATTTTCAATTTTCGGTTGGATGAGTGTGGCGCGAATCGTACGTGGCCAAGTATTGTCACTCAAAGAGCGCGAGTTCGTTGAAGCCGCTCGAGCAGTGGGCGCATCGCGTCGATACATCATCGCTCGTCACTTGCTGCCAAATTCGATCGGTCCGATCATGGTTTCACTTACCTTTTCGGTTGTCGGTGCGATAATTGGAGAATCAACTTTGGCTTTTTTCGGATACGGTCCGCAGGCAGGAGCAGGAGCAACATCACTTGGAATTTTGGTCGGAGCAGCAAAAGGAGCAGTACAAACAGGCTTCTGGTGGTTAGCCGTGTTCCCTTGTGGCACTTTAATTATTATTGCTTTGAGTATCAACTTTATTGGTGACGCTTTGCGAGATGCCACCGACCCAAGACTCGATCGTGGCGTCTGATGGCAAAAAAAGTTTTAGAAATTCGCAATCTACATGTCACTTTTGATACTTCATACGGACCACTCAGTGCGGTGCGTGGTGTTGATCTTGATATCGAAGAAGGTGAACTAGTTGGCGTAGTTGGTGAATCTGGTTCGGGCAAGTCGGTTACTTTCTTGGCAACGATGGGTCTGTTGCCAAGAAGCGCTCGAATAACTGGTTCAGTTCTTTTGGATGGTGAGCAAATTATTGGAAGTAGTCAAACCCATATGCGTTCAGTGCGTGGAAGATTGCTGTCGATGATTTTTCAAGATCCATTGTCGGCTCTAAACCCAGTGCATAAAATTGGTGCGCAAATTGCTGAGATGCTGCAATCTCATCAAGCATTGACCGATAAAGAGGCAGCAATACGCGCGATTGAGTTACTCGATATTGTTGGCATTCCGCAACCGAGTGAGCGCGCGACACAATATCCTCATGAATTTTCTGGTGGTATGCGCCAGCGGGTTGTGATTGCAATCGCGATCGCAAATAACCCGAAGGTTTTGATCGCTGATGAGCCAACGACGGCGCTTGACGTAACAGTTCAGGCCCAAATTCTCGAAGTGATTGAGCGAGTGCAAGAACGCTTTGGTACAGCTGTTGTGTTGATCACGCATGATCTAGGCGTTATTGCACGCGTTGCTGACCGAGTAAATGTTATGTACGCCGGGCGCAACGTTGAACAGGGGACGATCGATAGTTTGTTTGATCACCCGAGCCACCCGTACACACGAGGCTTACTCGCATCTTTGCCGGGACCAGGCAAGCAACGGTTAAAGCCGATCACTGGGTTTCCGCCAAATATGTTGAACCCGCCAAAGGGCTGTGCGTTTCACACGCGTTGTGAATACGCGGCTGAAATCTGCAAACTTGACCTACCAGAGTTGCAGACATTTGGAGATTTGCAGACTGCATGTGTGCGAGTCAAAGAGTTACCAAAAGCTGAGATCAGAGTATGAGCACTGAACTTCTTAGAGTTACTAATCTCGTAAAGCACTTTGAATTGAGACATAACAAGAAGTCGGGTGGAAAAAGACGAATAGTTCAAGCGGTATCAAATGTTTCGTTTACATTAGATAAGGGTCATACTCTCGGATTAGTTGGTGAATCTGGGTCTGGCAAAACTACGGTCGGCAGATGCGTCTTGCGTCTGATAGAACCGACTTCTGGCAAAGTTGAATTTGACGGCCGTGATCTCGGGAGTCTCAAGTTTGAAGAGATGCGGGCGATTCGACGCAGGATGCAGATCGTATTTCAAGATCCGTTTGCATCACTCGACCCAAAAATGACAGTTGGTGCATCGATAGCAGAACCGCTGAAAGTGCAGAATGTGCCAGGCGACCACGGCGACAAAGTGATTGAACTTCTTGAACTTGTTGGACTAGCACCTGATCATGCCCAACGATTTCCGCATGAGTTTTCGGGCGGGCAACGACAGCGAGTTGGTGTCGCCCGAGCCCTTGCCTTAAATCCAGATTTAATTGTGCTTGATGAACCGGTCTCTGCTCTTGATGTCAGCATTCAGGCAGGAATTGTGAATCTGTTTGAAGACTTGCAGAAGAAACTTGGAATGTCTTATTTGTTTATTGCTCATGACCTATCTGTGGTGCGACATATCGCAGATCGAGTTGCTGTTATGTATTTAGGCAAGGTAGTAGAAATTGGCGATCAAGAATCGATTTATGCGCATCCAACCCATCCGTATACAAAGGCTTTGTTATCGGCTGTGCCATTGCCTGATCCGAAGACCGAGCGTTCACGAAATCGCATCATGCTCGAGGGCGATGTGCCTTCACCAATTAATCCGCCAACAGGTTGCCGCTTTCGCACGCGATGCTGGAAAGCACAAGATGTTTGCGCACAAGAAGAACCAGTGCTTTTGATTCGTCAGTCTGGGCAGATGTCTGCCTGCCATTTTCCTGAGTCCTGAAGGTAGAATTCTGACGTGCGAAATCTGATCACCTATGTAACTCTTGTCATCAATGTAATTGCAATGTTGTCAATGATCGTTGGCGTTTTGCTACATAGCGGCCGTGGTGGCGGATTGTCAGACATGTTCGGTGGCGGTGGGGCAGCAGCCCTGGGTTCGGCGGCGGCTGAGCGAAATCTCAATCGAATTACTACGGTTTTCGCGCTGACATGGGTCGTTACTGTTATCGCTCTAGGTTTGTTGCTCTCAAATTAACCAAATTATTTGCTTATAATTAATACAGTCATAAGATAAGTTTTAATCCACGTCGGAGTGGCGAAATTGGCAGACGCACCAGCTTAAGGGGCTGGCGCTCGTAAGGGCGTAGGGGTTCAAGTCCCCTCTTCGACACAATTAGAGTCTTGTAAGTGGAAGTTCGTAGGTGATTAGTTCTGAAATAGATCGCGTTGAACTGCAGAAACGAACGCTGCGAGTTTTGGTCTCGGGACAAGTAGTTGCAGCGGCAGCATTGTCGGCAGCAGTCACAGTTGGTGCGTTTGTAATTCAAGATATTCTCGGTCAAGACACACCGTGGGGTGGAATGTCGAGTGCGACATTTACCATGGGTTCTGCTTTCATGTCGCAGGTGCTGGCACGCAAAATGAGTCGTAAAGGTCGTCGTGTTGGTTTGCAATACGGTTATTCACTGGCGATTGTGGGTGGATTGCTTGCCGGTTATGCGGTGAATCAAAGTTCTTTACCGCTTTTCATCTTGGGATTATTTCTCTATGGCTCGGGGCAAGCATCAAATTTGCTTTCCCGCTATGCAGCGATGGATCTTGCGGCTCCAGACCAACGCAGTCAAGCAATGAGTTATATTTTGTTTGGTTCAACGTTTGGTGCTGTGTTTGGTCCGGTTTTAATTAAGCCCGCAGAAAAATTCGGTGAAGACATCTTCGGATGGTCGACGTATACAGGCCCTTGGATCGCGTCAGCATGTTTCTTTGCGTTCGCACTTCTAAATGTTGCGATTCGCTTGCGCCCAGACCCTTTAGAGGTTAGCGGTGGGCTCATCTCGCAACAGGGCGTTGGTGTCGTGACACCAAACTTAGGAGTAGCGTTTCGAACAATCGCCGGAATAAAAAATGCTCGTGTCGCTCTGACTGCGATGGTGATTTCGCAAGTCACGATGGTCGCGGTGATGACGATGACTCCAGTGCACTTAAAATTGCATGGTCATGAAGATGTGAGTCCGTATGTGATTTCACTGCACATTGCGGGCATGTACGCCTTTAGTCCTTTAGTTGGCAAGTTTGCAGATCGTCGCGGCAAGTTGCTATCGATTGCTGTGGGAGGTGTGCTGTTGTTGGCTGCAACCGTTATGGCAGCGCTTGCGGGCGAAGCGGCAACTTTGCTATGGCCGTCGCTGTGGCTGCTTGGCATCGGCTGGAATTTCGGTTTGATCGGTGGATCAAGTCTGTTGGTCGAGTCGGTGCCAGAAAAAACACGGGTCACAGTTCAGGGTGCTGCAGATTTGACGATGAGTTTTTGTGGTGGACTCGCTGGCTTCTCGAGTGGATTCATCCGAAAGGCATTTGGATTTCATATGCTGAGCAATCTCGGCACGGTGTTGGCGCTAATTCTGGTGATTGTTGCAATCAGACATCTCTATTCGCTAAAGAGAGCAACGCTAATCTAGATAGGTGACTACAACAGATAGCCGTACGACCCGATGGTCGAACTGGGCTGGCAATCAAAAGACTGAACTAGTTGGCCTAAATCTGCCACGAACCGAAATTGAATTGCAACAAATTGTTCAGCATGCTTGTAAAAATAGCCAGCGTGTCAAGGCCGTTGGCGCTGGGCATAGTTTCACAGGTATCGCGCTAGCCGAACAACAGCTTATCGATTTAACAAATTATTCAGAGATTGTTGAGATTGATTCGCAAAGACGTTTGGTGACCGTGCAAGCCGGAATGCAGTTATCAGTATTGAATATATTTTTGCATCAGCATGGTCTTGCAATGCCCAACTTGGGAGATATTTCGTATCAGACGATTGCCGGTGCGATCTCTACCTCAACTCATGGTACGGGTGCTCAACTCACAGGGCTAGCAGGACAAGTTGAGAGTTTGCGAATTATTTTGGCAGACGGATCAATAGTTGATTGTTCGCCGACTGCTAAT
>Ga0265593_1001306_pt1 | contig 11741 bp, 6 predicted proteins | sample saktaG_8_FD_190136 | JGI IMG/M metagenome (GOLD analysis project Ga0265593, IMG submission 190136) | Saline water microbial communities from Sakinaw Lake, British Columbia, Canada - sak_2011_5_24_36m | ecosystem: Environmental > Aquatic > Non-marine Saline and Alkaline > Saline ...
ATTCGCCATACCCTATTTCATCACCAGCCATATGTATGCGGGCTTCCAGGCAGCTACGACATTCAGCGGCGTCCTCGTCAATACAGGGTTTATCTTCGTACAAGAGATAATCTTCGCGGTATTTAACGGGAGTTAGATTTGGCATGATAATATTTGCCCCGACTTTCAATGCTTTCTCACGGCCTTGTTTGTCGATTGCCTGCATAGCAGTGGTGGCAGCGATATTGATGTCTTTCATCATGATGCGAAGCAATGCAACCATTTTCAGCGAAACATCGAAGCGCTCTTTTTTAGGCCATAATGAATCTTTGAATTCATAAAGCGGAGTATCTTCATGCTCTATAAACGGACCCATACCAACCATATCCACATCCAGTTGTTTGAGGAAAAGCAAGTCGCTGGCCAGGTGCTCAATGGTTTGAAAAGGAAGACCGATCATTACACCGGAACCAACATTATAACCAATTTCGCGCAACAACTTTAATGCATTGATGCGGATATCGAAATCGTGTTTCTTATTGTGTGGATGGATTTTGTAGTATAATTCGCGGTCCGAAGTTTCGATGCGTATCAGGTAACGGTGGGCACCTTTGGCATACCATTCGCGATACGTCTTTTCCGTTTGTTCGCCCATGGAAAGCGTAATACCCAGTTTACCACCAGAAAGTTCCTTTATTTTTTTCAGAAGATTTGAGACAGTATCAACGAACTGCTCATCACAACGCTCACCCGATTGCAACACCATGGAACCATACCCGTTTTCGAGCGCGAACTGAGCAGCCTCAAGCACTTCTTCTTCGGAAACCATGTAGCGGTCCGGTTTTGTGTTTCCGGCGCGTATGCCACAGTACAGGCAGTTTTTGGAGCATATATTTGAAAGCTCAACTAACCCGCGGAAATAAACTTTATTACCCACATGCTGTTTTTTGACTTCTGATGAACGGGTATATAGTTTTGTCTTATCCTGCCCTTGAGCATTGAGCAAAAGAACCAGTTCGGCATGCGAAAAGTCATCTTTCAGTAACAGGTTAGCTATATTTTCGGACATAGATTTCAAATGATCAGATGCGATGCAAAAATACGATGAATTCCATTGCAGCAGGTATAAATATCCATCGTCATCATGAAATCACCTCATTCATATCCAAAAAATAAAGTCCCGTTGTAAAAACCGGGACTTTATCGAATTAACCTCAATGATGGCTATTATTTACTGGCAGTTTCTTCTTTTTTAGCCAGATGCGATGCCAGGAATTTCTCCATGGCCCGGTAAAAATCGAACTGGTTTTCTTCGTTGTAAAAGCCATGTCCTTCATTGGCTTTCACCATGTACTCAACCACAATGCCACGTTTCTTAAGTGCTTCAACCATCTGGTCGCTTTCAGCTTTATTTACACGTGGATCGTTGGCTCCCTGCGCAACAAAAAGCGGTGTTTGAATTTTGTCAACATGAAATACGGGTGAAGCCTCACGCATCAATACACTGTCCTTTACAGGATCGCCAACCATTTCGTGCATCATGTCCATCATCGGTTTCCAATATGGAGGAATGGTTTTCATGAAGGTGAACAGATTTGAAACGCCGACATAATCAACAGCGGCAGCATACAGGTCCGGGGTGAATGTAATTCCGGCCAGGGTTGCATAACCTCCGTAACTCCCCCCGTAAATGGCGACCCTGCTTTTATCGGCTATGCCTTTGTCGATCAGCCAGTTTACACCGTCGGTAATATCGTCCTGCATAGATTTTCCCCACTGTTTGAATGATGATTCCCAGAACTTCCGGCCATAACCTGTCGATCCGCGAAAATTCATCTGCAATACGGCATAACCGCGATTTGCAAGGAACTGTACTTCAGGATTAAATCCCCATTGATCGCGGTACCATGGGCCGCCATGCGGATTAACAACTACCGGCAGATTTTTTGCATTCTCAATGGTAAACCCTTTAGGTAGAGTGAGGTAACCATTAATGGTAAGACCATCGCGACTTTTGTATTCAACAGGCAGTTGGCTTGCCATTTCTTTTTCATCCAACCAGGGGCTGATGTCAGTAATTTTATCAAATTTATCAGCTTTTATATCATACAGGTAATACGATCCCATGGTTTTGTCGCTGTAAGTCGAAACTATATATTTGTTTTCAGCCTTATTGTTCGATACAATTCCGAATTCAACGTCTCCAAACTCTTTCTTCATCCGGGCAACCATTTCTTCGAAAGTTTTATCGAAGAAATAACGCTCGCGTTTCCATGCTGTATACCTGGCAGCAGTGAGGACTTTCCTTGCCCTCGAGAAGTATAATGCATCAACATCATAATCCTTATTTTCATAAAGTACTTTAACTTCTTTCCCTGATCGTGGGTCAAATTCAACAATGGCTGATTTATCACGTCCAAGGTTCGAAGATGCATAAATATTTTTATTGTCGAAAGTGAAGAAATGAGGAGCCATTTCATCTTTAAAACTGGTTGTCAGTACAGTTTTGAAGGGTTCATTTTCGGTTTCCCTGAAAAGCAATGAATTATTCACCCCATCAACAATAGCCGTTGCCATCCGAAGTTTTCCATCATGGTCAGTAAACCATGCCTGTATATTACCCGGGTTTTCGGCCAGCATTTTCATTTCACCGGTGTTAATATTCAGGCGGTACGGATCAAAAACTTCTGGATTCCGCTTGTTCAAGCCGATTATAACAAATTCATCAATATCAGGCAGATCGTCAATAACCTGGGTACGAACTTTCGGAAAATCAGTCAGGCCTATCAGGTTTGTGCCATCCACATTTACGCCGAAAAGCTTAAAGTTTTCATCTCCGCCTGTATCTTTCAGGAAGAGAATACGGCTGTTATTCCCCCAGAAAAATTCCATGATGCTTCTTGCTGTATCGCTGGTAAGCCTTACGGATGAATCTTTGCCAATTTCCTGTACAAATATGTTCAACCGGCGCATATATGGGGCCATGTATGCATAGTATTTACCATCAGGCGATAGTTGATATCCTGATTTTTCAGGATTTTTGAAAAAATCCTCAAGAGGGATTTGTTTTGCTGTCATAACTGCATTCTTTTGTTTGCATCCGCCACTTATTAGCAGAACCGTTGCCAGCAAAAGTAAGGGTAATTGCAAAATCAGCTTTTTCATACTTGCGGTTTTAGGTTAATTATTAAATTGAAAGATTGAATTATAAGGCATTTATAGTATTAAAATAAATATTTTCGAATGGTAAAATTTAACTATCCACCCGGTTTTCATCCAGGAGTATTCCATATCTGCTTTTTGAATAATCACAATTCCAGAACTAACACAATGCTAAATTAGTTTATCTGCTCCTAATTGTCAATGATTTAGACTCTGTTTTCGATATGCTTATAAATTTATTCTGTGTATGTTATTGTATTATCGGCAAAGCCGTTTCAACAGTTTACGGAAATAGTTTAAGAGAAAGAACGTTCGAAATTTTATTGTGAGTTTTATGACCTAACAGAAAACTAATAGCTTTAGGAAGATTGATTAAACATATTTTCGAGCAGCTGAGCTTTGTATGGTTCAGCAATGGGAAGGATATGTTGGCCTGTATAAATCTGGTTTCCTTCAATATGGTCGATTTTTTGAAGGTTAACGATTGTAGTGCGATGAACTTTCATGAAGGAAAGCCCTTTCAGTTTTTCTTCCCAACTCTTCAGTGTTCCGTGCACGGTAAGTTTTTTATTAGGACAATGAATGGTCACATAATCGCCACAAGTTTCAACAAACAGTATATCATCAATGGTGAGCTGGTAAATCCTTTTATCAGTTTTAACACTGATCCTGTTTGTTGGAGAGATTGATTCTTTGATGCTGATGCGGTTCTTGGCTTTGTTTACCGCTTTGCAGAAACGCTCAAATGAAAAAGGTTTCAGCAGGAAATCTATAATTTCTAGTTCAAAACCATCGATTGCATATTGAGGGTAGGCAGTTGTAAAAATAACAAGGGGTGGATTTACCAGTGAACGAAGGAAGCTTACTCCTGACATTTCGGGCAGGTTTATATCCAGGAACATCAGGTCAACCGTGTTTTTATCAAGAAACGCCTGTGCTGCGAACGCATCGCCGAAAACCCCGCAACACTGCATCCCGGGACAAAGGGAAAGATGTTGTTTCAGAATGGATTGTGCTGCGGGCTCGTCTTCAATAATAATGCAGTTCATTGCCAGTGGTTTTGTATAGGGTTGAAGAAATTCATTTTATGAATAATCCAGTCTTTAATCCTTTCGTGCCTGAAGGTCAACCTTTAATTCTACCTTATAAATCCCATCTTTTTCTTCAAAATTTAGTGAATGTCGGTTGGGATATAACAAATTTAAGCGTTTTTCTACGTTTTTGATCCCGATTCCACCATTTTCTTCTTTACCGGTTTTTTCGCGCAAGGCAATCGTGTTTTCAGTCGTAAATAGAAGCTGTTTCCCGTTAAAGCCAATATAGATCATAATTTTTCCGGGTTCCTTCCCGATACCGTGTTTAAAACAATTTTCAGCCAATGGCAGCAATAATAAAGGAGTAATATCAGACTTCCTGAAGTCTCCTTCATGTGTCAATTTTACCTCGGTGATCAATGGATTTACCCGTTCTTTCTGAAGTTCAACATAGGTTCGGATAATTTCAATTTCCTTCTCCAAAGGGATGGCTTCGCTTGTAGTATCATAAAGCACATACCGAAGAAAATCTGAAAGTTTCAGGATTACATCCTTTGTACGTTCATCTTTGTTTGAGGCAAGCGAATAAATTGTATTCAGATTATTAAACAGAAAATGCGGATTGATCTGAGCTTTCAACGCCTGAAGTTCATTCTGTGCTTTCTCCCGGTTGGCAATCAACATAACTGCATATTGCCAGACCAGAAAAACAATTGTAGTAAATACAAGGTATGCTGTTACAATAATAAGCAGTTCCCAAACTTTGAAATACGAAATGAAGAACAGATTCGGGAAAATCTTATCTATACAATAGTCAAATGAAACAAAATTCGCTAAAGCCGCAACACAAATCAAAGCTATAAACAGCAATAGGTAAATACCGAATTTACTGTTAGAAAGATACTTTGTAACCAGAACCTTCAGATTGAAATACAACGCAGCCGCAATAGTAAGATGAAAGACCAGCGTGTAAAGGAATGCTGAAACAAAAAACTCGCTAAATATTGTAAGGTCATCTCTCTTCGTGGATGGCAAAAACAATTCATACAGAAGATAGAAGACTGGGATCAAAAATATAATTGAGAGAGCTATTTTAATCCATTTCCGTGAATTTTTAAAACACCATATAAAAGGCAGCAGGCAGTATAAAAAAAACAGGCTGTTTACCCAAAGCAGGGTTGGCCAGTAATCCTTAAGTCCTTTTATGCCACTTACGGATTCAACTCCGGGGTTGAATACTACATTCCATAAATTGATGGAGATCATCCAGAAAAGCAGATGCATTGCGATGATCAGTTGTTTTTTATAGTTTCTGAATTTCATGGCTTCTGTTATTTAACACGGTTTAAAGTCAGCATGGCTTGTTGGTTTTCCCAGTCAATAAAACGGAGTTCTCCGGCATAGCGATCAATCATTTCGGTAAGTTGCTCCGAAGATCCGGTAAGCAGCAACCTGTTGGCACTGTTTACCCACTTATAATTAACCCTTACGCGTTTATTTTCGATCATATCCTTCATGCTTTCTTCGGCCAGCCATGAAACAACCAGTTTATTGTTGTGAATACCGACCTTTGCCAGAGTATGAGCAGTAAAATAGCTCTCTGTTGCAAACCGGCTCTTATCCATCAAGGTGTTGCCCTGTGGCATAAAATCAGCATACAGATTGTTATTTACACGGAAAAGCACCATTTTAAACTGGTATTCTGTGGAGTCGGCCTGGCCTCTGATTAATTTTACCTTGTAGTAATCCATTGGTCTCAAGACTGTAGAATCCTTACCATTTTTGGCTTTTACGCTTTCTTTAGAAATAAAACGTTCAATTTTCCACAACGAAGTGGTATCTGCCTGTCTCCAGACAGATGGAGATTCCTCTTTTTCACCTGGTTTGATCTTTGCCAGCAAAGGAATGGCGTTCCATTTACCTTCAATTTCAGATAACAGAACTACATCTTTATCGAGGTAAAATGGATTCAACGAACAGATCATTACAAAATCGGCACATCCTGTCATAATCAGGATTATCGCGAAAATGATAAGTACTTTTAAACGGTTCATGATAGCAGAGTTTTAAATTTGCCGAACGAAGGTAAAATGGAATCTAAGCCAAAAAAAATTATTTCGATGAATAGCCCTGCTTTTTCGACGGGAAGGATATTTTGTAAATTTTAGACAGCTCCAAGCCGATATTTTACCTTGCGTACTAAGCCGATTCTCTGGAAAAAGGATTCCAAAGGGCACAAAAAAAAGCCCTGCTTCACAGCAGGGCTTTACAGAATAATGTTTTGAATATATTAAATCACTTTAACATTTACTGCATTTAATCCTTTTTTACCTTCTTGAAGGTCAAAAGATACTTGGTCATTCTCTCTGATCTCATCGATCAGGCCTGTAACGTGTACAAAATATTCTTTGTCCGATGCGTCATCTTTGATAAATCCAAATCCTTTGGAATCATTGAAAAATTTTACTGTTCCTTTACTCATGATGTTTTATTTTATTTTGATTTTCCGCAAAGATATATTATAAATACATAGCTATTACATTTTTTAAATAATAATTCAAAACTATTTAATATAAATTGTGAAAATATTTTATTGCATTTTTTATTTTCAACTACAAGTTGTCTTATTAAAATGAACTCAGCATACCCTATTTCATATTGTTTGAAGAGTTCTGAACCGATTCCAGTAGTTTATTGCAAATTAATTTTTGCACATAATGTCTCGTATATCACTGAATAACTGGTACATATAAGTCAATAAATTATTCTGCCTCAAGGTCTGGGCATTTTTTTTGCCCGTTAATTATCAAACAGTTATAATGCGCCTTATATTTGTAAAAGTCTATATCTGCCTTTCATTTTTCAGTGTTAAAATTGGTCTAATTAAGATATTATTAACCTTTAATTTTGAAAATATGTTATCAGGAGGTTCAACTTTCCAGAATAATGACCTGCAAACTGACTCCATTTTAACTCAAAATCAACTCAAAAAACTTAAAAACCGTCGTGTACTTGGCGTATGCCTAGGCGCTTCAACCGTTTCGTTTGTAAAACTTCAGGTAAACAACCAGAACTCTGCTGAAATTGAAGAATTCCGGTCTATTAATCATGAGGGAAATCCCAAAATAGTCTTTCTGGAAAACCTGGAACTTTTCGCAGAAACAGGATTACCTGTTGTAGTGACAGGACGAAAATTCCGCAACCTGGTAACATTAAAAACTATTTCCGAATCGGAAGCTACAGAATATGCTGTAGAAAGATTTCTGGAGAAAGAACTGCAATTTTCAGCCGTTGCCAGCCTTGGCGCTGAATCTTTCGTTGTATATGCACTTGACGTAAAAGGCAAAATCAGGAAACTGATTTCCAAAAACCAGTGCGCTTCAGGTACAGGCGAATTTTTCATGCAGCAAATCGGAAGAATGAATCTTTCTGTTGAAGAGGCAGTCGATATCTCGCTCAATTCCACTCCTTTCAGGGTTTCAGGCCGTTGCTCAGTTTTTTGTAAATCCGACTGTACTCATGCTTTAAACAAAGGAATTCCGAAGGACCAGGTAGCTTCAGGACTGGCTTTAATGATTGCTGAGAAAGCCGAAGAATTGCTTAAAAAAGTCCATGATGACAATTTTATGGTCGTTGGTGGCGTAGCACAGAACCAGGCTGTTATTGATTTTCTCAAACAGAAACATCCAAATATTTATATACCCGAAGAAGCCCCCTATTTTGAAGCATTGGGCGCAGCTCTTTATGGAATTTACAACGAAATACCATTTTATCATACTCAGGATGAGATTTTTGTAAAAAATGAAAGCCTGTTTACATTTCATAAGCCTCTTTCTGAATTTGCTCATTTGGTTCATTTCAAGGAAGAAGAAAAAATGGTGGCAGACAACGGCTATGAATGTATCCTTGGAATTGATGTAGGATCAACCACAACCAAAGGAGTTATTATCCGGAATTCAGATTGTAAGCTCGTGGCTGCGGAATATATCTACACGCTTGGCAATCCGATTAAAGCGTCAAAACAAGTGTATGAATCGCTTCTCAAACAGGTGAACAGCGATATTAACATCATTGGCCTTGGCGTTACAGGATCAGGGCGGCACCTCACAGCCTTGCATGCTGACACACGTGGAATTATCAATGAAATATCTGCTCATGCCCGTGCTTCTGTATTTTTCGATGCGGATGTGGATACTATTTTTGAAATTGGCGGACAGGATGCAAAATACACCTACATCACCAACAAAGTTCCCGCCGATTATGCCATGAACGAAGCCTGCTCGGCAGGAACAGGTTCATTTATTGAAGAAGCTGCCTTTGAGTCGTTGAAAATTAAACTTGATGAAATTGAGCCGGGTGCAATGAATGCCGGCAATCCTCTGAATTTCAGGGATCAGTGTGCAGCATTAATTGGTTCGGATATTAAATCGGCATTGCAGGAAAATTTTGCAAGGGAAGATATTCTTGCCGGACTGGTGTATTCTATTTGCATGAATTATGTGAATCGGGTAAAAGGGAAACGTCCGGTTGGAAAAAAAATATTTATGCAGGGTGGCGTTTGCTACAACAAAGCCATTCCCATTGCTATGGCTGCCATTACAGGGAAAGAAATTGTGGTTCCGCCACATCCCGGGTTGATGGGAGCTTTTGGAACCGCACTAAAAATAAAAGAAGAGCTGGAATACGGATCCCTGGAGAAAAAGAAATTCAGCTTAAAGGACCTGATTAACAGGGAATTTACTTCAGGTAACTCATTTATCTGCAAAGATAAACTGAATGGATGCGACCGTAAATGCGAGATCAGCGTTTTTGTTATTGATGGTAAGAAGTTCTCCTTCGGCGGTGCCTGCAACAAATATTATGATAAAGTAACACATACCGAAACAAACTGGCAGAAAAATGATTTCGTTACACGCCGGATGAACAGGATGTTTGAAAAACAGGATTCGTCCGGTTTACCTGGAAATGCGAAGACCATTGGCTTAAACCTCACTTTTACTGTTAACCGCTTGTTCCCTTTGTACCAGGCTTTTTTCACATCACTTGGATTCAAAGTCGTATTGCCGGATTATGTGGATAAAAACGGTTTCGAAAATCAGCATTCTTCGTTTTGTTACCCGGTTGAACTGGCACATGGACTTTTCTATAACCTGATCCTGAAAAACCCGGATTTCATATTTATTCCTGAACTTTACGAAATGCTGGTTCCCGGCTGCGAACACCATCCGAAAGATTCAAATGCCACCTGTGTATTTATCAGTAAAGAAGCCAATTACCTGAGCCAGGCTTTTAAAAATGATGGTCTTGAAAACAAGCTGCTTCACCCCTACCTGAACTTTGCGCAAGGATATCGCTTAGCTAAAAAAAACTTTATTGACATAGGCAAACAGCTTGGAATTGAAAACAGAAAGAAGATTGCAGTTGCTTTTGAAGATGCAGTAAAACTGCAGGAAAAGGCTGATGCTGATCTTTTGAAAATGGGTGAAGAATTTCTTGCTGATCTGGAAGCACATCCGGATCAAACTGCTATTGTGCTGGTAGGCAGGGATTACAACGCTTTTTCTGAAATTGCCAACAAAGGTATTCCTCAGAAATTTGCATCTCTTGGCTATCAGGTGATCCCGTATGATATTCTCAACAGTGCAAACGAAGATATCAGTAGCTACCAATCGTGGGAAGCCGGCAAAAAAATACTTCGCGTTGCAAAAACAATTCTGAAACATCCGCAGCTTTTTGCGGCTTATATCACAAATTATTCGTGTGGGCCCGATTCCATACTGGTGCCTCTTTTTCGTGGAATTATGGGCGACAAACCTTCGCTTACTCTCGAACTTGACCAGCATACTGCCGATGCAGGCGTAAATACTCGTATTGATGCTTTCCTTGATGTGATTCGTAATTACAGGAAATCGTTTCAAATTAAATTACCGGAATGCAACGGGCATTATAGACCTGCTCAGATTGTAGCGGAAGGCAGGGAATCCGTCTTTATCGATTCGGATGGCAAAAAGTTCAACCTGAAAGATCCTGATGTGCAGCTAGTTGTTCCTTGTTTTGGAGATATGGCGGCCGCGTTGTTTGCCGCTAGTCTTCGCAGCCTTGGGTATCATGCTGTTGCAATGCCAGAAATGGATCACGAAATCGTTTCCACCGGATTAAAATATACTTCCGGGAAAGAGTGCCTGCCACTGATTTTACTTGCCGGAACATTAATGCAATACGTTACAAAAAACGGGCATGAAGGCAAGAAATCTGCGTTCTTCAATATTGGCGGAACAAGTGCCTGCAGGGTTGCACAATATCCCGTATTCCTGACCAACCTTGTAAAATCAGAAGAAATCAGGGATATAGCCATGTTCACATTGATCAGCCAGGAAGGGTATCTCGGATTGTCAAAAGGATTCCTGAAACGATCGATGGAAGCAATAATCCTGAATGATGTGATGGAGGATGTCCGCGCAGGGATACTTGCCAATGCTAAAGATCCGGAAAAAGGACTGGAGATTTTTTACGATCAGTTTTATAAAGTCGTGGATGTATTCAGCAGTGACTATAAAAATCTGTTCACTGAACTGAAACGATTCAGCAATTACATCAGTGAAAATGTACCCTATAGGATTCATATCACTGAATCGCGGTATGTTGTGCTGACCGGCGAAATTTTTATCCGTCACAACCAGTTTGCACATAAATGGCTGAATCACTATTTTGGCAAACATGGGTTTGTTCTGAAAGATGCTTATATTTCGGAATGGGTGAAATACCTGGATTATGCCTGGCGGAAAGGTGTGGATCGTCCTGATTTTTCACTTGGCGATATAATAAACCGGCTGATCCGTGAGCAATACATTACGCTTGTGGAAGCACGGATGCAGAAAATCCTTGCACAGACGGGATACTGTGAAGTACATAAAACAAATATTGTAAATGTAATTAAGCACAGCCTGCATGTTTTACCGCTGGAATCTACCGGCGAACCTGCCCTGACATTGGGAACCGCTTTAGCTGAAGGCTATGAGAAATATTGCGGAATCATAAATATAGGGCCGTTCGGATGCTTGCAAACCCGGATTGGGGAAGCTGTTACTGATCCTGATATGAACCTTGGAATCAAAAAAGCCGTGAAAGTGAATCTCGGATCAGCGTATAAAATCCCGGATCACCTTAATGAGAAAACGGATATTCCTTTCCTGACTATTGAATGCGACGGAATGGGGTTTCCACAAATTATAGAATCACGTTTGGAGACATTCCTGGTGCAGGTAGAACGGGCGGCGGAAAATATGAAAAAGAGAGTTGTAAATTAAAAATGATTTTCATCGGTTTCTTACCCAGCTCTGAAAGGAGCAGACCGATGAAAATCATGATGGCAATTGCACAAAAAACTTCCTGTTCTAACCTATGCGTACCGAAGTCATATTTAATGAGCCCATCACACATTTATCATTAAAGAACGAGACTTCCTCATTTTCAGTTTTTAATGCCAATGTATAGAGCAATGGAAGGAAGTGTTCGGGAGTTGGGATGGATAATTCCACTTCACGACCTAAACTTTTGTAATTGATC
>Ga0265593_1001308_pt1 | contig 11725 bp, 12 predicted proteins | sample saktaG_8_FD_190136 | JGI IMG/M metagenome (GOLD analysis project Ga0265593, IMG submission 190136) | Saline water microbial communities from Sakinaw Lake, British Columbia, Canada - sak_2011_5_24_36m | ecosystem: Environmental > Aquatic > Non-marine Saline and Alkaline > Saline ...
GGGGGCGCGACCTTTCAACGCACACACATCTGGAGATTTTATGAGTTTCAATCCACGCGCCCACGGGGGGCGCGACACTCCTGTTGTGTCCCCGTGTGCTCGCACGGGAGGTTTCAATCCACGCGCCCACGGGGGGCGCGACAGCTACCGCCTAATCGATTGATTTTAAAGATAAATATCTCTAGTATTTGCGAACCAATTAAAACAGTTGCCAAAAGCATTGTAATTTCATCTTTCTTTAATTAAAAGCATTGATTTATCAATCTATTAATAGACTGCTTGAAAATTGTATTTTTATGCTAGCTATAGATTCGCATTACAGTAATAACAATCCATTTAAATCTAATACCTCTTTTGCGCCAATATGCTCTATTCGACGCTCCCAGTTATTACCCAAGTAATAAATTCTCAAACTATCAATTGACTCATCCATAATATTTATCAAATCATTTTTTAATTTTGTCCATTGCGCCATATCTACTTCAATTTCAAAAACTGAATACTGCACCCGCTGCCCATAAACAAGACATAATTTTGACATTTTACGTAACCGTTTTGGGCCCGTGTCATTTTTAAAACTAATATCATAAGAGACTAAAATCATCATGTTATACAACTCCTTACTATTTCCATAAAAATGGCACATAACTATCACAGTCACCACGTAAAAACCTTGCTAAAACTTGAGCTTGTAACCAAGGTAATAAGCCTATAGGCACAGTTTCTTCAAACCATGGATGTAATAATGTATTTTGCTTACGGTCTTGCCATGCCCCTAAGAGGGTTTTTCGAGCATCATCTTTTAAAACTACCGCTCCAGTAGATAATAATTCAAAATCTTTAATTACTAACTGCCGCCTATTAATCAAGGACAAAACAAATCGATCAATCATCGGTCTAAACTCTTCCGCCAAGTCTAGTGCTAAAGATGGCCGGCCACTGCGTAACTGATGTAAAAATCCACTTGCAGGGTCAAGACCTGTTGTTTCTAATGCTGAACGGCAATCATGAGTTAATAGTGTGTAACAAAAAGATAATAATGCATTAACAGGATCTATAGGTGGCCGCCTCCGCCTAATATCGAAGGTAAAATCTGTTTGCCGTATTAAGTGCTCAAACACACTAAAATATGCGCGCGCAGCAGCGCCCTCATGCCCCATTAACGTGTCCATCTCCTTACAATTAACCAGCCCAGCCAAACTACGTGTCAACCGTTTTTCTACTGCTTGTAATGGCTCAAGACTATTGTCCCCCGCTTCCTTTTGCGAGTAGTCTCGACAATAGCGTCTGATTACATATCTCTGGTTATATATTTTTCCTGTCAACATTGCCTTTGCAATGACTACGCTCTTTTCCACATCATGCCCAGTTAAATGCTGTGTACGTCGTAATAATACGTTTCCACTCACTGGCCCTTCGACTCTAGCCAAATATTTGCCATATAAATTTAAGAACGTAATGGTAATGCCATTTTCTGCACAATGCGCCATTAAATAGGGTGAAATCGTCACCTGTCCAAAGCAAACTAGTCCTTGTAATTTATGTATGGGTACGCGTGCCTTGGTTTCCTTATCTACCTTTAAGACCAAATTATCATTGTCTTTATGTAACCATGAGTTTTGGGTTTGAATATAAATAACATTACGTAATGGACGCATAGTTAGTTCTCTGCTATTTGTTTAGTTAACCACGCTGCTGCCGATGTTTTAAACCCTTTCGGATGACAAAGTTCAATTAGCGAGCATGCGCTGCATTTTTTTGACGCGTAAATTGCCTTAGGGGTAATTTTTGTTTGTATCACTAATCGACACGCTAAGATCGTTTGCTCAGTTAATGCACGTAATTTTGCATCAAATACCACAGGATGCCGTCGACGTAATTCTCCATAAAATAACGCGCCTTCCGGTACCGACACGCCGTGCATTTCTTCCAGACAAAGCGCTTGGGCGCATAATTGAACTTCATCTGCTCGATGCGTTTTTGGTTTCCCACGTTTATATTCAATTGGATAGGGTATTTCTATACCTTCTACTTGTGCATGGTATTCAACAACATCGGCTATCCCTTCAATACCTAACTTTTCATGCGCCAAGCGTAACGCCCATACTGTACGAACTCCTCCACGTTTTTGTTGGTCAGGCTGATTCACTCGCTGATGCAATACCTGACCTTCGGCAGTAAATTGATTTTCAACCCAAATATCTTCCAGCTCAATCAAGGCAAATTGCCGCGCACAAAAAAGATAATGTTGCAGTGATGATAAATAGATAGGTTCTAATGATATGCATGATGCCATAGGCTTAATCGCACCAAGGATTAATTAGTGTAATATTACAGGCAGTAAAATCCCGTTCGTTACGTGTTATCAAGGTCAAATGATGGGTATAAGCAGTGGCGGCAATAAGACCGTCCATAGATGCAATCGACTGGCCGATTTTTTCCGCATGAGCAACCATCGCGCTCCAGTTTTCTATAATAGCCAGATCAACAGGGAATATTCTGTTTTGATAGTCACTAAGCAATGAGGTCAGCCATAGTAACAAGGCTTGTTTTTTGTTTGATGCCGGTAACTTGTAAATACCTTTTTTAATTTCACCGATATTGATGACACTCAAAAACAAATCTTCCGACTGTGTTGCTTCTAGCCAAGTCAGCACATAATTGTTCGGTTGGGGTTTAGTCAATTCAGAAATAACACAGGTATCCAGCAGATATTTCATAAAATAATATCCTTTGGATAATCATGTTGTCGCTCAAATTCAAGACCTTCCATTTTAGGGATGTTCATAATAAAGGTTTTAAAATCATCTTTATTTGACTGCTGAAGCAGTGTTGAAGCTACTGGATTGGCTTTTCTGCCGGCATATTTTTCTTGTAGAAACTCATAGAAATCCAGCAATTCTTGCTGAGCATTAGCAGGTAACGTGGATAAATCAACAGTTGGCATAATGTTTCACCTTTAAATAGCAGGTATTGCTACAATAAGCCTGCCGGTTTTTTAAAACTCGGCAGGTGCTAGGATCAGTTTACTTATTTATTTTTACACAATAAATCCAACTTTAAAATCCATCTATTTCCTTTGGAACCAAACCATCAAGTGATTTTAACTCATAGCTGCCATCGGAATTAACAGCCAGTGAATTATGAACTTTAGCAGATGAAAATTGCCCTGCTTTGGAATTATGTTGCCACCAGATGACTTTTTTAACGGCCATTGAACCAGCTGGCCTTGCTGAGGACTCATCGCCTTCAAACAATTTGGGTAATACAGCTTTGATGACTTCAGCATCGCTATCACTAAACCCTGTTTTCTCCGCAAGTTGTGGCGTAATTGCGCCGTATGTTACATATACAGCATGATCTACACGATGTTTCATCCCCATTGTGTCAGAGCCTTTTTTACTGCCGTCACCTTCACCGCTAACGCTTTTGGTAATTTGGGTGCTGGTGATGCTGATAGGTTCTAAGCTAAAGGCCGATTGAATGGTCACAGGCCCACGTATGGCGATCGAAACACCTGCCGCATCTGCTTCTTTTCCAAAAGCAAAAACTTGACCGAAAGCACGCACATCAAACCACTGTTCACAGGCCTGTTTTGCAGTGGCATCTTTGTTGGTTTTTTTTGCATTAAATGCCTCTTTACCTAAACCAATCGGCGCATCTGCATAGGCGCGGTTTTGCAGACTTGTCATGCCATCGGTTTTTTTTTCATCTGATTGAACAAAAATTGCCTTGCCTTCTGTGTGTAATCTATCTCGCATTTTTCGCTTTAAACAGACATCCGTAACCTCCCCAAAACCGTCATAATCTGTGCGCGGACGATTACCATTAAGTGGGTCACCGTTGGGATTCGCATGTTTAACGCTGAAAATAATGGCAAAGTCGATTTTGTGGCTTAATGAACTCATTCTGGCTCTCCTGCTGATGTGGTTTCGTCGAAGTTTTTTGTTTGTTTGGCTTTGTAGTTTGCTGCGTTTTCGGCGCTGTCTTGTTTCATTTTCTGCCGTTGACAGTAATAACCTAATAAAAACTCACCTGATAACGGCGCATTATTATTAAAGTCTTCTATAGAAAAACTATTACTTATCTTTTCAAGCTCTTCACGTTGATTATTTAAAAAAGCTGTTCGTGAAACTTGTAGGCGTTGCATATAAGGATCTAATGCTTTGTATATTGTCAGCCACGTTTGTGCAGGATGATCAGCGAAACGTTGCATTAATCGGGCTGCGTTGGTTGGACGATTTTCACCGCTGATACTTAAAGCAACCTCTTCAATACGTTCAGCTACTGCTAACAGTCGTCCGTAAAGGTAATCGCGTGTATGGTAATTTTCTTCTAGTGCCATAGCAAAATTTCTCCGTTGGTTTGTTTCAATGCTTACGCTCGCATGGGGCGTGACCTGGCGAACGCGAAAGCCTTTATACAGGGCACACGTAATGCCCAGATTTTTTTCCCATAGCCATTGTTCATCACTACTATAAGCCACTCGATTGGTCGCTTTATTTACACAACTCTGCACTACATCTAAGGGCAAAGGTGAGCCGTCCACGATACAAGGCAAAAGGCGTTCAATGGTTTTTTTCTTTAAATTGTCTGTTACATTTTCACCGTATGCGGCTTTGATAATGTCTTTCGGAACGGGTGAACCTATCGGGTAAATCACTTTAGTTTTAGGTTTTTTACCTGTGTCATCCTTAATTTCTTTGATATAACGTTGATACCACGAAAAATCTTTGTGCCATTGTTCTAAACAATCTAAAAACTCACGATTGTTTTTTTCTCGATAATAAACAATCCCCATTCGGCCTGGTGTTGCTGAATCTATGCCTATGATGATAATTTGTTCATTTGGACTTAACGTTACCGCATAACCTGCCATGTAATGTCTTAGCCGTATTGCATAGTCTTGAGCTAGCGTTGTACCAAGGTTGATTACTTCTGGCTCATGATCCATAACGGCATAGGCATCGACTAATGGATCGGGAACATCTTTACCCGATACGGCCCACGCAATATATACTTGATCACCGTTCCTAAATCCCTGCCTCTGTATCAGCCAACTTAAGGCATTGTGCGCTTTTTGTGTGGCAATTGCGCCAATACCGACCGATTGTAGCCCTAGCGTTTCTACATGCTTTTTTTCATCAGTAAATCGACCTAAAAAAGTGAAACCCTGCCAATCATTTGAGGAAATAAGTTTTGCGCCATCGCCTGAATGACGTATTTTTTTAGGGTGATTCATTGCCAGTGCTTGTATTTCTCCGGTGATGTAACATAAACCTTTAGCGTTATTTCCTGCTGATGCGTAATAAGCAATCCAGCTTTGCTGAATGGCGCTGTCTTCCCATGTTTTTTCACAAGGATCGCTTACTTGCTCTACTGTCCAACAGACTAAAGCCGAACCTTGTTCTAGCACGCCTTTATCTTTAGGCAAGAGTTTAAAAAGCGCGGGGGCTTCGCCATTATCATTGTCCCATTGGGTGAGCAGCACATTAGCGGCATTAACATAAACGATTTTTTCTTTAATCAAGTCTTCAATCACTTTGCCTTTGCTGACGTATTGCAAAATGGCCTGCACTTTTGGATGAGAGTATTCTGATTCGCACCAACTCTGTAATAAGTCACGATAGCTTTTAAAATAGGTCTTTTTTTTTCCACCATGCCACTCATAATCTTTAGCGACATATTGCAATTTATCAGCTAGTGGATGGGGCTCTTCTCCACTAGTACGTCCAGCCGATTTTTCTGTGGCCGGTAAAACAAGCTGTGTTTTATCAGGTAATACCATCGCTTTTATAAAGTTGCCTTCACTATTAATAACGATATTGATATGCGCGTTTTGTGAGGTATGGCTAATCGGCATTAGCGGCAATTTACCTTCTACCGCAGGTAGCTTTAAGGCGGCCTCATAAGTGTCATACAGCTTTGCTATCCAACTCATAATTCCACCTCCTCTGTTACGACGTCTTTTAAATTAGTTCCAATACCGAATGGTTTAACCGACATGGGGCGAACGTCACGCCGTATCTTGCACTCTTCATGACGTGGAAATTTTAAAATGCCTTTTTTTAGCGTGGCTTCCCAAAACAAACTTTCTAAATTTTCGCCACCTGTTTCATCAGGATAGGCAAAGCTGTGAAACATTAAGCCAAAAGGTATATCGGGCGTTTCATCATAAACACCTTCGCCTGAACCAAATTCACACGGCTCAATATAGGCTTGACAATCACGCGTACCTAAAAAAATATCCTGTCTGCCGCCTTTTTCTAACGTGCGTTTTAAAATATTGAAATGCTTGCCATCAATACGATCGGCTTCTAATTCTGGGCGGTGTTCGTTCCATTCAAAATGCGCTTCGACTTGGTATTCCACATCACGCAAAAAGGTGTAAATCGCCAAGCTATTACCGCCGTTCCAGACCAAGGGTTTTGTGCCTTTAGTTTGGGTGCGTAACGGTTTCATAATGCGCACTTTGTCAACATACCAAATGAGTGTAGGCTTCCAATAAATAGACTTAAGAACGCCCTTAATGGCTTCATAAGTAGGCAAGCTATAAGAATATTTTTCACCACCTACTTTGGTAATAGGATCGGTAAATAACGCATACCTCCCCCATAATCGAAAACTAATTTTATTTTTCACAATCACCCTCCTTCGGGTTTTAATATTCTGATTTTCTCTACACCTACAAAATAATTGCCTCAGATTTTTTTACTGCTTCAATTGATAAACCAAATTCTTCGCTATAGAAAGATTCATCCAAGTAAAACACACCTTCACCTTGAATTTCAGCAATTGCCTCGTGTTTAATTAATTTTTTCCAAACATTTGGAAAAACATTAACACTATATTTTTGGGCTTTCTTTAAACAATCGTAATATTCTTTTGCGTTAAATGCTTTATTTATTCCGCAAAGTCGATTAACCAACTCCTTTCCCTCGCTATATTGCACAATAACAGAATAAGTTGGTGCATCAATGGCTTTAAATGTTTCGCCTGCCGTTTTGAATGATTGTTTTAAAAATAGGGGTGCTTTGTTGCCGCTATTCAATTTATTATCACTGAGCAAATTTAACAGCGTGTCATCTCTACCAAATTTATGACTAGCCAATGGGTAATCCATACAATCAGCTCGCTCATAAAAATAATAATTAAAATAACGGTTCATGGCATCAGGAGATAATAAATCTTTATTTGCTATCTCTCGAAACACTCGCTCAGTCTTTTCTTTACCGACGCTAATGTCTATTAATTGATCGATGGTTTCTTCGCTAGGATTAACAATATGAACCTCTGCTTTATTTAACGCAGCATTTCTATTGCATCTTCCTGCCGCTTGGGCAATGGAATCTAAACCTGCTAAAAAGCGAATGACGCTGGCAAAATCAATATCGACCCCAGCCTCAATCAATTGGGTACTGAAACACAATACGGATTGTTTAGCTTTTAAACGCGCTTTGATGGTGTTAAAAATGGCGGTACGGTGGGCGGAACATTGATGGGTGCTAAGGTGAAATACGCTGTCTTTATCCACTTTATCTTCACAATCACAGTAAAGAGCTTCTGCCCATGCTTTGGTATTGACAATCACTAAACAACTGCCTTTTTCTGCGAATTCGGATAGGGCTAATTCGGCAATCTCTTCTTTTGACCAGCCTTCGGGTTTCGTTTTATTAATAATGTCCACACGCTTTAATTGTTCAAATAATTCGCGGGTATCTGGCATTAATTCATTTTTTTCAGGGATGTGTAATTGCCCTTTTTCGGGTGTTTTGAGTTTATCTAATAACGGTTGCGTTGCCGTACATAACACGGCAGTTGTGTTGGTATAAGTCGTTAAAAAATTCAGTGCGTTACAAAATAAGTGTGTGCAGTTAATGGGTAAGGTTTGAATTTCGTCAAAAATGACGACGCTGTTCGCCAATTGATGCAAACGCCGCACGCCGCGTGTGCCTCCATCAAATAGGGTTTCTAAAAATTGAACCATCGTTGTTATCACGATAGGCGCATCCCAGTTTTCAGCCGTTAATTTACTATGCCATGTTTGTTGTTCAGGTTCTAAATTGGAGTGATGCTCTAAGATCCACGGGTAATTATCGCCGATTTTTTCTATGGCATGGCGTATTGCATCAGCATTTTGCTCAATAATGGAGGTATAAGGGATAATGTAAAAAATACGTTCTAACTTATGTTCTTTGGCATGATGCAAAGCAAATCGTAAACTGGCGTAAGTTTTGCCGCCGCCTGTTGGTACTGTGAGTGTATAAATACCTTGCGCGTCTGTCGCTCTGCGTTGGCAGGTATTGGAAATGTCGCGTCGTATTTCATTTAGTCGCTGTGTTTTTGCGGGTAATGAATCGGCTTGTTGTTCGATTAACAGTTGTTCTGCTAAAAAACAGTCCAAACGATGAATGGCGATATCCCACGATACAGATTTATTACGGTTTGCTGCTTGGTGTGGATTTTCAAAATCGGCACTGCTAATACGATCGGCGTCAATCAGACAACTGAATAAAAACCGTGTCCAAAAACCAATGTAAAAATGTTTAAGTGTATTATTTTGTTCAATTTTAATAAATTTATCTAACTGCACAATCATAGCGTCAATTAATGACTCACTTGCCAGTTGCTTGGCTTTTTCTAAAATACTGTCATCAGCATTTTGTGTGCATTCTTCCAAATGCGTCAGTGCGTCTGGTTTTTTTATTCTTCGATTAAAACCATCAATTTCTTCCATCGTATCGCCGTAAGGTTTTAAACAATCAATTAATCCCCTACCGTGATGCGATGCTACGCACACCGCCAATATTTGCGCACAACATTTACCTTTACCACCGTGTTGTGCCAGTGTTTGATAAATCCACTGAGCGCCTGCGGTGGAATGGTCTATTTTGCCTTTTAATGCACCCGCATTTACAAAGTCTTCACTGTCAGGGTCAATTAGTCCTGTTCCAGATTGAATATACGTTTGAAAAACTTCACTGTATTTACCGAAATCATGCAATAAGCCGATCAACTCACCTGCTTCTGGTACGTGAATTTTAGCTGCTAATTTTTTTGCGATAACAGCTACTTCGGCTAAATGCTCTGCTAGGGATTGAACTGCTTGATCTGTTTTTCTGACATGCGCAACATACTGCTGCTTAATTTGACCACACTGCTGCATAAATAATCACCCCGCTCTCTTTTTGCAATTTAACAGGTTAAGTGCTTGGTTTTAATCCAAGCTTGGGGGAGGTGGTCGCATGATGAGAGCGTAGGGTTAATCATTAAAACACTGGCTTTGGTGTAACGCGCAGCCCTCATCATGCGGCTAAACTGGTCTATCTTCGTATTTATTTTGAGCGTTTAGTTGAGTTATAAGTAAAGGAACTCACGACACCGCGCTTATCAAATTTAATAACTAAATTTTCTCTTTCAGAATCAGTAAATAGATTGTAACGATCATCTCGGTAACTCCATGTTTTTAAACCATTTGAAATACCAGAACTCCACGGTGTGCCAAACGTGCGCGCAATGTCGCTTTCTGTGGAGTCACCAATTCTGATGGTTTGTATTTCTCCTGCTGGAAAGACATGTCCATCGGTTACGCAACCTACTAAATTAAACCCTGCGATGCATACAAGTCCTGCTAGCAGTTTACGACTGAGCTTTAAATACCTATTTTTTTTCATTTGCTTATCCTATTTAAGTGTTTTACATGAATAATTACTTCGCGATTTTTTACGTTTACAGTACTTCATTTACACGATTTACATCACTGCCAAGACGTTTGACAAATTCAGGGTGGATGGTTGACGAAGCAGGACTAAAACCCAGCATCGCCTTTTAGTCTTCAATTGCATGAATAAATAATGTTGCTCCGATAACTGCTGCGGGGGCAACAAAAATATTCACTATCGGTATACTCAAGCCTAGCATTGTTAAGGCACCAAAACTTAAGGTGCCCATGCCAATTTTTTTACTAAATTGATGCTGTTCCACAAATAAAATGCCTTTATTTTCTAGTGGAAAGGCAAAATACTCTAACGCAATTACCCACGCGCCGAACACCATCCACAGCAGTGGTGCCACCAAATTGATGCCTGGGATAATAAATAAAATCAACAATGGAATGGTGCGTGATAGCACATAACGCAGTCTTTTAAATTCAGCTTTCATCACTTGGCTAAGCGGCAACTCAACATTATTTTGCTGTGTTGATGCGGTATATAAGGCGCTCACCTTTGCTGATAATTTGCCATAAAACGGCGCCGCGATAATATTAGCGACAACCGTAAAGGTAAAAAATCCAATGATGATAAAACTTACGAATAAAATAGGCGACACTAACCAATGCAGCCAATGCAACCAATCTGGGATAAGGCTAAGAATCCAGCTATTAACGTAGTGATACCCCAACCATATTGCAAGACTGTACAGCACGGTGTTTATTAATAGGGGAATCACTATATATAACCGCAAAGCTTTATGGGTTAATAATTCAGTGCCTCGCAGTAAATAGTGGAGGACAACTAACGGATTATTGCCTTGTTTTCCTAGCGGCATTGCACACCCCCCATGCCCTTTTCTGAGGGGTGCAGGATGACACCGCGTTCGGTAACTATCGCATCAATCAAATGAGCTGGGGTAATGTCAAACACTGGATTCCATGCGCTGACCACTGAGTTTTCTTGCATATAACACGCGGGTAATAATTCATTTTGGTTGCGCTGTTCAAGCACCATTGCTTCGCCAGTAGGCATTTCCCAATCAATAGTTGTGGTGGGGGCAACGACCATCATTTTTACACCGTGCTGCTTAGCTAATACGGCTAAGCCATAAGTACCAATTTTATTTGCTGTATCGCCATTGCAGGCTATCCGATCTGCACCAACAATAACCCAAGACACCGCTCCAGAGCGCATTAACCACGCGGCGGCGGCATCAGCAATTAAGGTGACGGGAATGCCTTCTTGGGCTAATTCCCATGCAGTTAGGCGTGCGCCTTGTAACCAGGGTCGGGTTTCATCAGCATATATCGTCCGTGCTTGGCGAGCATAGGCACTACGAATTACGCCCAGTGCTGTGCCGTAACCTCCCGTTGCCAAGGCACCGGTATTACAATGCGTTAAAAGGCCCTGAGCATCGGCCAATAAGTCTGCACCCAGTTCACCCATTTTGTGATTAGCGTCGATATCCTCTGCATGAATCTTTTTAGCTAATGCCAGCACCGTTGCAGGCGTAACGTGTTGCTCTTGTAGATGCGCCATCATTGTATTTAAGGCCGTAAATAGATTGACTGCTGTGGGTCTTGATTGCGCCAATACATCAATATCTTGCTTCACTAAGGCTCGCCACGTAAACGGCGCGATTAAAAAATGCTCCCCCACTGATAAGGCAACGCCATAGGCCGCAGCAATACCAATAGCGGGCGCACCTCTTACCCGCATACTGGTTATTGCTTCAGCTACGCCAGTCGCATCTGTAAATTCTTCATAAACACAGTCTTCAGGCAAGCGTCGTTGATCCAACACTTTTAACGAGAAACCTGTCCATTGCAGTGCTTGTACCATTAATTTATTCATTACTTAAAACCAAGAGTGTAAAGTTATAATTCAAATTTAACGTTTAACTACTTAACAACGCCATGATTACTGTTGATACGCTTATTCACGCTCGCTGGATTATACCTGTTGAACCCGCTTCCGTAACCTTTGAACATCATTCATTAGCCATAACTAAG
>Ga0265593_1001309_pt1 | contig 11719 bp, 10 predicted proteins | sample saktaG_8_FD_190136 | JGI IMG/M metagenome (GOLD analysis project Ga0265593, IMG submission 190136) | Saline water microbial communities from Sakinaw Lake, British Columbia, Canada - sak_2011_5_24_36m | ecosystem: Environmental > Aquatic > Non-marine Saline and Alkaline > Saline ...
ACTTGGTTAAGCGGCTACCCCACGAGAAGCCGTCACTTTGAAGGCCAAACTGCATATGATGCTTATTACTTTTCAAGCACACAACAACTCAAAAAATGTGATGCCTTATTGTGGGTTAGTACATTTAATGCTCACTTGCCCCCCCATTGTGACGCACCAACCATCGTCATTGGCCACGCCAATATGCAATTTGATAAAGCCCCAGATGTCTTTATTCCGGTGGGCATCCCTGGTGTAGACCATGCAGGGTCGATATTTAGAATGGACAGTTCAGTAGCAATGCCACTCAAAAAATTACGTGAGAATCAACTACCAAGTTTAAGTGAAGTCATACACCAAATTGAGGCTTTACTAACGTGATTACCTGTCTTAAAAACGGCCGATTATACGACCCTGCACAGCAAAAAAATGGGGTGCAGGAAGATATTTACATTGCACAGGGCCGTATTATTGCAAAGCCGTTGGACATGAGCAAAGTTACAAAAACCTTTGACTTAAGCGGCAAAATTGTCATGGCCGGTGCGATTGATATGCACAGCCATATTGGTGGTGGGAAAATCAATATCGCACGTATGATGTTGCCCGAGTTTCAAGAAAGCAAAAAATATAGCGAACCTGAAGCCCATATTTGCACGCCTAACTGTAGCCACCACGCCACGCCTAACACCACAGACACAGGCTTTCGCTACATAGAAATGGGTTATACCGCGGCCTTCGAACCGGCTCTCATGCCAGTCAATGCTCGCCAAGCACACCTAGAAATGGCCGACACACCCATGATCGACAAAGGTGGTTATGCCATGCTGGGTAATGATGATTATTTTTTGCGTATGTTGGCCAGTAAAAAAGATCAAAAATCCATCAACGATTATGTGGCTTGGATACTTCATAGCACCCAATCCATTGGCATTAAAGTGGTTAATCCTGGTGGTATCAATGCCTTCAAATTCAATCAGCGCAAGTTAGATTTGGATGAAAACAACCGCCATTACCAAATCTCCCCAAGAGAAATTTTAAAAAGCTTAAGTCGTGCTGTGCATGAGCTGGGCATCGCCAAGCCATTGCATGTGCATTGCAATAACTTAGGGGCAGCAGGCAATTTTGAAACCACACTGAATACGATGGGCGCTTCTGATGGTTTACCCATGCACCTGACGCACATTCAATTTCATAGCTATGGGACTGAAGGCGATAAGAAATTTTCTTCAGCAGCCGCACAAATTTCAGAAGCATTAAATAAGAATAAACACATCACTGCCGATGTCGGTCAAATTTTATTTGGCCAAACGGTCACCGCTTCTGGCGACAGTATGATGCAACAACTCAATGCAAAACATGCTAACCCTAAGAAGTCTGTACTGATGGATATTGAATGCGATGCAGGCTGTGGCGTGTTGCCATTTAAATATCGCGACCAAAATTACGTCAATGCATTGCAATGGGCCATAGGCCTAGAGCTTTTCTTGTCTGTAGAAGACCCTTGGCGCATCTTTTTAACCACAGACCACCCTAATGGTGCACCATTTACCAGTTACCCACACCTAATTCGCTTACTCATGGACAGAAGTTTTAGAAATGAAGCTTTTGCTAAACTCAATTTAGATGCACAAGCCATGAGCAATCTAAATAGCTTAAATCGTGAATATAGCCTGTATGACATTGCGATTATGACCCGTGCTGGCGCGGCAAAGCTAATAGGGCTAAATGACCGTGGCCATTTAAGCGTTGGCGCAGGGGCTGACATCACGGTATATACTGACCAAGCTAACCGCGAAGCCATGTTTGCCAAGCCTGACTATGTATTTAAAGATGGTGAACTAGTTGTTAAAGATGGCAAGATCGTAAAAGTAGTTTGGGGCACCACGCATACAACTAAGCCATCTTTTGATATTGGCGTAGAAAAAGATCTAAAAGATTATTTCAATCAATACCACACGATGCAATTAGATAACTTTAAGATTAATGATGAAGAAATAAGCGGTGACGGTCGTGGTAGCATCATCGTTCATCAAAACAAGCAAGCTTCACACTGAAAACAGGAGAGTCATAATGAGCAGATTATATGGTGAGCAACACCGCGTTATTCAAGATGCTTTTGGCACTAGGGGCATGGCTGATCGTGTAGAGGAGCTTGTTTGTCGCACTGAGTTTGATGAGGGGGCCAAAGGCTTTATTGAAAGTGTCGGCATGTTCTTTTTATCCTCCATTGATCACCAAGGGCGCCCTACCGTTTCATACAAAGGTGGCGATGCCGGCTTTGTAAAAGTACTAGATAGTACGACTCTCATATTTCCTAGCTACGATGGCAATGGCATGTTTTTCTCCATGGGTAACATCAGCACCAACCCAAATGTAGGCATCCTTTTTATCTCATTTGAAACACCTAACCGATTACGCGTGCAAGGCAGTGCAAGCATTTCAAAAGACCCTGCACTATTAGCGCATTACAAAGAAGCTGACTTTGTAGTGACCGTTAAACTATCTGAATTTTGGCAAAATTGCCCTCGCTATATCCCAAAATATGAAAAAGTCCGTGATTCACGCTATGTGCCCCGTGAACATTGCGAAACCCCTTTAGCAGGGTGGAAGCAAGTAGATTTAGTGCAAGACATTTTGCTTGCAGCCGATGCTAAAAAGGCGCAAGAAATAGGCATTATCCCCATTGAAGCATGGGTTGGTAAGATTATTTCAGGTGATGAGACGGCTTAGGTCAGTAGCGATTAATTCCATGTTAATTAACGGCGTACAAATTGACGATACATTTGCAGAAGCATTTAATATGCGTGGCACGCGCGTCATCATCACAGCACAAAACTTAAAATGGGCCTATCACGCCGCCAATGCCATGACTGGATTTGCCACGTCAGTGATTGGCTGTGGCGTAGAAGCGGGCATTGAACGTGAATTAACTGTCGAAGAAACGCCAGATGGTAGAGCAGGTATTAGTATTTTAATGTTTGCCATGGGCAGCAAAGTACTCATGCAACAACTCGAAACACGCATGGGGCAATGCATACTCACTTGCCCTACCGCTGCAGCATTTGCAGGCATTGCCAGTGAGGATCATATTAACTTAGGCAAAAATTTACGCTTCTTTGGTGATGGCTATCAAACCTCTAAGCTAATTGCCAACAAACGTTACTGGCGTATCCCAGTCATGGATGGCGAATTCTTATGTGAAGAAACCACCGGTATGGTACGCGCTATTGGAGGCGGTAATTTTTTAATTTTAGCCACCTCACAACCGTTGGCATTAGCTGCTGCTGAAGTCGCCATTGATGCCATGAAAAAAATCCCTAACGTTATCATGCCTTTTCCTGGCGGCGTAGTTCGCTCTGGCTCTAAAGTCGGCAGTCGCTATAAGACAATGTTTGCCTCAACCAATGATGCCTTTTGTCCCACCTTAAAAGGCCTCACCAATACCGAACTTTCACCTGAGATTGAAAGCGTCATGGAAATTGTGATTGATGGCATCAGCTTTGCTGATATCACGAAAGCCATGCAAGTTGGCATACAAGCGATTTGTAACCTAGGCGCAGCAAGTGGTGTAAAGCGGATTTCTGCTGGCAATTATGGTGGAAAATTAGGTCCACATCATTTCAAATTGCATGAAATTATGGTGGGAAGTGTTTAATGAGTGCGCTGACTTTCACCTTACAAAAAGCGCTACAGTTTTCTATTAATTGCTCAGCCCTTACCCCAAATCATCTAGCCAATAAATCAGTCTCAGAAATCGCCAGCTTACTGATTCACTACGGCAAAAATCAATTACGCGTAGATGAACTATTTAACATTAGCGGTCATGATACGCAAAATATCCACTTCAAAAATGCCAGCCATCAGTTTGACTACCTAGGGGCCAATATGTCATCTGGTCACATTCATATTGAGGGCGATGCTGGCGCTTATTTAGGCTTTGGTTTAAAACAAGGTGTTATTCATTGTCTTGGCAGTACCTTAGCTTTTGCCGCATGCAATATGCAAAATGGCTTAATAACAATTGAAGGTAATACTGGCGATTTCTTAGGAGGCGCGTCAGCGGGCCTTAGAAAAGGGATGAGCGGCGGCACTGTTGTGGTAAAAGGCAACGCTGGCGACCGCGTAGGCGATCAGATGCGCCGTGGACTCATACTTATTGAAGGTAACGCTGGTGATTATTGCGCTAGTCGCATGATTGCCGGCACCATAGGCATATTGGGCAATGTAGGAAATTACACGGGATTTAATATGAAGCGCGGCACATTATTATTAACTAAAATACCGCAACTTCACGCCACGATGCAAGATTGCGGCACGCATACCCTGCCATTTCTCAGTTTAATGTTCAAATATTTTGCAACTTTTGAAACGAAATTTTCCAGCTTTTCCGCACTACGCGCACAACGTTTTGTAGGCGATAGCGCTTGCAATGGTTATGGTGAAATACTGGTTATTTCGCCAGACTTAACCTCTTAAGTTAACCCGTCAAAGATCACTTAAACTTTTAACATGCGTCATTACACTCCGCCCCAAAGCATGTAAAGAGTAGCCGCCTTCTAGTGCTGAGACTATACGGCCATTGGCATGTCGCTTAGCAACAGCCTTGAGTATTTCAGTCACCCAAAAATAGTCGTTTTCACGTAAAGCCAAACCACCCATATCGTCTTCCCAATGGCCATCAAATCCTGCGGAAATAAATATCATTTGTGGCGCAAAGCTATCTAGCGCGGGTAACCATTGTTCGGTTACCGCAAGACGAAACTGTTCACCTGTGCTACCAGAGGCTAGCGGTGCATTAATAATATGGTCATTGCCAGAGTCGGCGCCACAATAGGGATAATAAGGATGCTGAAAAGTTGAACACATCATTACGCGCGGGTCATCATGAAAAATATCTTCCGTACCGTCACCATGATGAACATCAAAATCTACAATCGCAACACGCTCTAAACCGTAGTGATCAAGCGCATGGGCAGCGGCCACTGCCACATTATTAAAAATGCAAAAACCCGAAGCCCCTGCCCTTTTTGCATGGTGCCCTGGCGGCCGAATATTACAAAAAACATTATTTGTATTTCCACCCATCACTAAATCAACAGCATGCACCACAGCACCCGCTGCATATAAAGCTGCATCTAGTGTATATGGGTTCATATAGGTATCTCCATCAAGGTCAATAAGACCTGATTCCGGAGATTGATTAAACACCCATTCAATGTAATCACTGCAATGTACGCGCGCAAGCTGTTCCCTATTGGCTTTAGGGGCATCATGGTGGCTTAAGTGATCAAATAAACCAGACGCGATAAGCTGATCTTTTACCGCATAAATACGGGCAGGACATTCAGGATGGTCCGGCCCCATATCATGTTTAAGAAACTCTAAATGTGTGATGTAAGCGGTGTGCATTTGGCCAGTTTATAATGCTTTATGCACGTTTTTGATATTGCCGTCTTCTGGATTAGTTGTCACCACAAAGCCTAAGCGCTTCATCAGTTTCAACATATTAGCGTTATTTTTTAGCACCTCGCCTTCAATTCTTTTCAATCCCTTTGTTCGCGCAATGTCCATCAACGCTAACATCAATTTCTGACCAAGCCCGGTACCTCGCATGGTGTCAGCCACAACTAAAGCGAACTCACAGCTTTCACCATCAGGGTTAATCGCATAACGTGCGACACCTAATTCAATTGCCTTGTCTTGCGCTTCATTGACAGCAATGAGCGCCATTTCGCGGCTATAGTCAATTTGCGTAAAGCGCACTAGCGTTAATACACTTAATTCCTCAACGCTCTTCATAAATCGGAAGTAGCGCGACTCATCCGATAAGTTTTTTACAAACTCTTTCACTAACCAAACATCTTCAGGTTGTATTGGGCGAATCACCACGTTAGCGCCATCAGCCAACTGCCAATTACTCACCAAATGAGATGGATATGGGTAAATTGCCATATGTGCATAAGGATCAGTACTAGGGGGACGCGTCCCCAACACTATTCTGGCGTCTGCAGCTAATACGCCATTTTCATCTAATATCAATGGATTGATATCCATTTCCATCAACATCGGCAATTCACATACCATTTCAGAAACTCGTAGTAGCACACTTTCTAAAGCCTCCATATTTGCTGCAGGCATATTCCGAAAAGCCCCTAACATTTTGACAATCTGAGTGCCTTTAATCAAATCTTTAGCCAAAAATGTATTCAGTGGCGGTAGTGCTACCGACTTATCATCCACAATCTCTACAGTTGTGCCCCCTGCACCAAATGTGATGATAGGACCAAACACCTCATCATTGACAACACCTATCATCAGCTCTCGCCCATTGGGCTTCACTATCATGGGTTGTATTGAGATGCCGTTAACAAAGGCTTCGGGCCGATTAATCTTCACACTCTCAACTATTTCATGATAGGCCGCGCGCACTTCTAGCGCATCGACTAGATTAAGCTTAACGCCACCCACATCAGATTTATGTGTAATATCAGGTGAGTTAATTTTCATGGCGACGGGGAAACCCAATTGCTGTGCAATCAATAAAGCCTCATTAGGTGAGCGTGCCACCATGGTTTGTGCCACCGGAATATGAAATGCTGATAACAATGCCTTAGATTCCATTTCACCTAATATTTTTCGCTTTTCCAGCAATGCACCTTCAATAATCATACGAGCACTTTCAATATCCGGCTCAATATGATGTGATAGCGAGCCTGGAACTTGCATTAAAAGTTTTTGATTGTCATGGTAAGCAGATAGATAAGAAAACACTTCTACGGCCGACTCTGGCGTGCTAAAGCTAGGCTTTTTAGCATGATTAAATAAAATTCTAGATCCCTCGACTTGTTCGCCACCCATCCAAGACGTAAGCAAAGGCTTGTTATATTGATTAGAAAGTTCAATGACTGCTTCTGCCACCTCCAATGGTTTAGTCATCGCTTGTGGCGTCAATATTGTCAGAACCCCATCCACATTAAGGTCTTCTAAACAAGCCTTAACTGCATGCTGGTAGCGATCAACTTGAGCATCGCCGATAATATCAACAGGGTTGCCATGCGACCAATTTGGAGGTAACACCTCATTCAGTTTTTTAATCGTCTTATCAGACAATGTCGCCATTACCAAGCCTAAATCAATGGCACAGTCCGTTGCCATCACCCCTGGTCCGCCACCATTGGTCACAATCGCCAACCGCTTACCCGTCGGAACAAACCCATACGAAAGTACTTTGGCTGCAGAAAATAATTGTGTCACGGTCCGCACACGTACAACACCAGCACGCCGTAATGCTGCATCAAATGCATCATCAGAACCTACAATTGCTGCAGTATGTGATACTGCAGCTTTAGAAGCAGCCGCATGGCGCCCAACCTTAATCAATACCACTGGTTTAATACGGGCTGCCGCACGAATGGCACTCATGAAACTTCTAGCATCATGAATACCCTCTATGTATAAAAGTATGCTTTGCGTTTTTGTATCGGAGATTAAATAATCAAGTATCTCACCAAAATCCACATCCAAAGCGGCACCCATAGAAATGACGCTAGAAAACCCCACGTCATTAGATTTAGCCCAATCTAAAATTGCGGTACACAAGGCGCCGGATTGTGAAATAAAAGCAATATTGCCGGCAATCGCACTGCCTTTATTGAAAGTGGCATTAAGCCCTATGTCAGGACGCATCACACCAAGACAGTTGGGTCCAATGAGTCGAATACCATAACGCTGTGCAATTCCCAGAATCTCATGCTCTAAGGCTTTACCTGTGGCACCTGTTTCACCAAAGCCTGCAGTAATAATCACGGCAGCCTTAACATGATGCTGACCACACGCCTCAATAATATCCAGCACCGACTCTGGCGGTGTGGCAATGACCGCCAAGTCTACCGGGCCCGTAATTTCTGAGATGGTAGTGTACGCTTTACAACCTTGCACCTCTGAATGCGTGACATTGATAGGATACAACGCCCCTTTAAAACCACTTTGCAGCATGTTTTGAAACACAATCTGCCCCACCGAATCAATATGGTCACTCGCCCCAAATACTGCTACAGAGGATGGTGCAAACAATGGTTTAAGGCGGTGCTGGCTCATAATTTTCAGTGTTTTCGTTTAAATAATAATGACTATACTAGCGCATCGACATCTATTTATTAATGAATTTTTTATTAAAGTCTTATATAAGACATAAGATATAGTATATTAACTGAATTAACAATAATAATGCTGATAATTCACAGCTTAATTAAGTAAGTAATATTCAATGAGGGTGTTAGTTCGATGAAATATTTTAAAGAATACTGCAATATGTAGTTGACATGTATTACTTTTGTAATACAATAAACATACTTTAGAACATTAATTGGAACAATAATGGCACTTAAACCTATTACTATCAGGCTAGATGAAGAAGAATACGAGAAGCTAAAAGCCCATTTAGAAGCCTTTGGCGACCCTGACATTAATGTCGCTTACGTAGTTCGCTCGTATATTCGCGATCTCAATCGTTCGTTGCCATTCATGCTAACTTCAGGCTGGGATCTGAAAAATTACTTCGGTATGTTGGGTTCTTGGCTAAAACAATTTGGCGCTATGAAAGATGCTGACATGTTTAAGATGATGAGTAACCCTTGGCAAATATGGTCCCCAACTGGCACGCAGTCATCAACTGATGACAAGAGCACAGATAACGTAGCGCCGAATTAAAAAGGAAGCTTAAGTATGATGACAGAACAACAAATGAAAATGATGATGGAAATGTTTTCCAATCCTATGTTCAAGCAAGGCGCTAATGAGTTTATTAAAATCGCCCAACAACAGGGACTAGAAGCTGCCAATAAATTTTGGGGGCTCTCTCCTGAAAGCCAAGCCTTCCCTGGCGTAGATAAAATGATGGAACGTATGGCAGATTTTTATCAAACCTTAGGCTTTGTACCACAAACCAAATATGAGAGCTTACTTAAAGATTATGCTGCACTGAAAGCAGAAAACCAACTATTAACTGACACACTACGAGATTTACAACAACGCTTTATCGCAGAAAATAGCGCTAAAGCACAACAAGCATGGCAAGAGGTTGTCGATAAGCAACTTGAAATGAGTCGTGAAGTAACTAAGAGTTTTTTTGATGTACTAAAGCAATCTTCACCTACTAAGGGTGAGTAATTTTTTAACTTTGAAGGGGACTAAAATGATGGACAAACAACTAGAGTATTTTGACGTTTTAACTAGCACACAGAAACAAGTGTTTAACAATTTACTAAGTGCGCAAAAAGATTTACGCGTACAGTGGATGGATGCTATTGGTAAAACACATGCTGCCTTTACTAGCATTCCTGGCTTACCAGAAACACCACAAACTAAAGAAGCGCTTAATCAATTTAACACGTGGTTCAGCACAGTAGCAAGCAACTCACAAAGTGCAACTGAAGAAGCCCTTAAAGTGCAAGAAAATTGCATTAGCGCTTATGAAAAACAATTAGAAATTAGTCGTGAAGTATTAAAAAGCTTCATCGATATTGCTAATCCTGTTAAAGCAAAAGCTAAATAAGTGTTACTTAGTTTAACTTTCTAAGCGTCGGTAGCCGATCGGTGATCGACGCTAGTTCTACCTAAACAGCAAGCGCCTAGGTTACTAGGTGAGATGAAAAAGGAATGATAGTGGAAATCCCAAATGATTACATTGATAGCTGGATGAAAACACAACAACAAGCTTTTGCTACATTGCGCGACCAAGCGCTTCAAATGCAGTCGTATTTCCAAAATAACAGCGCCGCAACTGACAACCCATTCACGAATTGGACTAAAGCATCGTTTCAAGCATTCCCTATGGGCGCAGATGCCGATTTAACCAAAGATATCTTCAGTAAAACGCTCTATGGCAATGACGCCATGCAAAAACTTTATGAGCTTTGGCAGCCAATGCTAAACGCCATGCGTGACAAAAGCATCAACCCGAACAATTATAGCGATTTAACCGACCCGGCTAAGATTAAGCAAGTAATCGACAAATTATTTAATTTTGATTTAGATGCGATGACGCAACTGCAAAAGCAAACTGCGCAATACACCAATCTTTATCAACAATTTGGTAAACCTTGGACCGATGCAGCTAAAAATCAGTCTAGCAACTTTATGCAAGGCAACTTCACGCAAGCTGACATGCAGCCAGAAGCCTTGATGGTACAAATGAAAGCTATGTATGGCATGTTTGAAAATGCAACTGGCAAACTATTTAGCGCGCCCGCTGTAGGCAAAGACCGCGAAAAAATGGAGTTGCTATCTAAATGTGCGAAAGCCATGTCATCTTTCGCTGCGAATAATATTGAATATCAGCAAATGATGCAATCCACTGGTCAAGAAGCCATGCAAGAAGTCGTTAAAGAACTTGCTAAGAAGGTTGAAGCAGGTGAGAAATTTGAGAAATTTGATGAATTTTTTGCTTTATGGATTGATACCAACGAAAAAACATTTTATAAACTATTCCAAACCAAAGCGTTTTCACAGAAGCGCAATGCGTTAACGGATGCAGGCTTTAATGCACGTAAGCTATATAACGAAATCATTGAAAGAGAACTAGTCGAATTGCCTATTGCTCGTCGATCTGAGATGGATGAGGTGTACAAAATAGTCTACGACCTACGTAAGCAAATTAAAGGTTTGGAGTCGCAAATTCAAGCATTGAAAAATAAGGATCAACAGTCATGAATAACCCGTTCTCAAGCTTGGATGCCAAATCCTTGATGAAACATTTGGGTGAGCTTAATAGCAAACTTATGAAAGGCACTGAACTACTCACAGACATCAGCGAAGTGGACGTTGGTACCGCACCAAAGCAATTAATATACGAAGAAGATAAGCTCAAGCTCTATCATTACAAACCCACCAAAGAAAAAGCCTGTGGTGTGCCAGTACTGGTGGTATACGCTTTGGTTAATCGTCCTTATATGCTGGACATTCAGCCTGACCGTAGTTTTATCCGCAACCTACTAGAACTAGGCCTAGATGTTTACATTATTGACTGGGGTTATCCAACGCAAGCCGACAGATATCTCAATATGGATGACTACATTAATGGTTATATTAATAACTGCGTAGATGCTGTAAGAAAAAATGCTAAGAGCGAAAAAGTCAGCCTGATGGGCGTTTGTCAGGGCGGTACTTTTTCTGCAATCTACGCTGCGCTACACCCAGAGAAAGTACAAAACCTGATTACACTGGTTGCACCATTTGACTTCTCCACCAACGACGGTCTGCTGTTCAATTGGTCTAAAACCATGGATGTAGATGCATTAGTAGATGCCTACGGTGTAGTGCCAGGCAATATTCTTAACGACGGCTTTCTCATGCTCATGCCATTCAATCTCAACATAAAAAAATATGTTGATATGCTACATGTCATGGAAGATAAAGAAAAATTACTAAGCTTTTTGCGTATGGAAAAGTGGATTTTTGATAGCCCAGGTCAAGCAGGTGAATGTCTGCGCCAATTTGTTAAAGACTGTTACCAAGGCAATAAATTAGTCAAAGGCAAGCTAAAACTTGGCGGAAAATCTGTTGATTTAGGCAAAATTACCATGCCTATATTAAACATATATGCATCAGCTGATCACTTAGTTCCCCCTGCTGCCACTAAACCATTTAATGATTTAGTGGGATCGACAGATAAAACTTTGTACGAATTTCAGGGCGGTCATATTGGCGTATTCGTTGGCTCACGTTCACAAAAAGAATTGGC
>Ga0265593_1001310_pt1 | contig 11713 bp, 12 predicted proteins | sample saktaG_8_FD_190136 | JGI IMG/M metagenome (GOLD analysis project Ga0265593, IMG submission 190136) | Saline water microbial communities from Sakinaw Lake, British Columbia, Canada - sak_2011_5_24_36m | ecosystem: Environmental > Aquatic > Non-marine Saline and Alkaline > Saline ...
GAAGGTATTGATATAGATAAAGGCTCATGGGTGAATTGTGTGGTTGTTCAAAAAAGCACTTGATATATAGGCACTTCCTAGGAGAATTATAATGGGGATCACACATCGCCCCATGAGCCAAAATCATTATAAACGCCTAACGCAAAGCTAAGCGGGCTGCGCGCTTTTTGCGCAGCTCCACTTGAGCGTTGAGTTAGACGTGGGTTGTTAAGAATTTGATGAGGTTCGCTACACAATACCCATCTTACAGATTATGGCAATAAATGACACAATACAGTTTTTAAGAATCCACCATCATTATTATTTTTACTGGTCGCTGAGCAATTGTTACTTAAATCGAATCCATCAGGAAGACCGATTGATGCGGTTGAATTGCGTTGTGATGCGTATTTTGATACAGAAAATAATAAGTTAGAAGAACAGGTGCCTGGGTTCATATTATTAAACTGTACATAAAGCTCTCCATTACCATCCACCCATAACAAATATTGAATATTTCCAGCAGTTGCACTAAACGATGGGATTTGTTTCATTCTGGGTAAGCTCCTTGATTTGTAATTTTGGTTAAAGCTTAAGACTTGGCTTCTCAAGCTTTGTTTGTCTAACGTAGAAGTGAGCGGACTGCGCGGCTTTTTGCGCAGGTCCGCTCGACTGCCGGGTTAGGTGCTTTTTGCTGAATTGATGAGATTTTTTCCTTCTTTTGTCAGCTTGTAAGATGAATCAGATTGTTTAGAGAAGACACCATGATTAACAAGTGAATTGCAAAGCTGTAATTCTTTCTCTGATGTTGGCTGATAATTCCCTTTAAAATTTATTTTTGATATTTTATCAATTAACTTAAATTCGTCATCTGGCAATGAAAGCGGAGATATTTCTTCATTTTTTCTACAAGTTTTTAAGAAACTTTCCCAGTAAATGGAAATTTTGTCCCAGAAAAACCAAACAGCAGAAAAACCACCTAATATAGTGCATATTGCTAAAATTATTTCCATAGTGCTTAATTCATGCTCCATAACTAATAACAAGTTGTAACGCCATAATTGGTATAGCAAGTTGTTATTTTATTATTTTGTCTTCTATTTTGACTTTTAGCTTCATTTGCCGAATCTATAGCAGCTGAGACAGCACTTTCTGCTGCTTCAGTTTGTCTTAATTGTAAGGCGTAACCTGCATCTTGTGCATAACCATCACCACTAGGTCTATCTACTGAAACAATTGTTCCACCTTGAGGAAATACTTTTAGATTAGAAGGATAGCTTTCTCTCGCACCACTAACCCAGTTTGCACTGCAATCACTTACATTGATGGTTGATAGTTTTTTCACACTTTCATCATAGTAAAGGTTTCTTGGAGTATGCCCCCAATTTGTACCACTACAAACTAAGGAGGCTCCTTTTGGGTTTGAATCAAATGTAACCACGTATTGACTCGCACAGCCACTCAATAAAAATAGCATTAATGCAATTAAATAGAACTTCATAAAGTTATCTCCATATTGATTTAATGTGCATTGTTATTTGCACCTAACGCAAAGTTCAGCGGGCTGAGCGTAAGCGAAGCTCCGCTGGAACGTTGAGTTAGGCTGATTTCGTTACTTTGCGGTTATTGTGTCGGTACCATGATTGTAACCAAACATAAGAATATCTATGAATAACGGAACGCTGAGTGTTACATCGGCATTTCTCAAAATCGATGTACCTGCGTTTTGTTGTGCTTGAGTTATGTAACTTCCAATATCTGGAGCTGGGCGAAAATTATTATTAAAGAAGTAAAATCCACCTCTCGAAAATGACAAGTCCACATTTTTATGCGAAACATTTTCAATTTTATTTTTTTGTGTTTCTAATGAGAGATAGGTAAGTGGCTGGGATTGCGAAGCACAAGCACTCAACAAAATCACGACACAAGTAATACCAAACCTTCTAAGTAATTTGTTATTCATAATTTTCTCCTAGTTTTGCGTCAATTTCTTACTATCAATAGCTTTGCCTCTAACCTTGATACAGTTCGAGCCTACAAATAATCATGTTGAGTTGGTTACATCAGCATCAATCACTGTGTCATATGGCTTTTCTTTTAGCGCGTCACGCACTGCATTTGATAGTGTGTAGCTATATCCGCAATCTTCACCTTCAACAATAGTTCCTGGTGCATCTGTTAATACTGTTTTACCCTCTAAATCACCCAGAGACATCAATGCCACTCTATTCGAGCTTGTATGTCCGCAACCGCTAAGTAGAGCAGAAACGAGAAAAATCGTAATTAAGTTTTTATTCATTTTTTTCTCCAAAATAAACTACTTCATTAAATCCAATAATGTTACATCAACATTTTTTCTAATCCGCCTAACACTAAGTTAAGGCGGCACGAACGCTTACAGATAACACGCTCGTATCAGAGCCGCTCGCCTTAAACGCCTTGTTGGACACATAGTCGATAAAAACTCATTAAACAAATAATTTAAATCATTTATTTGTTGAAGCTGAAGTCCATAAATGAGAACCTTCTGAATCCATAATATCATAACCAATCACATGGTCATTATTATCATAGCTTACCGTTCCACGACATAAGTCGCCTTTAAATGCCGCTGTTTCAAGAGGCCAAAATATAACCTCCGCAAGAGCAGCGGTAAATACATCACCTGCCAAATATAAAAGAATACGGGCTTTTGACGCTGAGCTATAACCATCGACAAATTCAAAGGTTTCTGTTTTTTGATCCCCTTTATTATCAGTTACTTTGGGAACGCCTAAAATTGACAATACTTCGTTTTTATCAGTTCCAACTTGAACTTTTTTATATTCCACAGGTGCTGGTGCATTTGCCGCATAATAAACTGAACATCCAGAAAGTGTTAAACAACACCCAATAGTCAAAAATAATTTTTTCATTGTTTTATTCCTATTTTAAATGATTGATTGGTAGTAATTTTTTTAGTGATTGGTGCTTGTTTACGCCTAAGTCAAACAAAAAAAGCCAGACTTTATTCGGCAGATGTTTCGCTTAAGTCTTTTTTGTATTTAATTTTTAGTGTCTATTTTATTGATTTTAAACAGTAAAAATAGAATTTAATAATCAGAAAATTAAATACGCCGTAGATAGTATCATCCCATCGTCTAATGAACGTCTAATTTATAGGGTATTTAAGCCTAATTAACTTACTTTGTATAATGTTTATGGGCTATTTTTTGAGCTTTTTACACTATAAGTTAATGAAAAATATAGTGTAAATTTATTTTAAAAAAAGCCGTGTTTAAGCGTACTTAGCCCAAAAAGTGTCGGGGAATAAGGGGGATATTCCGTGTGCTGTGCTAATCGTGGTTAATGGTTAGCAAGAGTAGGTTTTTTAGGCAACGTTTCTCTCACTACAGATTAAGTCCACTAGCCGTGGGTAGTGACGTAAGCAGTAAAGTAAGCCTGATAGCTTGCGGTAGGCTCTAGTCGCGGCGTTTACATTAGACAAATCAGCATTGTTACCTATACTTTTTATATGCAGTGGCAAATTTCATGTGCAGTGAGGACATGAGGTGGTGCTTGTGATGAAGCAAGTCGGTGATGTAGATACTAGGCGGGATGATTTTTTACGGTGATTCATGAAAACAGACGTCCATAGCGTGGGCTTTACCTTAATTGAGTTGATGGTAACGATTTCGATTGCTGGCCTTATGCTCTCGATGGCGGTGCCCAGCTTTACTGCTGCGCTGCGTAATAATCGTTTAACCACGTATGCTAATGACTTCTTAAGCTCGTTGAGCTTAGCGCGTAGTGAGGCGATTAAACGCGGCGTGTCTGTAACGGTGCGTAAATCAGGGGCACAATGGGAGGGCGGTTGGGCTGTTTTTATTGATGATAATAGTAATGGTCAACTTAATAGTAATGAGTTAATTATTCAAAGTCATGCGGCTTTGCCTGCTACGTTTACCTTGCGTGGTAATAGTAATTTTACTAATTTTGTGCGTTACGTGAGTTCTGGTGCAAGCAGTACTACAGGAAGTTTTATGTTGTGTGATAACAAAGATAACAATGATCTTGCTGAACCCTATACCTCGCGCTTACTTATTATCAATAATGTGGGGCGTATTCGTATGGCTGAGGATAGCAATAATAATGGTCTCTATGAAAAATCTGCTAACGTTGAAATCACCACCTGTGTGTCTGGTTTTTAAGTCATGAAACACGCCAAAGGCTTTACCTTAATTGAAGTGTTAATTGCTTTACTGATTCTTTCGGGTGGTTTATTGGGCTTGGCGGCATTACAAATCACCAGTTTGCACTACAATCAAAGTGCCTATCAACGTAGCCAAGCGTCCTTTTTAAGCAGTGATTTAACTGAAAGAATGCGTTGTAATCCGCAGGCTGTGTCAGCTTATCTCAACGTGGATTTTGCCAGTGCTGGTGCGCATCCTGAGTGTTTAACTGTACCTGGATGCACCCCCGCTGCCTTGGCTGAACAGGATATGTTTGAATGGTATCAAGCGGTGCAGCTACAGTTACCTAAAGCACTGGTGAGTTTAAGCTTAGCGGGGCAAGTTTATACGTTAACACTGCGTTGGGATGATCTGCACGGAGGCGTGCCATTTTCGCATTCAACGGTGCATTTTCAGTTATGAAACAGGTAAAACAGCAGCTAGGGATGACGTTAATTGAGTTATTAATCGCTATGCTCTTAGGCGCAGTGTTAATTACGGGAGTGGTGCAGATATTTATTAGCAGTAAACAGACTAATCAGTTGTTGGAGGCGACAGCGCGTATTCAGGAAAATGGTCGGTTTGCTTTGTCTTTTATCAGCACTGATTTAGTTAATGCAGGCTTTCGTCAGTGCTTGGAGGAGGGTTTTGCATTAGTTGACGCCATTAATGGTATTGATGCCAATCGTATCAATCGCTCAGATTCTCTTAGTATCGCGTGGTCAACAGCGGCATGTGCTGCGTCTAGTGCGGATACGCCGTTTACGTCAGTAAGCTATTACCTTGACACGGGCTCAGGTAATCAGGTGTCTTTGTATAAAAAAGTAGGCAGTGCACCTGCTACAGAGCTGGTGGAGGATATTGATAACCTTCAATTTCTGTTTGGTGCCGATACCGATGGTGATGGCGTCCCTAATTATTTTGTACCTGCTGGAACGGTGGGTTTAGACATGGCGCAGGTCATGGCGGTACGGATAAGTGTGGTGGCGCGCTCAGCTCAGCAAATAAGCGCACGTCCAGTGTCGTACCTACTTAATAATCAAGTGATTACACCTGTCGATCGCGTTATTCGGCGAGTGTTCACCAGCACCATTTTATTACGAAATCGTGTGCAATAAGGAGCGTAATATGGTTTTTAATAGCGCTTATCAGGTGGTGCGTAAGCAATCTGTTGCTGTGGGCAAGCAGCAAGGTGCCGTGCTTGCAATCAGTTTAATTATGTTACTTTTATTGACCTTAATTGGCGTGTCAGGGAGTCAGTTAGCAGGTTTGGAAGAAAAAATGGCGGGCAATCTAAATGAAAAAAACATTGCTTTTCAAGCTGCGGAAGCCGCGTTAGCAACGGTGGAAGATTCTTTAACAGCACCGCCGATCTTTTCTGATACGGGCTTGGGTGGCTTTTACACAGAAGCGAGTGCTGTTGATTTGTCTAGGGCGACCTTAACGCAGGATGAATTTTGGCTAACCAATCCTAATGTCGCACGGCTTCCCCTTAACACGCTTTCGGTGCCCAGTGCTTACTTTATTATTCAAGAATTAAGTAGTGTTTGCTTGGGTATTTGCCAACCTGGTAGCCCTGTGAATGTTAATTATTATCGCGTGACCGTTCGCGCTAGTGGTCATCAGGCAAATCATAGTGTGATACTGCAATCGGTATTTGCTGTGCCAGCATTTTAATCAATAACTTTGGCGGTGTCGGATCGTTCATTTTAATAGTGCTCAGTAAGCCGTTTTAACAAGCGTGCATAGAGGTCTTGGTATGGTAATAAAAATAAAGTTTTGCTGTGGCGTATTGTGGTGTTTGTCGATCTTAAATACAGCGTTAAGTTGCGCGGGCATTGCCCAAGTACCATTGTTTGTGAGTGCAAATGTGTCGCCTATTGTGATGCTAAGTTTAGGGCGCGATCATAAGCTATACACTGAGGCATACAATGATGCTTCTGATTTAAATGCTGATGGTGTGCTTGATGTAGGTTATCAACCTAGCATTGATTACTACGGTTATTTTGATTCGCATCGCTGCTATTCATACAGCGACAGCGACGGTTATTTTGCGCCAGGTGCGGTAACGCTAACCAAAAAATGTGCAGGGGCGTGGAGTGGTGATTTTTTAAATTATGTTACGACAGCACGTATTGATGCCTTGCGTAAAGTGTTGTATGGCGGCATGCGTAGCACCGATACTAATGCTGTTACGGTTGTGGAGCGTAGTTTTATTCCGCAAGATGCCCACGCGTGGGGCAAAGAATACCGAGCTGATAATTCTCCAGAGTATGCCATTGCTGATTACACGCCGCTGAGCGAGCCTGAGCGTGGAAAAGGCCATGTTTTTGCCAATGTGTCCTTGAGTGTTGCAGGCCCGCCTTTGCTACGCGTGTTAAGCAATAGTGCGTTTCGTGTGTGGGAATGGGTGTCGAAAGAAAAGCCGGTGGCGGGTGATTATTGTTTACGCAGTCAATCGGGCAGTGAGGCGTTATGTACCTTAGATGGTGCAAGCTTAACGGATTATTCGGTGCGCGTAAGGGTCTGTGTGGCAGGGCAGTTGGAAACCCATTGTAAACCTTATAACGATGGTGTCACGACGGTGTATAAACCAATAGGCTTACTGCACGAATATGGCGAAAACGATGCGCTGGCATTTGGGTTGTTGACGGGTTCTTATCAAAAAAATACCTCGGGTGGTGTGTTAAGAAAGAATATTGAATCTTTTCGCAATGAGGTGAATGCAAACACCGGACAGTTTATTAGCTCGGTGAATGGCATTGTCAGCACCTTAAATCGGTTGCGTATTGAGTCCTTCGATTATGCTTCTTACAGCTATGCGTCGGGTTGGAATTTACGGGGTGCTCTCAGTGACGGTGAGGCAGCTGAATGGGGTAATCCTTTGGCAGAAATGATGTATGAAAGCGTGCGTTATTTTGCAGGTAAAGCCGCGCCATCCAGTGCTTTTGCTATTGCTAGCTCAGGCAATGCCGATGCGCGTTTAGGCTTGCCTTTGCCGGCGTGGAAAGATCCTTATGCGCCGCAAGCCAGTGGTGGCGGTGGTTTTTTAAGTTGTGCTAAGCCATTGCAAATAGTGATAGGTGATGTCAATCCCTCGTATGATACGGATCAGTTGCCGGGCAGTTATTTTAATAATTTTACCGGTGATTTAGCGGGCCTTAATGTAAGCGCGTTGGCGGATACCATTTGGGCAGGAGAGAGTGAAGGGAGTCAGGTATTTATTGGGCAGTCTGGCTCACTTACTGATGGTGCGCCAACGGCAAAAGCGGTCAGTAGTTTTAAAAGTATTCGTGGTATGGCACCTGAAGAACCCACCAAGCTTGGCGGTTATTATGCAGGCAGTGTGGCGTTGTATGGGCGAAATACCGATTTGCATGCCACGTCTTTAGGTGCGCAAACCGCCACCACCTTGACGGTGGCGATGGCATCAACCTTACCACGCATTGAGATCCCTGTTGCGCAAGGACAAACAATCACCTTAGTGCCGTTTGCCAAATCGGTGGGCGGCGGCATCAATGGTGAAGTGATTAATACGGCGCGAGGCAGCTTTCAGCCAACCAACCAAATCGTTGATTTTTACGTTGAAAAAATGGTTAATACGCAGCCAAACAATCAAGATTCGCGCATTAATTCTGGCCGTGCTTATGGTAAATTTCGTATCAATTACGGTTCGGTAGAGCAAGCAGGCAATCATGATATGGATGCAATTGTTGCTTATAGTTTTGCGGTTCAAGAGGATGATACGGTGGAGATTAAGTTGGACTCACTGTACGCTGCGGGCAGTATTATCCAGCATATTGGTTATGTGATTTCTGGTACTACGGACGATGGTATTTATTTAGAAGTACGCGATCGTGATACGTCTTTATTTGACGATCCAGATTATTTTTTAGATACCCCACCCGGGCAAACACCTGATGGCAATTGGCAGGATAGGGTGTCGTTACCCATTATTACTACGCGTACCTTTACGCCAGGAAGCACAGCTTCGGCACGCTTTATCAATCATGATCCGTTGTGGTATGCGGCAAAATGGGGCAGTGCGGACAGTAATAGTAATGACGTGCTGGAGTTGAGTGAATGGGATAATCTTAATGGTCTTCATGACGGAGTCCCTGATAATTATTTTTTAGTGACCAATGCAGGCACCCTACCTGAGCAATTAAGTCGTGTTTTTGCTAAAGCCATGAGTGCGATAAGTTCAACCACAGCCGTCATCGCAAACTCAAGTCGGTTAAGTGCAGCGACCGATATGTATCAAGCTACGTTTGATTCCAGCGACTGGAGTGGCGAATTAATCGCCAATAAAATTGATATGACCAGTGGGGTACTCTCTGAACGCTGGAAAGCCTCCCTGAAACTGCCCGAACCGGCTGCACGTGTTATTTATACCTACAACCCAAATGCCGCATTAGGGATGCCGCGTGGAGTGCCCTTTGTATGGAACAGTGTCGAGCCCTCGTTATTAACCAGCCAGCAGCAAAGCTATCTTAATACCTTGTCTTTACGTCAAGATGCACTGGGTGAAGCCCGGTTAAATTGGTTGCGTGGCGAGCGTGCTCAGGAGTTACAAAACGGAGGAATATTTAGGGATAGGCGCAGCCTGTTAGGTGATATTGTTAATTCTGATCCGGTCTTTGTTGGGCAACAAAATTTTGGCTATGCATCCTTGCCTAGCAGTGCAGGCGGTGGGAATAGTTATAAAGCCTTTGTGCAAAGTAAAGCATTGTTAGCGTCAGCCGTGTATGTCGGGGCAAATGATGGCATGTTGCATGGTTTTGATACGACGGCAACTGGACAAGGTCGTGAGTTGTTTGCCTATATTCCCAATGCCTTGCTGCCAGAGTTAAGTAAATTAACCTCGCCTACCTACACGCATCACTACTATGTTGATGGGCAACTTAGTGCGGGTGATGTCTATGATGGACAGCTGGCTGGCGCAGGCTGGCGCACGGTGTTAGCAGGCACGACGGGCGCAGGTGGACGAGTCGTATTTGCCTTGGATGTCACTAATCCTAGCCATTTTGGACAAGGCAATGTGTTATGGGAATTTACATCGGCTGAGGATGCAGACTTAGGCTATACCTTTGCTCAACCCAGTGTGGTAAGAATGCAAAATGGACAGTGGGTGGTAATTGTCGGTAATGGCTATGAAAGTGATGGAGGTCAGGCGGTGTTATTTGTCCTTGATGCGTTAACAGGCGCGGTGATTAAAAAAATACCTGTGGAAGGCGGAAGCAGCAATGGCTTGTCTTCGCCCTTAATGGTGGATAGTGATAATGATCGCAGTGTGGACGCTGCGTATGCAGGTGATTTAAAAGGTAACGTGTGGAAATTTGCGCTATCAGGTGCCGTGTCGGAGTGGTCAGCCTCGTTACTCGTGGTGGCGTGCGAGGCAGGCGGTGATTGTACGTCGTTAGACAGTCCGCAGCGGCAAGCTATTACCAGCAAACCTGCGTTAGGTTCGGTCGCAGGAGCTGGCTCTGATCAGAATGGTCAAGGGGTAATGGTGTATTTTGGCACAGGCAAATATTATGCGAGCGAAGATAAATTAATTGGGACAACGCCGCAGGTGCATAGCTTTTATGGGGTGTGGGACGATACGCGGGCATTTTCTCGTGAGCCGTTGTGGCAGCGTACAAATCTACAAACGCAGAGTATTATTTATGAAGGTGCGTCAGCCTCCCAGCCAGTTCGTCTTATCTCTAGTAATCCCGTGTGTTATAAGGCTAGCAGTGTGGGGTGTACTACGTTAAGTCCGCTTAAACAAGGGTGGGTATTAGATTTATTAACCAGCGGCCAGCTTGCCAGGGGTGAACGTATCCTCAGTGCGCCCGTCGTTCGTAAAGGAGTAGTGATTATTTCTAGTTTCATTCCTAATGCAGATTCATGCAGCGCAGGCGGGCAATCGTGGTTGTTTGAGGTAAATGCGTTTAATGGCAGTGAGTTAACGGGCGCAAGTCAGTTTGATGTGAATGGTGACCAAGTCGTTGATGAAAACGATCAGCTTAATTGGCAGGGACAAAGCCATAACCTTTCAGCCATTAATTTACAAAATGGCATGACTAAAGCCTCAGCCATCATTACCAAAACCGATTACGAGGTTAAGTTATTCGGCGGTTCTTCGGGCACAATGACGCAATTAACAGAGCAACAAAGCCAAGCCGCTGAAGGTGGTATAGGGCGTAAATCATGGCAACAATTAAAGTAATAGTTTATTTATGCCTTTTAAAAAATGTTATCTAAAAAGCTCTTCTTGCTTCTTGTCTGTCTTTTGGTGGCTGTTTTAACGTGTAGGGGGAAATGATTTCTCATTAAAATAGCCCGCAAACCGCACCGCGTTTTTTGATGAATTTATGTTAGCCGTGATAATTATGAAACAATAGGCACGAGCATTTAGCTTCTGAGCACTCATAAGGTAAGAAATTTATGGGCACTTACTTTGCCGCCATCGGTTGGTTGTTGCTTTAAAATTTACTTCACCGCTAAAAAAACGTAATGACATGAACCGTAATGTTTAATAATAATAATGATTATTTACCCATGAAAAATCCTTTGTTTACCTTTGAACAAATTCATATAGAGGTTGCCAGAAATGCAACGGATGACTTTAATTTATTTCATGACAAACACAAATGGTTAGAAATTACTCATAATCCGTTTAAAGGGCCGATTGTGCTTGGCTTTCAATTAACCACCTTTTTAGAATACCAAATGCGCTTGTACCGAGAAGCGCAGCATGAAGATCAAATTATTGCCGATAAACAATTGCGCTACAGTAATTATCAAATTAATTTTGTTAATGCCCTGCGCCCGCGTCAGGATATTTCCTTAGAAATTAAAAAAACCTTGATTAATACTATCCCTGATTTAACGCTAACCAATCGGGTGACGATTAAATCTCAAGGTAAGACAATTTTATTAGGCTATAAAAAAGAAACCCAAACACCGTTATTTTTAGCAGATACAGAATTAAGTCATTTGCCCGCTTTAGCATCGCTGCCAGATAAATCATTTGTGATGGATGGTAATTTCTTTTTAAAGCGCAAAAGAATGCATAACGGCAATGTTAAAAATTTTCTGTCTGGCTCGTTAGCAGAGCAGTCAGATTATTTTGATGAACTCACGCAAATGGCGAATTATCCCGAGATTTTTCCGTGCAGTTTAACTTCAGGCGTGTTGTTAGAAAAAGCCTTGTTAGAAAATCATGATTTTAAATCCAACCCAATGGTGTACACCTCGCATGATATTTCTGTGGATCGGTGGTTAGTTAAGCGCATTAAAAATAACGACAAAATTTATATTTTGGTAAAACAATTGCCCGAATCTAAAGAAAATACGCTTAATCACACGACTATTTTATTACGAACTTATGAGTGCTTTGGCTTGCTTGAAAACAATGAAATTTTGTTTCGTATGAAGCTAAATTTGGTGCCGTTAGAAGAAATTATCAAAACCTTAAGCGGTAAAAAAACCGTAAAAGCTTCGGCATTGGCGGGGTAATTAGCGCGGCACAAGCT
>Ga0265593_1001311_pt1 | contig 11706 bp, 10 predicted proteins | sample saktaG_8_FD_190136 | JGI IMG/M metagenome (GOLD analysis project Ga0265593, IMG submission 190136) | Saline water microbial communities from Sakinaw Lake, British Columbia, Canada - sak_2011_5_24_36m | ecosystem: Environmental > Aquatic > Non-marine Saline and Alkaline > Saline ...
CTTCTCGGCGGCGCAAAGGATGTTTAATCATAGCGTGATAATCGAAACCCTGACCATCATCCGTATAAGATAATTCCGCACTGTTTGAATTTTGCATTAATTTTAATTCTACATGTTTGGCGCCAGAATGTTTGGCCATATTCGTTAAAAGCTCTTGAGTAATCCGGTAAAAAAGTAAACTATATTCCGCGGAAAGTTCAAAAAATACTCCCGGTTTCTGGTAAGCATACTCCACGCCGGTAAGATGCTTATATTCTAAAAGTAAAGCCTCTAAGCTTTCCACTAAACCTACTTCATCTAAATCCGGCGGCCGCAAAAGAAAAGCAATATTATGGCTTTTCTCAATCAGGCCTGAAGTTATTTTTTTGCATTCTTCGACTTTTGCCATTAAATCAGCTACGCAACCGTCATTGCGAGGAGCCGCAGGCGACGAAGCAATCTCTGAAAACGAGATTGCTTCGGGCACTTCGTGCCCTCGCAATGACGCCTCTCCCGCCAATCCTTGAGAAATAACTCCTAAATAAATTTTTAAAGCGCTTAAATCCTGGCCCATCTCATCATGCACGGCATTCGATAGGCGCTTGCGTTCATCCTCTTCAACATTAATCATTTGATTAAACATATCCTGCCGGTAAAGCCGCTCCTTAATTCTGCGCCGGTAAACCACCAAAGCAATTAAGCTTCCCACAATTAGTGCCGTAACTAAACTAATCCTTAAGAAAAAAATCGCCCGCTCCTTATCCGCTCTGGCTAAAACCATCTGCCGTTGTGCTTCTGCCAGGTTAGATTTACCCATAGAATTATCCAAAAATTCATCGATCTTGTAAATCCGGTTTTCAAAACTCATCAACAAACCATTTACTTCCACATCAACTTTTCCGGATTCTTTCTGATCAACCAGCTGGATAATTTTCTTTCCTAAAACAAACAACTCATCAAAAGCTAAACCTGCCCGGTCCGCCCATTCTTTTTGTTGACTTAAATAAACATTCTGACGGTAAAATTTTAATTGCTGCTTAAAATTTTCTCCGGCTAAAAGGATTTTATCGGCTCCGGCGGCTGTGGGCACCGCCCCTAAGTACCGAGCTGACCGCCAATAAACATAATTACGGATACCCATGGCATAATTAGCATTATTTATGCGCATCTCCAGAACCGCGGATTCCAGACTTAAATTATTTTTACCTAAAACTTCAATTTTACGGGTAAACCCCTGAATCTGGGATATCGCCACTAACCCGATAAGTAGCGTAAGTGAAATTAGAAAAACAAAAGCTAAAAGTAATTTTCTTTCTTTAAAATTGATAATTATATTCTTCATCTTATTAGCGAAACTGTTTCCAGCCTAATCGGGAAACGGGGGCATCTTTCCCCATGTCCCGATTGAGTCGGAAACTGTTTCCCTCTTTTCGAAGCAATCCCGCTTTTTAATTTTCAAGTTCTTTTACCCTCTCTAAAGCCTGTTTAGTCCAAGGATCATTGGGTTTGCCATGCTGCACCCGTTCCTTCCAATACTTTAGAGCCTTAACAAAATCTTTTCGATCCTCATTAAGCAATGCCAAATTCGCATAAGCCGGGCAAAAATTCGGGTCAGCTGTAACTGCCTTAAGATACATTGCTTCGGCCTTATCTAATTTAGACTCTCGCTCATAAATTACCCCTAAACTATTATAGGCCGCGGCATATTTATTATCTAACTCCGTAGCCTTGATAAAATTACGAATTGCCTCTTTCCAATTAGAGCCTACTTGGGCCCGCAGCCCTTTTCGATAATAATCTTTAGCGGTTTCTTTATTGCTCAATTCAGCTTCTTGTTTATTTAATGCTTTTTCCTGATCAGGAGTTTCTTCGGCTTTCTCCATAAAATTAATTAAGGTACTATCGATTTTTTTATCCCGGGATACTTTGGACTGTAAATTTTCCGATAAATGCTCCATCGGCACAATCTTGGTGATTTCATCTCCGCGTAAACCCACATCCCCGCTCGATAAATGCGGAGTAAGAAAAATAATTACTTCTGTCCTCTTTTTTTCATTCGTACGGTTAGAAAAAAATCCGCCTAAAAATGGAATTTTATCTAACACCGGCCAACCTTTAATCGAATCCGTATCTTCAATCCTAGTCATTCCGGCGATCATAATCATCGTCCCGTCTTTAACTTTTACCACGGTTTCAGACTGCGCAGTCTGCACTATCGGAATCCGGCTGCCCAAAGCAGTTTCAATCGTTTCTTTAACTGAGCTTACCTCCGGCTTAAGTTTCATCGTAATAAAACCATCCGCGCCAATTTTGGGAACAATTTTTAATTTTACACCAACATCGATAAACTCAACCGTTTCAGAAGTTACAGTAGTTGAAGTCGCCTGGCTTTGAGTCTGAGTAATATAGGCCTCACGCACGCCAACCATCACATTAGCCTCTTCGTTATTAACTACCGCGATTCTTGGCTGAGAGATAATATTAGTCTTGCCATAAGTATTTAAAAAATTTAAAACTCCGCTGTACTTATCCGTGGCCAAAGTTCCCACTGAAATTCTCTGATATGCTGCCGCTCCGAGTGCTGAAAGAGTTGCGGAAGGAAAATATCCGGAAAAAGCCAAGCCATCCGCCATCGCCTCAGTAAAAACTTTTTCCCAATCAATACCCCGTTCAAATTTGTCACTTAAGGTCAACTCCACAATATCCGCTTCCACATAAACCTGACGCGATGCTTCATCTAGCTCCCGGACTAACATGTTCATTTTCTGCATCTTCTCCGGTAAATCCGAAATGATCGCTTTTCCGCTGCGCTCATCAATAATTACCTCGCCCGTCCCTTGAGTAACCGCCGCGCTAAGCTGCGTTTTAGCATCAGCAGCCTTGATATAATTTAAGTCATAAATTGTCGTCGTTAATGGCCGGTCTAAATCTTTAATCGTTTTGTTTAATAACTCCAGCTTCTCCGGAATATCAATTAAAATTATTGTGCCGCTGGCTTCATCAACCACAATTTTTCCCACATCGGATTTTAATTGGCCCAAAGCTGCAAAAATCACCGAAGGCTTAGCATAATTTAATTTCACTGTCTGCATTTTTCTTTGATCGACATAATCCCGGCCAAACACTTTCTTATATTCTGCTTCGCTCATCACATAATAAACATTACCTTTACGATTTAAAGCCAGCCCTTGGGTTAAAAGAACAATGTCCAACACATCATTAAAAGCAACATTACTCAAATATATTGTAATCCTTCCGGTGACTTCTTTACTCGGCACGATAGTCTTACCGGTCTTTAAAGAAATAATCCGCAATAACTCTACAATATCGACATTTTTTAAATCTAAAGAAACTTTATCATTAACACTTTCCTGAACCGGCTGATTTTCCTGCGCGCAATCAACTCTTACACTAAGCGGATTAATTAAAAATATTAAAACTAAAATGCATGTCATTGTGAATCGAGGACTTCCCGTCATTGCGAGGGCACGAAGTGCCCGAAGCAATCTCGGCTTGGATTGCTTCGTCGCTATGCTCCTCGCAATGACGTTAAATTTATTATTTAACTTCATCTTTTACCTCACGGCCGGTATTGCTTGCTCCGGTTATAATTGTCGGGGTAATAAATATAACTAATTCCGTTCTTTGGCTTTCTTTAGTTTTAGTGCCGAAAAAATACCCTAAAATCGGAATACGCGATAATTTCGGCAACCCGCTAGTGTTATCTGTATTTTCTTGTTTAAATAAACCAGCAATAACTAAAGTGCGGCCATCCTTCACTTTGACTACCGTTTCAGATTGAGAAGTTTGCACAATTGGAACCACGGTGCCGGCAGTAGTGGTTAAAGTATCTTTTACCGAGCTGATCTCCGGTTTAATTTTCATCGTGATAAAGCCATCGGCACCGATGGTCGGCACGACCACCAATTTTAAACCAACATCGATAAACTGCACACTTTCCGCGGTAATCGTCGTTGACTCACCCTGGCTCTGGCTAGAAGTGACATAAGCTTCCCGGGTGCCGACCAAAATTTTAGCTTCCTCTTTATTTACCGCTACAATTCTTGGACGGGTAAGCACATTCGTCTTGCCGTATTCACTTAACATATTTATAACAATACTATAACCATCGCTGGAAAGTGTTCCCACACTGATTTTTCCATAACTGGAGAGCGCCGGAGTTACCGGAAATTTCGCCACAAAATCTAGATTATCCATATTCACGGATTTAAAAATTTTATCCCAATCAATCCCGCTTTGAAATTTATCATCAATATTAACTTCTAAAATCTCACCGGTAATTAATACCTGCCGGCTTTGCTCATCAAACTCATTCATTAATTTCTTGATCCGCACCAAGCGTTGAGGCAAATCATAAACCACTACTTTTGAGCTACGCTCATCTAAAATGATCTGGCCGACTCCCGGAGTAATTAAATCATTTAAGAAATTTTTAATATCCGCGAAGCGCGCATAATTGACATCAAAAACTATCGTACCTAAAGGCTGGTCTAATTCTTTAATCGCATCCGCAATCACTGCCATTGATTGCGGAGTATCTATAATAATAATTGTTCCGGTTGCCTCATCGGAAATTATTTTTCCTAAATCCGATTTCAAGGAATTGATAACACTTAAAACATTGGCCGGTTTAGAATAAGCTAATCTAAAAGTTCGCGTTTCTTTATGTTCAGAATATTTCTTCCCATAGAGCTTCTCATATTCAATCTCTGTCATTACTTTAACTACATTTCCCTTGCGCTCATAAGCCAGGCCCTGCATAGTGATAATCACATCTAGGGCATCAGCAAAACTTAAATTATCCATAAATACGGTAACCCGGCCCTTAATTTCCGGGGAAGTGACAATTGTAATTCCGCTTTTAGTTGAGAGCACTTTAAAAAGCTCATTGATATCTACCCCTTTAAGATCTAAAGAAATTTTATCGCTAAACCCAGGGATCTGGGGGTTCTGGGTAGTCTGGGGGTTCTGGGTAGTCTGGGGGTTCTGGGTAGTCTGGGTGGTCTGGGTAGTCTGAGGGTTCTGGGTAGTCTGGGTGGTCTGGGTAGTCTGAGGGGTCTCGAATTCCGGAGGCAAAATTTCCTGTGTCGGTTCTGCCTTCTGTAAATCTTGCGCAAAAATTGATTTTATCATTACCAGCATAATTAAGACTCCTAAAACAACCAGAAACCCCCTACAACTAATCAGAAAACTCTCGCGCATTCGTTTCATCTTAGTTCGTATTCCCGAGTACCCGAACCTACACTAACTTCTAAAATTGCAGAATTGCGCGAAATCTCCTTAATTTTAAACTGCTCATTAAAAAACTCACCCTTCTTCAAAGTATAGGTTCGCGAATCTTTACCATTTTCAATCATTACTTCCGGATTCTGCGACCAAATAATTCCCACCAACTTTAAATCTTTAAGCTCCTCCAGGACATCAGCACTCTCTCCTTTCGTAACGCCATCAACCTGAAGATTAGCCGGCAGAAAAAAATTTCTTTTTAAACTTTCTGAGCCAATATTTTTACGCATAGTTCCTTGCGCCTCACCTGCGGAAATAAATTTTACTACTGCCGCTGAATCCGACGGAATAAAATAGGCGGCATTAGATTTAGAGATTGTCGGAGCGCTAAATAAAGTATAAATAAAAATCAAAGTTAAAAGAACTCCCAAACCGATTAAAGAAGTGTTTATTTTGGCAAGGTTAAACTTTAAATCTTTAAAAATATTCTTTAAAGTAGCTAAATTAAATTTTAAAGCCGCCGGCTGGCTAAACGGTTTCTTAATCCCGGGGATACTTACTCCCACCCTGCGGGATTCGCTTGTTCCTTCAATGATCTTAAGTAGTCTTTCGTCCGAAGTTTGTTTATCCATAATTAAACTACGCTGTGGGCAATTAAATCCCGGATCAATGCGCCATCAACCACTGTTTTATTGCTCGTAACCAGGCTCCTTAAAGCATTATGGCAAATTAAATTGATCCGGCGAGGATAGCCCTGGCTGAAACGTTGTATTTCGCTAACTGCTTCGTCAGTAAAGAGTTTTAACTCTGCGTTAAAACCAGATTGATGCAAACGAAAATTAATCAGCTCTTTTGTCTCCGGCTCATCCAAAGGATTAATCACGTATTTAAGCACAATCCGGTCAAAAAAATTCTTAACTTCTTTAATTTTTGGTAAAAGCTCCATCTGCGAAAAAAGCACTAACTGCAGTAATTTATAATCATTAGTTTCATAATTTAATAAAACTCTTAAAACCTCTAATGATTCACCATTTAGTTTTTGTGCTTCATCAATAACCAAAACTACAGTTTTATGCTCCTCTACGCCTTTCTGATAAAGATGCTTTTTAATTATTTCTTTATATTCCAAAATATTAGGCGCCCCGGTAATCTGATCCTGGAGATTAAACGCGCGCACTAATGATTCTAAAAATAACTCCTCGCTTTGCGCCGAAGGGTCTAAAATCATATAGAATAATATATCCTCTCGCTCCTTAAACATCTGAAAAAGCTTGCGTGAAAGAGTAGTCTTACCCACCCCGACATCCCCTAAAATAACGCTTAAGCCCCGGCGCAGGCGAATCTCGACCAGCAAGCGGAACAACGCCGCTTTATGTTCGTTAGATTCAAAGAGGAACTCCGGATCCGGGCTGTTAGAAAATGCCTCTTTAGTTAAACCTAGAGTAGAATAATAACTCATTTAACCTTTTCTTAAGGAATCGCAGATTAATTTTAAGGAATATCCCTGGCTTTTAAGCTTAGTGACCTTCTTTAAACAAGCACTTACTTGATGAGCATTGTAAAGCCGGCTGTTGGCATTTCTCTTCTTAACCATGAGCAGGCCCATATTGGTATAATAATTAACTGTTTGATAAGAGATGCCGTAAATTTTACTAATTTCAGTCGGTGAGATTAATGTTTTAGCCATAATTGATTCCTCCGTTACAGTATGAACTTCTAATTTATTTTCACTTATAGCAAATTATAGTAAGTGCTATCATGCTATGTGAAATAATATAACAAACTATACATTCTGTCAAGTACTATTTTGCTTTTTTTAGGTATTTTCCCGACGGGAAGTGAGAAATAGGTAGATTTAAATCAGGCAATTTTATCCGAAAAATTTATTAGTCGTATCTTAAGCATTTGCAATAACTTTTGCTCCAACCATAAACCGAAACAGTTTCCCGGCTAATCAGGAAACAGTTTCTGCTTCAGCCTGGAAACTGTTTTGAAGCTAAACGGGAAATAGGGTTAGGGGGAAATGTCCTTTTATTATAAAAATTAGATTTTTTTAAGCAAAGAGGATAAAAATGCGGATTCTGCCTGTAATAAACAGAGATTATGCTCTAGGATCCGAGAGTTGGGGAGTGAACCTTTCAAAGCCTTAGAGTTAAGCAACTCTTCGATACCCAAAGAGATCTTCTTTAAAATGCTTAATCGAGCGGCTAATCTGCGACGAGCTAAATTTGCCGGCAGGTAACTTAAAAAATAAAGGCTTAAATCCAAAGTAAATTGTGGACGTTTAAAATTAAGCAGGTTTTTACTCAAGAGCATCTGGAAACGCTCTTTACCTTTTGACGTCAGACAATAAACAAAGCGTTCCGGCCGTCGGCCTAACTTATCTGCCTGTTTAGTCAACAAGCCTTTTTTTTCTAAAATTTTTAAAGGATAGTAAATTGATTTTAACTGGACCCCGGCAAAAAGTGAGAGTATTTCGCGGACTTTAATCTTAATTTCATAACCGTGTTTCGGAGTTTGACGTAAGAGGCCTAATAACAGGAGCTCTTGTTCAATCATGCGGTAACACCCATAGACCTAAATTTTGCGTACCTTAACTTTAATAATTTATCTTTGTCTAAAATCTCTAACTCTTTGAGATTCCTTAAGATTGATGCCTTAATGTCCTGGCCAATTTTCTGGGCATCCCGATGTGCCCCTCCCAATGGTTCAGGAATCACTTCATCAATCAGGCCCATCTTTAAAAGATCCGGGCCGGTAAGTTTCAAAACTTCGGCTGCCTGAGGAGCCTTGGCGCCATCCTTCCAAAGAATTGCCGCGCACCCCTCTGGAGAAATAACCGAATAATAAGAGTTCTCTAATACCGCTATGCGATCTACCACTCCTACCCCCAAAGCACCTCCGGAACCACCTTCTCCGATAACAATAGCGATAATCGGCACAGTAAAAGTCATCATCTCCCGTAAATTAAGCGCGATCGCATGAGATTGCCCGCGCTCCTCAGCCCCAATACCCGGATATGCCCCGGGCGTATCAATAAAAACTACCACCGGTAAATTAAACTCTTGCGCCATTTGCATTACCCTTAAGGCCTTACGGTAACCTTCCGGATGTGCGCAACCAAAATTACGTTTTAAATTTTCTTTTGTATCCCGGCCTTTTTGATGCCCAATAACCATTAATTTCTTTTTATCCAGTTTAGCCAAACCACAAATTATTGCCTTGTCATCACTAAAAAGCCGGTCACCATGCAACTGGACAAAATCCGACATAATCATGCTGATATAATCCAGCGTATAGGGCCGCAAAGGATGCCGAGCAAGCTGCACCTTCTGCCAAGCGGAGAGATTAATATAGGTTTCTTTTTTTAAATGCTCCAGCTTATCGTCGAGCTTCTTAATTTCGCTAGACAGATCAATCTTTTTCTCAAGCATAAAAGATTTAAGCTCTTGAATTTTTTTCTCTAACTCCAAAATCGGTTTTTCAAAATCCAGTCCGGCCATAAGTATTATTCAATTATCGTAACTTCCGTGCCCACCGGCACAATACTATAGAGCTCCTCAACATCAGCATTGCCCAAGCGCACACATCCTTGAGTCACTTGTTTACCCAGTTCTTTTGGTTCAATCGTCCCATGAATACCATAACCCGCCAAATCAAAACCCATCCAACGCGTGCCCAGTACATTTTGGGCACTTTCCGGCGGCACCACCGCCCCAGCTTTAAACCAGGTAGGATTGGAAAGTTTATTTACGATTTTAAACGTGCCCACGGGAGTGCAATTATTTTTCCCGGTCGAGACAATATAACTTTTAATAATCTCTTCATTATTTTTTAACAATAATATATTTTGCGATTTATCCACCAGAATATTAAAAGGCATATTCCAAACTTTAATCTTACGGCCGGGGATGATCAACGCATCATTAATATTGTTACTCTTCATAATCAATTCAGTAGTAGTTTTATGCTCACGCGCGATCTTATTTAAGGTGTCTCCCGGGCGAATCTGATAAATTATACTTTGAGGTGTAAGCACTCCAGAGAATAGCAATTTAATATTTATATCTTCCGCTTTCTTCTGCCAATCCATTACCTCCGGCGATTCAGGAAAATCATTCACTAGCTTCTGATACAATAGTTTAGCCTCCAATAGGTTACCCTTGTCCTCAAGCATGCGCGCTTGACCAGATAAGGAGCGCGCTGATGAATGTCCGGAGAGCTTAATCATTTTATTTATTTTTTTGCTGCTTAAAAAAACAATAATACTTCCAATCGCCACCACCGCAATAATTATAATTATAAGTCTTTTATTCACTCAAAACCCCCTATTTATTTAAAATACCACCCAACTTATTAACTTTGTAGCTGACGTTCCTGCCTACCGGCAGGTAGGTAAACGTCAGCTACCCTGTGAATAACTGAAAATTTCTTACACTGCCATTTGCTTTATTTAATTCCGGATACCAAAGCAATCGCGATACCTAACAACGACCCTATAATTACCTCCACCGGGGTGTGGCCGATAAGCTCGCGTAAACGCATCTGTTGAATTTTACCCCGCCAGTAAATATCCTCCATAATCGTATTTAAAATTCCCGCTTGTTTACCCGTAGAACGGCGTACTCCCTGAGCATCAAACATAACTACAATCGCAAAAGCAAATGCCAAAGCAAAATAAACACTATCAAACCCACATTCCAAACCAATGCTTGTTCCTAAACATGCGGCGCCGGCGGCATGGGCAGAAGGCATCCCTCCGCTCCCAATAAATAAACGAAAATCAAATTTCTTCAAACGAAATATTCCAATCACCACTTTAATCGTCTGGGCAATTAACCAGGCAGAAATGGTCGTCATGAGAATCTTATTGCGGTACGCTTCGATAAAAATATCTCTCATTGTTCTTTAGTTTTCGCTTGCCGCGTAGAATCCTGAAGGGATTTGTACGAAGCAGGGATAACTTCAATCTTAATTTTCTCCAGGGTTGACCGGCCATCCCTAATTAGAAACCCCTGATTTCCTCCCATTGCTAAACCAGAGTCCTTAGGCTTCTTTGTTCTTAATTCTCGGATTGCCTTTTTTAGCTCAACCACCGAACTCAATTTTAATTTAAACTGTTCATTTTCTATATAACTACGTTTATAACGACCAATCAGTGCCCTATTTTCCGCTTTTAATATAGCAAACTTATCGTTTATATTTTCAAACTCATTTTGGGTTCTAGAGTTATCCCGAAAAAGACGCGCCATTCTAACCTTACTTGCCTTGGAATAAGCTTTGAGCTTTACATTTTTGTCCGCCAATTGCTCATTAAGCTTTTTCTCTTTCCCCAGTTCTTGCAATAAGTTTTGTCTCTCTTGTGTCAATACGGTAACGTCACCTTGAGCCTGAATCAAGCTATCTTGAAGCCTGAATCTTGCCTTTAATTCACTTATGTATCTGACCATGCTAAAAGCAGTAATACCTAACAACAAAATAAACGCTAGATTCTTAATTATATCCTTATTCATAGACTCATATTATATAATCCCCTATCTAAAAAGCAAGATATTTTCCTTAAAAAGCCCGTTAGATTATTAAGTTCTATACGTCTATTATTTTAGTAGGAGAGGCTTAAACCTCTCCTACTATTGAAAATCAGCTAAAAGGAGAAAGCATGATCTCTAAAACTTACAGTTTTGGTCTTTTAGGCCTGGATGCCTACCCCGTAGAAATAGAAATTGATGTTACCAATGGTCTTCCGGCGATAAACCTGGTTGGCCTGGCAGATACAGCAATCAAAGAAAGCAAAGAAAGGGTACGCTCAGCAATCAAAAACTCAGGATTCCAGTGGCCGGCCCAAAGAATAACCATAAACCTCGCCCCCTCTGATATTAAGAAAGAAGGTGCCTGTTTCGATCTGGCCATTGCCCTTGGTATTTTAGCGGCAACCGGACAGATCAATAAAGATCCTCTTAAAAATTACTCTTTCCTGGGAGAATTATCCTTAGATGGGAAATTACGGCCGATACATGGTGTTTTAACGATAAGCTTAACCCTGGCTAAATTCTCCATAAGGAACCTTATTCTTCCCGAAGAAAACGCCAAAGAAGCGGCAATTATATCAGAAATATCTGCCTGGCCACTAAAAAGCTTAAAAGAAGTGGTACAATTTTTGGCTGACCCCGGTTCTCGACAACCTCTGAAATTAGAAATGGGCCAAATCCTTAAAAACAGCTCAAATTACAGCTTAGATTTTTCCGAAGTTAAAGGTCAATATTTTGCTAAACGGGCATTAGAAGTAGCCGTATCCGGAGGTCATAATATTCTAATGATCGGCCCTCCGGGAAGCGGCAAAACTATGCTCGCTAAAAGAATCCCCACGATTATGCCTAGCCTTTCCTTCGCAGAAAACCTGGAAATAACCAAAATTCACTCCGTAGCCGGCACATTGTTAAACAAGGATGGCCTTATCGGAACCCGGCCTTTTCGCTCTCC
>Ga0265593_1001313_pt1 | contig 11699 bp, 22 predicted proteins | sample saktaG_8_FD_190136 | JGI IMG/M metagenome (GOLD analysis project Ga0265593, IMG submission 190136) | Saline water microbial communities from Sakinaw Lake, British Columbia, Canada - sak_2011_5_24_36m | ecosystem: Environmental > Aquatic > Non-marine Saline and Alkaline > Saline ...
AGATTGTTCGAGCAATTCCTTGACGAAATCGTTCTTCAAATGCTTCACGTCCAACGACACCAACGCCAAATCCAAGGCATCAAGAACTCCAGTGCCGGACTCAACAATGACAGAATGACGTCTGCGATCAGCACTGGCGTCATCTGGTGTGTACACAAACTTGAATAAGTATCGCATGTTCGCGGTTTCCTGCTTGGAAATTCTGGGGTTGTCTCTACTATATTGTGGCAGGAGTCCCAGGGCGGTTAATCGTTTGAGGTGGAGCGTGGTATACTTGACAATATTTTTTTAAATTTGACTGGTCGGACTAATCCAACCCACCATCACTGGACTTAGCGAAACCATTCTGACAAGAAACACTGTGGACCACCACCCCCACATTTTGCATGGTCTGCGGGGCGGCACCATCAACACAACGCACACAAAACGGAGTATTAGGCAAAGCATCAAGCCGATCCAGAGAAATTGGCCCTCTGCAACGACTACAATTCTTCGGAACAACGTGAGAGTAGTCCTCAATTTCTTCACTCATTTGTTTCTCCCTCTTTTTGTGGCGGAGCTTGGTGGCCCCGTAAATCAGGCATCAACTGGTATTGTCTTACCAGTAAACCGAAAATGCATCGTCCCGAGGACCTTGACACGACCGGCATTCTTCATCAAGAAATATCGGACTTTCTCCTGAAAAGCCAAGGCCGTCACATCATCGACCCGATAGCTTTTGCGAAAAATCCGGCCATTTTCTCGTACGAAATGATCAATGATTCCGTGCATGTTGTCCCACCCGTAAAAAATGATCCTGGTAGGATTCTAACTACTACACCACAAGTACATCAATCGGATCATCAATGCATTGCTGCAAAATCTCCCGCCACTGACGAGTAACCAACGTTACCACGCGACAGCATAAGCATAAGCAACACGCATGCAACGGTTCCCAAAAGCCTCCGGAAACTTCCCGGTCTCAGGCTCTCGGATGAGAATGTCAATGTACCGGCACTTGCCGGTGAGAGTGTGGACTCGGACCAAAAGCCCAAATCGTGACCTGAAAAATCGTTTCAACCAAACAGCCGAAAGATTCTCCGGCACCGTGTTCATGTCGTTGTAATTATCAGTGTTCAAGTGCTACTCCTCCAGTTCGTGGTGGGCCGGTCCTCCCGGCCCCTCTCCTCCTTGTGGCTCAGCTCTTGGGCTGGTTAATCAGCGATAGCAACAAACATCGTCCCAGGCACGTACAGCTTGACGTGAACGAAATGTGTGTTCTCATCCTGCATGTGGTAAAGAAGACCACTATTCTTTTTGACATAATCCAATTGATCTTCGTCGACCAAAACACCATACTGGTCCGGACTCTCAGTTACATGGATTCGAGTGTCGTCAAAAAACCCGTGATCAGCAACAAGCTTTAATAAAGCCGCCTCAGCAGCCTTCTTCTTATCATTGGTATCAAAGACACCATGGTACGTGGAATCAATGTTCGAGATCGTAACAAGCAGCATTGTCATTTCTCCAGTTCGTGGTGGGCCGGTCCCCCCGGTCCCTCTCCCCCCTTGTGGCGCGGCCCTTGGGCTGATTAATCGTCAGCGTTTTTGATGCTTAGGACGTGGTTGCCTTTGCTCATCTGCTGGTTGATTACTTCGCGGCAAGCGTCCTCACGAGTCATAGCGTCAACCTCAACACGATACGCTTCGTTATCCTGCAGAACAACGATCAGCACAAAAGGAATCATCTGTGGCTGTTTATAAGACATACACTATTCTCCTGATCTAAGGCACTAGTTAAAGCATGAAACTGTCGACAAGCCGCGTCACCAGGTTTCCGCATTCTTGACAACGTTTTGAAAAGATCCCGATACTCGATGAGAGTCAGAAAAATCCCAACCCTCACAACAACTATCGGATGATTACGGTAAGTAAGATCAACCATGCACGGTTTCCTGCTTGGAAATCTGGGGCCTCTCCCTCTCTTTTGTGGCACGGCGCTGGGGGCGGTTAACCGCCCCTATGGGGTCCCAGCAAATCCTTCCAATTCCTCCAGAGTCATCAACTGCAAACGTTGTGTGCTCTCGGCAATCAACCTCAATCGCACCAAGTACTGATCCGCAGACGTCCGATCGGTGAAAATAACGAACTTATCATCTGATTCTTCGTGGGGCGACAGCAAATACCGCAATTGAGAAATCGAGCACTCATAAACATCCGCCTCACCCCGATCCATCTTGCTGATAACGAAAAAAGTCTCGATCGGTTTTTGAGTACCGGGGACTACTTGCCCCGGATCGGCCATACAACCAGGCCCGTTCAGGTAGATTTCCATGTTCATCTGTGCCATCCTAATCTGTTCTGATAACAGATGCTGATTGTGTCTGATCAATTAAGTCTGGAGAGTTGGTCATTTAGATTGCTGAGAATCAGGAGCGCGACACCCTTGGCTTCAAGGATGTTCTGTTTCAGGTCTTCTAGCGTTTCGCAGGACTCAGCCGATGTGAGGTGTCCAGTCAGGTCCATAGATTCGGATGAACATTCACCGATTTCAGCTTGAATATCGTCTATCAATTCTTGTGCGGTCTTGGTCGCATATCTCATGTTCATCTGTGCCGTCCTAATCTGTTCTGATAACAGATGCTGATTGTGTCTGATCAAGTTACACCCCCATCCGCAGATAAAAGTCCACCGATTTCATCATTCACCAAAACCTTGACAACACGAAAGAGCATATTGTTCACATCGAAATCGTCTTCCTTATCCTCCATGTCATCAAACTCATCGCAAAAGTATTCCTTCCGCCACTCGGACTTTTGCTCATCCGTCAGTTCACCATCCACGGCTTGGACAAACGTCTCAGCATCGCGGCCCTGGTACATCGTGATGATTGTGACCTTCAATTCATCAAGGTACTGACGGATCGGCTCGAGCGTTTCACCAAGTGGCACGATGCTGAGGTCCCAGTGCATGAGGCGCGCACCATCAATGAGGCCCTCAAGTGCCTTGACATGGTCATCCTTCATTTTTCAACCCCTCTTCAATCTCGTCAATCCATTCATCGGGAGTCAGCCAGCACCACATATGACCGGGCTGCGGTCTGTCGTCTGTGGTCTCGATGGTTCTGAATTTCGCCAAGCTGTTCTTCATGTCATTTCTCCTTTGTTGCAAAAAAACTTCTTACGCTTGTGGCTCAGCTCTTGGGCTGGTTAATCAGCACTGACCAACAAACATCGCTAAAGGTATCGGCAACCATGACTCGGCAGCGTTTCTGCAAATCACGGACGATATCAGCAAACATTTCATCAGTAAGGTTTTTTGGATCAAATCCCTGTTCCAGCAAGTCCTCGTCGCTCACGGTTAATATGGAGATTCCTGATTTTCTTGTTTGCGCATTTACCATTTCGGGCGAACTCCTAAACGTTAATTTGTGTTAATTCTAATTCCCACAAATGAAAAATAACTCTCCGGCTACTCACACCTACCACTCGGTATCTGTTTTAGCTTCACCTCCAGAAATCTGGAAGGATAGGCCGTCCTCTGGGTCCGATGCTTTTGCTCTCGGAGAGCCGAGGGGCGATGGTCGCCCCTCTCCCCTTTGTGGCTCCGCCACGGTGCCGGTTAACCAAGATTACCTTAAGAACGCAATCTGGTGAATCTCAACTTCCTCACCGTCCTCTTCTTCGTCCTTGTCATCCATGCCGTCGTCCTCTATCATACACACACCAGAACCACTGTAAGCTGTGGAACGAAGAGCAGATGAATCAGTGCCAATAACCTCCTCCACCGGAAGAGCCTGTTGTGTACGGTGATAATCACCATAATTGCACACAAAGAAAATTCGTGCGTCAGGGTCCAAATCTTCCAACTGTTCAATCAGCTGCTTGGCCGTCATACAACGATCTAAAGCCCGTTCAACTTCGTGTTCATCTCGCATCTTATTCTCCCTGTGAGTGAAAATCCCCGATACTATCTTGTGGCGCGGCCCCCGGCCCTGTTAATCCTGGTTAACCGGAATGGTCTCAATATTAGCCCGTTCCTCAACTGTCTGACTCTTGTACCATTCCTGCAGAAACGGCTTTATGTGATTAAACAAGGTCTCAGGACTGTACTCTTCAGGTTCACCGGCAATGTGATCCCAACAATAGTCGCAGGCCAACATAGCCAACGTCGTAAGTCCAGCATTCCCCTTGATGTTCTCCGGGCCACCAGCCATGTCCAACAGAATCATGTGGTCACAAGACCTAGCGATCCAGCCAACTGTATACTTACAAGTCAAGTACACAAAATTGTTCAGTTCTCCAGCACTCGGCACATAATCGTCCGGTATTGGAAGCTCCAGCGATTCAGCGTTTGTTTCCATTATTCTCTCCTGAATTGTTGCCGGGGAGAAGCCCCCGGTACTATTTTGTGGCAGGCCAAAACCAGGGGTTAATCAGGATTATGCACACGGGTTTTCCAAACAGGAAATTCTGGGAATATACGGGTAAACCCCGCCCGCCATTTCTGACGAGCGGGGCAACCACAGGGACTAATTGAGGTCAAACACTGACCCAGACCTAGATGCTCCAGCACCAGCGTACTCAGAGCCGGTCAATCCGGCAGAGAACTTGGCATCAACCAAGAAGTCGGCGAATTCATCGAACCGTGTCTTCGTCCCCTCCATGTCATACTCCTCAGTGACACATGTCCCGACCCACGCCTGGAGCCGACGCCCACCAGCTGAATCAGCATAGTGCGTCGCCACTTCAGTAGCGAAGTTTATGGCATCGTAAACAGTGCAGTTCACCGGCAGCGTTCGCTGACGCTTGGCAGACAGACTATCCAGATTAGCCAATCCATAGGACTGAGCCGCATCACCTGTCATCTTGGTGAAAGCCTTGATAATTGGTGACCCAACATCTTCACGGTCAACATCGCCCTGAGCCATGTACCCAGCGATATCGGTACCCTTGTGCACAGAATCATCATTCACATTGATCAAGGCATCACTGTGAAGCCTGATCAGCAAATGCTCCAAGGAATTCGACTCGTAGACGGACAGCCACGAATCCCCAGCCGCCTCAATTCGACTACGCAGAGCCGCAAAGCCCTCATCGTTATTGAAGCCCTCGAAGGCCCGAATCAGACTCGGCGTCACATCGTCAGAACCCTTGCCAAGTGCGAGTTGGCTCTTGAATTCCTTGGACATGCCGATCATACCATTTAAACAGACCTCACGCAGCAAAGCGAGGTAAAGGTTCGGGGCACCATAGCCATCAATCGGCGTCTGCATGACGAACTTGTTCGAATGCATGTCACCCAGAATGTCGAAACGACCACCACGACCCATTGGCGTATGTGTCGACTCAACAACACCATCGACATAGTTCAAATTCTGACCGTCATAGCGGCCCAGCAGATCCATCAGCTCGTCATACACCACGAGCGGCTTGGTCGGATTGCTGACCGCCATCAAACGGTTGACCGGCTTACCGTGTCGGGTCTTTCCGCGTTCAATGCAGAGCCGCATGCGGTCATTGGATTCGACACTGCTGATCCGATTGAATACCTCCGGATAATCGAAGTATTTGAAGAACGCCTTGTTGAACCCGTATCGGGAGAACAGCGACGTCCAAAAACGCCCGGAATCCTGAACAGGTTCATCCTGGACAAGAATGTGCTTGACCACCTGCTTCCCGGTCTTCTGGTCCTCCTCAGTCACAACCTGCAGGTCGTTGACCGGAGCGTAAACATAATCAAATTTCTCGACCTCAACACCTGATGCAATTTTCGTAACCATTTTCGATCCCCTGTGATCTTAAACCCTGTTGGAACCGGAACTCCCGGTCCCTCTCATTTGACTGTGGCTCGGCAAAAACTTCGGTTAATCCCATCTCCCCCAGATTACTTTCAAATACATTCCGGGGAGATACAAAAATGGCCGGAGATAAACCGCTTACCTCCGGCCACAAGCACAATACCACCCAGAGCCGGATCGAAGCCCCAGGGGGCTTGTCTCGAACAACCTAGCCACGTTCGCCTGGTTGCCGTCTATCGATCCGGCTTCTGTTCTAAAACCGATTCACCCTCTTCTTCTTCCCCTTACGGTCAAGAAGGTACTTCGGAAGATCGACCTCAGTCTGAGCAATAACCAACCGGCTATTGACATTAATCCTCTCAAGATGCGGATTCACCTTAAGAGAACGCCAGTCATCATGAACCCAGACGAACTGCTGATGCGGCATCGCAGTTCTGACAAAAGGCCACTTGGTCTGCTTCGACTGCACAATCTGCTTCACCGGCAAATCACCAAAAATCCGGAAGGTCCGACCACCCATCTGCATCGTCGGCCCACGAGAACTGTCACGAACCCATGCAGTCTTCAAAGACGGACAATCGAAGCCCTCAGTCAGCACCATACAATTAATCAGACACTGAATTTCACCATTTTCAAACCGCTCAAGTATGTCATCCGTGGCCTTCTGCTGGCCACCCTTGACAACAGCATGCGACACACCACGTTTCGCAAAAAGCCGACCAAGCTCATAACATTCTTCGAGACTGACAAAGTAGAAGATAGACTTCCCCCAACGTCCAGGATCGGCACAAAAATGGTCAGCAATTTCATGCGGCGACCACTCCGGAATCGTGTAATGATCGTACGGACTCAAAAATCCATCCTGGATCAACTGGTGAATCCCGGCCCGTTTGATAACCTTCTGAAAGCACAGCTTCATCTTGTCAGTGCGGAATGGTGTCGCAGTCATCCCAAGAACAAGATCTGGCTCAATTGTGTTATGAAGATGGCTCATTGACGAAGCGGCATCATGCTGACTTTCATCTATTACCATTAAGATCCTGCGACCGTCACGTCGTGCCTGTGTCAACGCTTCCGGATTCTTATCGAACATCGACGTATAATGGATGTTCTTGATCGCGAAATTAAATCTCAAGCATTCACGTCTGGCTTGATCGAGTAGATTACGACGCATGGCGACCCACCCGACTACAAGATCGTTATCAGCCTCTTGTAGGGCTGAACAGATCATATTGGCCATCGCCGTCTTCCCCGACCCTGTCGGTGATTCAATCATAATTGAAGTCACCGGATCGCACTTTCCGTGATGTGGGTCAATGTACTCACCATTGAACATTTTGACAGCATCTGAGGTAATCTCCTCCTGATACCGACGCGGCTGAAGAGTATTTGTTCTCGGTTTTGTTAGTACACCCTGCATTTCATTCCCCTAGTTGATTAGTCTGGTTAGAGCGGCCCGCTGGCCCCTTCTCCCGTTTGTGGCGTGGCCAGTTGGCTGGTAAATTCCGCAATGGTGGCATTTGCCCACACGAAGATCTTAATCGTTGATAATCAACACCGTAAGGGGAAGACACTTCTTAGGACTACCAGGTTCCTTATACGATGTGTTCCCGCAATTCGGACCCTTGTCTTCCTCAAACCGCCAACCAGCGACATCACCACCGGACTCATCAACACCAGTCTGATGAAAGCACCGAATCATCCCAGGAAGAGGACAATTCTGAAACACAAAAGTTCGTGGCAAAGCCTTACCCGGTGGAAGACCAAGCATCGAGGCCTCAGCCACGAAAAGAGTACCACTCTCATTATCGGTCTTGCCAGTAACCGGATCACACCGATCAAAATTCACAGCATCAAACATTTTCTCTCTCCCAGCGGCGGAATTGCCTGCCATCCTGTGGCGGAGGGTCCCAGCCCGTTAATCACCGCAGCGAAAGCGGTCCAAAACGCACACTATCAGGCATATTATCACGTGCGTATTCAAGAAGAGCGGCCTCATCGGTGAGATCAATATCTGGGATCTCTGAGAACCAAAAGATCCGATGCAACATACCACCGATCCTCTCATAAGCCACGATCTTACGGTAAGTAAGATTGTTCGAAGCCGGATAATACCTAGCCTCAACAACCAACAGTCGAGCCTCATCTTGAGTAATCTCAACTTGTGTCAAAACAGACTTAGTAAACATCATCTCTCCTTAAGCATCAAGCTCATTATACTTAGCCACAGCAAGGACCCTATCACTGCCCTTATACATTATCCTAACCGCACCTTTGTTCTCAGACCATGTCACAATATAAAACGAGCTGGACAGATCAGCGAGATTCAAACGATACTCAAGTGCCTTCCGTCTACCATTCTGCCTAGTAGCGGAAGCCAACGATATCACATTAAGATTACGGAAAATGTCGTCAACATCCTCATCACTCAATACATGTCTCTTCATCACTTGACTCCAATTCTGATTCCAGGGCAGATTTCCACTCACAATTTTCGCCCCGCTCAACAATCCATTCCAAAACAGCTTCAATCGCACCGGGATTATCACTCAAGAAATGCTCCAAAGGTGAGCCAAACTTGAATTGATGGCCAAGAATGTGCTTGACCACCTGCTTCCCAGGTGAGCCAAACTTGAATTGATGGCCAACGTATCCTATCGCCGCACACAGATTGTTGAATCGCTGCAACCCTGCGTCACCTTCAAAATGGTGTGCACCATGTTTATCACACCAATCCTCCACCAACTCCTGCATATCCTTGTCGTCGCACTGTTCCACGCCATCAATCAGATCAAAAGTGTGTATCTCATGCCGGAGTTCGTGAGCGACATCAGTCGCCTCATCCATGATAACAATCTGAGTCAGCGTACGTCTTATAAATTTACCAGACGCCTTATCACCGGTCCCGGTCTTGTAGAAGTCAAACGACTTGTACTTCTCCATGTCAGCCGCAAACCGCAGCGACATCTGACCCTTCGACGCCAATTCACGTTCATTAATGAAAGCCATGTTATTCTCCTAGTAGCGGCGGAATTGCCTGCTATCCTGTGGCAGAGCACTAATCCCCGTTAATACTCATCCTCATACATTACTTCACCAGCATCCTCTGGGGACCACCTTGCGTCAGGATCAACCGCATCGCGGTATCCGCTCATCGGCCAACACGCATCACAGTATCTCCCTGCATAACATCCGAAACTGTTTCGTTCGTCGGCCCATCGATATGGCTTGCCATCGGCTTCACGCTGCTCCCGGCAATAGTTGCATACATTGCGCTCATCAAACCAGCATTCACCATCCGAGAACTCTTCACCACCGGATTCATTCGTTCGCTTAAAAGCCATGTCTTCTCTCCCTGGCGGCGGAATTGCCTGCTCCTCTGTGGCAGAGCAGGAATCCCCGTTAATACTACCTAAAACACCAATTGAAACGCTTCCGCTCCTTCATCACCACCGCCAAAACATCAGTCAACTTGCAAGCATAACGCTCATCATGCCAACCATACCCAAGAGCATGCACAAACTCATGAGCACCAATCGCAATCAACCGATCCCGCTCAGTCAGCAAGAACCGACGCTTAAAAGACTTAGAACGTGAACACGACTGCTCAACCACAGCACACGGATTCAGATAATAAACAAGACCATAATCCCCCTGCTCACACTCCGCCTCCGTCGCACCCGTCTCACCCTCATCAAAAATGAACCCAATCGAAAACTCCGCCTCCCGATCAAACAACCGATGCATCTCCAGCATAATCCGACCCCAAATCCGCACAAGCTTACCAGAATAGGCCGAAAACTCACCAGAACCCGGATCATAATAGCTCGGAACCTTAAGATCCGTTTCATTCTTGAGTACAAAGTTCGTCCCAAGCGTAGCCACCTGCCGACGCGGCACAGGAACCGATGGTGCCCCAGCATAAGCCGCAGCCCGACCACCACCATAGGTCGTCCCAGCATCATGCATAACCGGAGCATGCACCTCCGCATCACCAGCCACATCCACACCAGAGATCACACCATCACTCATGAGCACGGTTTCCACACTGGAAACCACCGGACCACCAGGATACTCTACCCTCTTCTCATCAGGCAATTCAGAATGGACGATCGCAGCAACATTAATAGCCTGCAAATGGCACAACTTCGTCCCACGGTACTGCGTATAACGAGGACCACGGTTCCGATCCTTAAGAGCAGACCTCTTGTCCACCGAAAGCTCAGTAATAAAATCAGACAACTCATTCCTAAAAGGACTAACAAGACCATCCCGATTAGACGTCAACACCTCATCGGACGCCCCCTTAAGCTCAACAATCACGCACCGGTCGAAACCAGTGCGAGTAATGAACATCGGAACGCCATTAATCCGAACAATCATCCGATAGGTAAACTGCTTATTCGTGTAAACCTTACCGAACCCAAGATCCCGACGCGGCGTGCCCTTCCGCAGATCAGCCTTCATCGTGACACCATTGATCACAAAAGTACCAGACCATTGAGCGACCGAGATAAACAAAAGAATCGCATCATCAATCTCGGACTTGTGATGACCCTCCATGACAACATGTGTCCGTGTTCCATCGAAATATGGAACAACTTCAGTTTCATATTCACCACCGACCCCATAAACACGAGTGGCTCCTGAGATAACTTCCCAGGATTTATGACAAAACAACAATATGAGTTTAGCTTTACCAAAACCTCCAGTGGTTCCTTCAAAGTTCTTGCCAGACGCACCAAGAGCCAACAGCTTGTTGATGAGGATATCCTCAGTCATCGGGTCGCCATCATTAACGACGGTCACGTGAGTATTGCCGTTGATTTCTTCGGTCTCAAATGTAATTTGAGCTGATCCGGCGTCTATGGAATTCTGGCAGATCTCACGCACCCAAGCCCAACGCCAATTGTCGTACTCATTGAACTCTTTTTTGAAAAATTCTGGACCAATGATGACTGAAGCCATGGCTTTCTCCGGCAAAAATAGTGTGAATTGTCTTCCCGAACCCTTGTGGCAGGACTCTGATGATGGTTAATCCAGGGTATCAATCCGGTCGACTGACAGCCAAAGAACCAATTGCTGGTGGAAAATTTTGGCTTTGTATTTGCGATTGCGGTAAAGAAACAAAAGCTAGTAAATGGCATTTAGAAAAACAAAAACGCAAAAGTTGCGGCTGCAGAATAAAAAGAGAAGTTCCAACTTGCGCAACTTGCAATGAAGAAAAACCAAGATCGGAATTCTATCAACGTAAGGATGGCAGACTTCAAAGTGGCCACTGTAAAAAATGTGTAATCAAACAAATGGTCGAAAAAGATCGGCAAGACAGGTTTGATACCATTGATCATTATGGGGGTAAATGTGATTGCTGCGGAGAAATTAACGTTGAATTTCTTTGTTTTGATCACATCAATGGCGGCGGAAGCAAACACCGCAAAGAAGAAAACATCACAAATTTAGCAAAATGGCTAAAAAGGAATAATTACCCAAATGGGTTTAGAATCCTTTGCTGCAACTGCAATTTCAGTCTTGGAGCATATGGATATTGTCCACATCAGGTCACTCAACGCGACGAGGTTTAATCCAAATCGTCACGTCATTTGAAACCCAGTACGCGTTGTTTCCTTCAATTGACAGTAGGTCGAAATAATCCCACTTCACAAGACCTAGCTTATCCTGATAACAATGCTCAACACTTACCTTCGCATGCTGCGGAAATTTTTGCAACCGCTCAATCAATTCACATATCGTCATAGTCCTTCACCTCTCATAAACCACCTCACCATCACGTGCTTGCTCCTTAGTTGTTTTTAACCATCGCCCCAGCCACTGCCATCGCCATCACCCCAGCCACTGCCATCGCCATCGCCATCGCCATCGCCATCACCATCACCATCACCCCAGCCACTACCACTGCCCCA
>Ga0265593_1001317_pt1 | contig 11648 bp, 11 predicted proteins | sample saktaG_8_FD_190136 | JGI IMG/M metagenome (GOLD analysis project Ga0265593, IMG submission 190136) | Saline water microbial communities from Sakinaw Lake, British Columbia, Canada - sak_2011_5_24_36m | ecosystem: Environmental > Aquatic > Non-marine Saline and Alkaline > Saline ...
TCTGATTCAAGAGTAGCGGAAACTGCGGAAACCGCGGTTAAGGCATTCCCGAATTAGCCGGCGGAAAAGGTTGTAGTGGTAAAATAATAATCCTTCTTGTATAATAAAGAAAAGACGCTGAGCCGGTCAAGCGCAACGGGAAAAAATGAGTGATTTTGGGGTGAGCATAGAAAAAAGAAATTCTCTGGAAGCCGCAATGGCAAAGTTCGGGATTAGAGAGCGCGACCTGATAGAAAAGTTTCTCCGCTCCGGCGGGCCGGGCGGGCAAAATGTTAATAAAGTAGAAACGTGCGTATATTTAAAGCATCTGCCGACGGGCATAGAAGTAAAATGCCAGAAAGAAAGGTCTCAGGCCAAGAACAGGTATTTCGCCAGGAAAATACTTGTAAAAAAACTCGAAACAAAAATACTGGGTAGGCTTTCTTCGGAAGCCAAGCTGGCGTATAAAATAAAAAAACAAAAAAATAGAAGAAATAGAAGGGCCAAAGAAAACATTTTGCGGGACAAAAAGCATGTTTCTGAGAAAAAAATATTAAGAAAGAATAAAATAGAGTTTTAACTTAAAATCAAAAGAAAAGAGGGATGGCTTATTCGCAGTCCGGAAAAAAAACCAATACACATAAACAACAATGTTTTTGTAATAATTGATTTTGAGACGACCGGGTTAAGCGCAAAAAACGGCGACGATATTTGCGAGGTGGCTGCAGTTAAACTTTCTAACGGGCAGATTATAGCGCCCCATTTTACAAAACTTGTAAACCCCTGCTGTCCCATCTCTCCCGGCGCTTCGGCGGTAAACAATATTACGGATGAAATGGTAAAAAATGCCCCTAAATTTGCAGAGATCTGCGATGAATTTATCCGTTTTATAGGTACCGGGGTTATTGTAGGGCATCACCTGCCTTTTGATATGAGTTTTTTAGATCTTAAGTTAACTCAAATGAGAAAACCCAAGCTGGAAAATGACACGCTGGACACCCTGCGGCTTGCAAGACGTTTGTGGCCTGCGCTGCCTTCCTTTAAACTGCCGGACCTCCGCAGGCATTTTGGTATAGAAATAAAAGATGAGCACCGGGCGCTCGGAGATGTAGTTGCCACTGCGGAACTGCTCCGCATAATACTTGAAGATTATCAAAAGAAAGGCAAAAAAGAGATTGTCTGATGGGGTGGGAAAACTATTTATTAAATCCTAAAGTTGCCGCAATTCTCGCCATTTTACTTTACTATATAATAATAAGCCTTTTTACCAAAAAGCCCAAAAAAAATGAAATAAACCAAAGAAATTCTCCGCCGCCCGGCATTTCTCCGGCTCTAGCCGGCTGCATCTATAACGGCGAGTTTAATGAAAGCGCCCTGCGCGCGGCCTATGCCGGTATCGGTACAAAAGGTTTTCAGCTCTTCAAAAAGAGTTCTCCGGGACTTTCCATAGGCTTTGAGGCGCAGGAACCGGGCGCGGAAGCAAAACTTAACGCAGAAGAAAAACTTCTTATAGAGATTGGCCGCACGGAAGAAATAAAAAATTTGAACGCATTTGAACTTTTCCGGTTTATGAAAGCGCAGACAGAAATTTACTGTGCCGGCGTCCGGGGCTACTTAAAAACCGGACTTTTTCTTTCTGTGCTGGCCGGAATTATTGGTTTGCTTAACGGCGCGCAGGGGGGCCGCGGTTTTATAGATATTTTTGCCGCCGGCTTTTACCTGGTTTGGCTCGGAGGCTGGACCATCGGGACTACGCTTCTGGTTTTGTTTGCAGGTTTTACCATTAGAGACGCAATAAAAAAGCCGGAGAAAAAAAATATTATAGCGGCAGTTTTTCTTTCGCTCTTTGTGCTGCCTTTCCTTTCTGCGGAAATCTTTGTATCCCGCCAACTCCTCCATATGCTCGATGCCGGCTCCTTGCTTTTTCTTTTAGTGCTGGCAGGACTCAACCTGTATTTTAGATATCATCTGAAGAATTATACCGAAGAAGGGCTGAGAATTTTGCAGGAGCTGCTGGGTTTTAGGGCCTATCTTACTTATAGCGGGGAGGATACGCTTGAGACCGGCGCAGTTACATCTACGGCTTATGAACTGTATCTTCCTTATGCGATAGCCCTAAAAGCCGAACGGCAATGGAGAAAAAGGTTTTCGGCCTATCCGCCGGAAGAGATTTATATCCCTTCCTGGTTTAAAAGCGGGGAAAGCGCGCTTCGCTGGCTGTTGAACTGCCCGCTGCACCTCCGCCTGGTGCTGCGCATCATTATTTTCTTTTTGAGCAGGAATAGCAACAAAATAAAAAGGGCGTAGTCCGGAGTTTTGGAGCTCAAATCAGAGTTTTAAGGCGAGCTTTTCCCCGAAAGTTAAATACTTCTTTACCCGCTCCGCAGTTCCCGCCTCGGCATAGATCCGGAGTATAGGTTCGGTGCCCGAAGGACGGAGCACCAGCCAGGAAAGATCTTCCAGCGTGTATTTCACGCCGTCTTCGCGGTTTATGGTAACTACTTTTTTTCCGAACAACGTTTCCGGGTTAAAAGCGGCAAGGTTGGAAAAGATATTTTCTTTCTGCGCCGGGGGATATTTAATATCCAGGCGGTCATAGCAGAATTTGCCGTATTTCCTTTCTAGTTCCAGGAGCAGTTCCCCGGGCTTTTTCCCTGTTTCCGCAAGCATTTCCAGAAGCATAAGACCAAGCAAAATACCGTCCCTTTCAGGCAGGTAGCCTTTTACGCCGATACCGCCGCTTTCTTCGGAACCGATAAGAATATCTTCTTTTATCATGAGATCTGCAATATTTTTAAAGCCGATAGGGGTGTAAAACCTTCTGAGCCCGTTTCTTTTTGCCATAACTTCGGCGCAAGCGGTGGTGGCCGTTGTTATAACCACGCCGCCGTGCTGGTTTTTATTCTTGAGCAGGTGCTCCATAAGCAGGGGCATAATATGCTGGGTGGAGCGGAAAACGCCCTTTTCATCAATTATCGCAAACCTGTCGCCGTCGCCGTCCGTCACGAGCCCAATGGCGGCTTTTTCTTTTTTTACGGCTGCTTTAGCTTCGGTTAAAAGAAAATCTAAAGGCTCCGGTTTTATACCCCCGAACATTGCATCCCGCCAGTGGTGCAGCGGGAATAATTTCAATTTGGAATGTCTGAGTATTTGAAGCAAGAACCCCTGGGAAGAACCGTACATCGGCTCTATGACTACTTTGAAAGTACTTCTATTTATCTTTTTCATATCTACAAAAGTTTGTATAAACTTCAGATAGGCTGCAGTCAGCTCTGCAGTTTTATAGGTTTTAAGTCCTGCTTTAACTTTGTTTTTAAAGAGAAAGGCCTCGACACCGTTGGTTTCTTTCTTGGTTGAAGAAGCCCCATTTGCCGTCTTTATCTTGAACCCGCTGTATTCGTAAGGATTATGGGAAGAGGTGATCATTATACCAAAATAGGCTTTTTTATTTACAACCGAGTAAGAAACTGTAGGCGTGGTTACTGCACCGGCCGCCAAAATAACCTCAAAACCGTTGGAAGCAAGGACATCCGCAGTCAGGGCGCCGTATTTTTCCGAAAAAAACCTGAGATCATAGCCGATAATTACTTTTTTGTTTTTGCCGCAGACGGTTTTAAAATAATCCGCTGTCGCCTGTGCTACCGCGCGCAGGTTGTCGCAGGTAAAATCTTTGGCAATGATACCACGCCAGCCGTCCGTCCCGAACTTAATTTCCATTAAAAAGCTCCTTTGCCCGTAAAGAGCACAATAACAGTTTTATAGATAATATAAAGGTCGAAGCAAATACTGCTTTTTTTTGTGTAATAGACATCGAGCCGTAATTTTTTGGGAATGGGAAGTTCCGCCCGGCCGTTCACCTGCGGCAAGCCGGTTATACCCGGCCGGACCGCGAGCACCTGTTTTTGGAAGGCGGAATAGTCCATTACTATTTCCGGAATCTCGGGTCTGGGGCCGACCACGCTCATGGAACCAAAAAGCGTGTTGAAAAATTGCGGCAGCTCGTCCAGACTGGTTCTGCGGAGCAAGGCGCCTGTTTTTGTGATGCGCGGATCATTTTTTTCTGTAAGTCCGGGGCCGATTTTTTCCGCGCCCGGAACCATAGTCCTGAATTTGTAAACATAAAACTCTTTACCATATCTGCCGACCCTCTTGTGCTTGAAGATAGCCGGGCCTTTTGAAGTGACTTTTACCAGAAGAGCTGTAAGCAGAAATAGAGGGGAAAGCAGAATAATGACCAGGAGGGAAAACATTATATCGAAAGCCCTTTTCAACATATCACCTTTTATATTTTCTTGCCAGTTCTTTTACCGTTCCCGCGACATAGCTTACATCCTTATCTAGCATGGCCGGATAAATGGGAAGAGAAAGGCTTTGTTTGTATAATTTTGTGGCCACCGGAAAGTCGGCCGGCTTAAAGCCGAATCTTTTAATATAATACGGGTGGAGATGGGCGGGTATAAAATGCACGCTGGCGCCTATATTAGCTTCTTTGAGCTTTTCAATAAAAGCATTACGGCTTATCTTTAATATTTTTTCGTCGATTTTAAGTACGAACAAGTGCCGGGCGTCTCTTTTATCTTTAAAAGTGAAAGGCACGGTAAGCCCGTCCACATATTTAAGTTCTTCGGTGTAGCGGGCCGCTATTTTCTCGCGGCGTTCCAGTAAAGCGTCTGCTTTTTTTAATTGTTCCCGCCCGAGAGCCGCGGCTATATCGGTCATATTATATTTATACCCCGCGTAGGCGACCTCATAATACCAGCTGCCTTCAGAGGAATATCTTTTCCAGGCATCCTTGCTGATACCGTGCAGGCCGAGCACGGCAATAAGGTCTCTGAGTTTCCGGGAGCGCGTGGTGACCATACCGCCTTCCCCTGTCGTTATGTTTTTTGTCGCGTAAAAGGAAAAAACGACGGCGTCTCCCGTATAACCGGTAACATCCCCGATTTGCTTGCCTTTGTATTCGGCAGAAAGCGCGTGCGCCGCGTCTTCAATAACAAAAGCGTTTTTCTTTTTTGCCAGGGCGAGTATCTCCTGCATGTCGCAGGGCAAACCCGCAAAATGCACAGGGAGGAGTGCTTTTATCTTTTTGCCTTTGGCTTTTTTTTCTATCTCTTCCGGGTTGATATTGTAATCATCTTCTTTCACATCTGCAAATATAAGATTGGCATTGTTTTCCAGGACTATATTATAGGTGGCGCAAAAAGTGTAGGGCGTGGTAATTACATTGTCTCCTTTTTTTATACCGAGCGCCGTAAGAGCTAAGAACAAGCCGGCCGTTGCGGAATTAAGCGCCGCCGCATGGCCCCCGTTAACTTCTGCGCAAAACTCACTTTCAAATAATTTGGTTTTCGGCCCGGTGGTAAGCCAACCGCTTTTTAAGGTGTCCACTACACTGTTTATCTCTTCTTTTCCGATAGCGGGGAGGGCAAAGGGTAAAAATATATTTCTCTTTTTCATTTACGTTTTCCTTTCGGTTTAAAAGACGGGACTATTATTTTTAAGAGCGCTTCTGCGGGCTGTCTTTCAAAGTCCTTGGAGTCGGCCACCGAAAGCAACTCTTTCAGGTTTTTATTGAATATATTTTGGTTAATGACTTCGGGCCGGGCAATAAATATCTTTTTATGCGAAGAAGAGGAAATACCCTCCTCGGCGGTAAGCGTTTCTTCGTAAAGCTTTTCCCCGGGTCTCAGCCCTACATATTTAATGTGAATATCCACATCCGGAGTATAGCCGGAAAGTCTTATTAAATCCCTTGCCAAATCATCGATTTTAACGGGTTTTCCCATATCTAGGACAAAAACATCTCCATTTTTTCCCATACTGCCCGCCTGAACCACCAGCTGGGCCGCCTCTTCAATAGTCATAAAATAGCGCACCACCCCGGGATGGGTGACGGTAACCGGCCCGCCCGTTTTTATTTGTCTGGTAAAAAGCGGTATCACGCTGCCCCGGCTGCCCAGGACATTGCCAAAACGTACGGTCATAAATTTGGTGGTACTCTGGTTTTTGGAAAGGGCCTGGACGACCAGCTCTGCTACTTTCTTTGTGGCGCCCATAATGCTCGTCGGATTTACGGCTTTATCTGTGGAGACCATTACGAAGCGGGCCACGCCGTATTTAACAGAAAGTTCGGCCATATTCTTTGTGCCGGCAATATTATTCTTTATAGCCTCTTCCGGGTTATGTTCCATTAGCGGCACATGTTTGTAAGCCGCCGCATGAAAAACAACATTCGGAGAATATTTTTTGAAAATGTATTCCATTTTGTTGGGTTCTTTTATGTCCGCTATGACCGGGATGATCTTTGCCGGTTTTTTATTGGGATGAAATTTATTCAACTCCAATTCCATGTTGTAGATGGAGTTTTCGCCCTGTCCGACCAGGATCACGGTCTTGGGCAAGAAGCGCAGGGTCTGCCGCGTTAATTCCGAGCCGATAGAACCGCCGGCCCCGGTTATCAGAACACAATTTCCTTTTATATAACCAGAAATTTCTTTTGTGTCTAACGTTACGGCTTCCCTGCCGAGCAGGTCCTCAAGTTCCACTTCGCGGATATGAGAGATGGAGACATCCCCGTCAATTATTTCTTTGTAGCCGGGGATTATTTTATAATGTATCCCGAAATTAGCCAGCCGGGCGCAGATTTCTACAAGTTTTTTAATGACGGCGGGGGAAGCGGACGGGATGGTTATAATTATCTGTTCTATTTTTAATTCTTTGGCGAGCTGTTCTAATTCTTCCGAATTTCCCAAAACTTCTACACCGTTGATTGTGCTCCGGAGTTTATGCTTATCATCATCAATAAAACCGACCAGCGCGTAACCCGAGGCCGTATTACGGAGAATGTCCCGCGCCAGAAGCGTACCGGCTTCACCGGCGCCGATTATAAGAGTCCTTTTGCCTTTTTTCATCTGCCGGAGAAAGTACAGGTGCGGTTTAATTGCCGGGAAGATTCTGTAGCCCAGAAGAAAGGAGATACACAAAAGCCAATCTATAAGAATAACTGCTCTGGGAAAGGACAGGTTCCTGTTAAAAAACACTGCAGAAACAAAAATTGCAGAGCTTATGGTTATAGCCCCGGTCAAGCTGAGCATATCTTTCATCCCGGAGTACTTCCATATTATATTGTAGATCTTAAAACTAAAAAGGGCGGTGAGTCTTGCGAGAGTGGCGAAACTGAAGATAAGCAACAGATGTTCGTTGTATTCCCGGATACCTTCAAAACGTATTATAAATGCGAGTAAAAGCGAGATATTTATGAAGACAATATCCAATAAAATATATAAAATCGCATTTTTTCTCATAATTAAGATAATATTAACACAAAGGAGAGCTATTCTCAATTACTTTTTAATAAAGAATATGATAGAATCTAAAACATGAAAAAAGAGATTATACTGGCATCAGAATCCCCGAGACGCAAAGAACTCCTGAAAAGAATGGGCGTAAAATTCAGGGTCCGGCCTGCTAATATTGATGAAAAACTGGGCCAGAGGTTCTTTGTGAAGAAATTAAAAAACGTTGCCCTCCGGAAAGCTGCGGCAGTCGCAAAAAAAATGAAAAAGGGGCTTTTCATAGGCGCGGATACGGTGGTTGTGGTAAAAGGTATTATTTACGGAAAACCCGGGACCCTGAAAAAAGCCCGAAAGATGCTCTCTATTTTGAGCGGCACGACCCAGAGCGTCTGGACTGCGGTGGCGCTTTTCGAAAAGGAAACCGGAAGAATAGAAGTTAAGGCCTGTGTCTCAAAAATAAGAATGAAAAAGCTCACGGCAAAAGATGTGGAATATCTGGCGGCAAAAAATCTCGATAAAGCCGGCGGTTACGGCATCCAGGAAGATGATGCGTACCTGACCGTGCTGAAGGGCTCCAGAACGAATATAGTGGGATTGCCTACAGAATTGCTTTCAAGGATGTTAAGGGGTTTTGGGGTGAAGGCAAAGCCCATAGTTGGATATAGATTTAAATAAATAATAAGTACTATTTACTAATGACTATTGACTAATTAAGGAAGGCGGGTAAAACTTCTCCGTATTTATGAAATTTAGGAATGATAATTACATTTAAAAGGGGGGCAAATGAAAGTAGGTATCAGTATCTGGTCGCATCATAATTCCCTGCTTAAAGGAAGGATTTCGCATACGGAATGGCTTAAGATGTGCGGGGAAGAACTTAAGGTTGACGGGGTGGAACTGCTGGATTTTGGTTTTCAAAAATCGTTTAAGAATAGACGTATACCCCGGGAGCCGGAATTGAAAAAAATAAAAAAACTTTGCGCAGACCTGCAGCTTTCCATCTATTTGGTGTCTTGCGGAAATAATTTCGGTTTCAGCGACAAAAAACTATTAAAAAAAGAAATTACCTATGTGAAAAAATGGGTGGATGTTGCTTTCTATCTGGGCGCGCCGGTCCTGCGGTTTTTTGCGGGCCGTCCCGTACCCAAAGAGAAGCGGGAAGCCGGCTGGAAGTCCCTGATTTACGCCGTTCGGGAGTGTGTTAAATACGCCGAAAAAAAGGGAATCGTGTTTGCCGTGGAAAACCATAATCATGGCGGTTTTATCAGCACGAGTGCGGATTATTTCAGATTAAAGAAAGCGGTAAAGTCACCCTATTTTAAATTATGTCTGGATACCGGGAATTTTGTGGATCTTTATAAATCTATAGGCCGGACCTTAAAGGAAGCCCCGGTAGTGCACGCCAAGCTCTATAAAGTTATGAGCGGAAAAGAAACAAAACTGGATTATGAAAAAATATTTAAGCTGTTCAAGAAAAATAAATACAACGGTTTTTTAAGCATAGAATACGAGGGTGAAGAAAATGAATTCAAAGCGGGTAAAAATTCCGTAAAATATCTGAGACGGATGATAGAAAAATATAAATATTAAAGGTCTCCACGATTTGTATTGAAAACACAGAAATAACCCTGTATAATGAAAAACCAGCGAAAAATAATAATATCGCGGGGTGGAGCAGTTGGAAGCTCGTCGGGCTCATAACCCGAAGGTCGGCCGTTCGAATCGGTCCCCCGCAACCAGAAAACAAAAGGCGTCGAAAAGTCTTTCCGGCGCCTTTCTTTATTTAAGCCTTTAACCGGCGAAGGAAAATACTTGGTTTACCCCTCAGGTTTATATTACAATGGTTGTTATGAACCTAAAAAACTATAAAATGCTCCCCGAACTTGACCCGGAAGCACTGGAGCGGGAAAAATATTCCCTGCTTTTTGAAACCGGCTCTCCGGATGAAAATAACACCAAAACTTATTATTTTTCCAGACCGCTTCAGGTACTGTCTGCCTATGACCTTCCTGGTCTCAAAAGAGTTTTCCGGAAAATAGAAAGCTACTCCAAAAAATATTATCTGGCCGGTTATCTTTCCTATGAAGCCGGGTACTATTTTGAAAAGGAGATCTTTAGACCTGCAAAAAAAAGCACAAGCCCGCTCCTGAAAATGTTCGTCTTTGACAGAGTTGCCAGCTTTGACCATCAAAGCGGTAAGACACGCGGTACTTTTCCTTTTAGTAAAAGTAAAACCCCGCCGCCCTATAAACTTGATCACCTGCGGCCGGTCGTAAAATTTGACCGGTATAAAAGAAACATAGAAAAGATTAAAAATTATATTGAAAAGGGCGACACCTACCAGGTGAACTATACTTCTAAACTGAAATTTAACTTTACGGGTAATAGTTATTCCTTATATAGGGAGCTTAAGAAAAAACAAAGCGTTTCCTTCGGCGCCTATCTTAATCTGGGGTGCCGCAAGATTCTGTCTTTATCCCCGGAGTTATTTTTTAGTCTGGGAAAAAATATTCTTAAAACTAAACCCATGAAAGGCACTATAAGCCGCGGCCGGAACCTGCTCGAAGACCGGCAACTGCGTGCGGAATTAAAGACAGGCGCTAAGAACCGGGCTGAAAATATAATGATAGTGGATATGCTGAGAAATGACCTGGGCCGTATCTGTAAAACGGGATCGGTCAAAACTTCGAAAATATTTGAAATTGAAAGATACAGCACGCTTTTTCAGATGGTCTCCACGGTAACAGGCCGGCTGCTGCCGGGCAGGACCTATTTTGATATTTTCAAAAGTATATTTCCCGGCGGCTCCATAACCGGCGCGCCAAAAATTAGGACGATGGAAATCATTCGGAGCCTTGAAAAAGAACCGCGGGGCTTGTATTGCGGCGCTCTGGGTATTATCTTTCCGGGAAAAAAGAAAGCCGTCTTTAATATTCCGATCAGGACCGTAGTACTGGAAAAGAAGCGGGGGGAACTCGGAATAGGGGGCGGGATACTCTGGGATTCCTCAGCGGCCGGTGAATACCAGGAGCTCCTGCTTAAAGCCAAATTTCTTGCGGAAAAGTATGCGGACTTTAGTTTAGTGGAAACGATGCTCTGGAGCGACGGGTATTTTCTGCTTTCCCGCCATCTGAAAAGACTGAGAGACTCCGCTGATTATTTTTCTTTTCCTTTGTTTACGGCAGGGCTGAAAGAAAAACTTAAGCAACTGGAAAAAACATTTAGGGACGGCTCCCGCTATAGAATAAGGATGCTGCTTTCCTCTGAAGGGAAACTGAAATTTGAAACGACTGAGTCGGGGGAGGCGCAGGGTCCGTCTCAAATTTTGGTTTCTAAAATCCGTACAAACAGCAAAGACAGGTTTCTATACCATAAAACCACAAACAGGCAGCTTTATGAGGCGGAGAGAAAAAAAGTTGAAGCGGCAGGGGCGGCAGATATAATATTTTTGAACGAAAAGGGTGAAGTAACAGAGGGCGCTATCTCAAATATATTTATTGTCAAAAACGGCCGTTATTACACACCTCCTTTGGGCTCCGGTCTGCTTCCCGGTGTTTATAGGGCCTATTATATGAAGAAGAAAAAAGCCGTAGAAAAGGCCTTATTTTTAAAAGACCTTAAAACAGCCGATAGAATAATATTGACTAACTCTGTTAGAAAAGCAAGGGAAGTAAGCCTGCCTTACTATGTATAATGTGAAATAATTCACAAAAAAAGCCAATCATATAGAATGCTTCCGATATTCCATTGAATAATGAATATAAAAAGATTTATATTGACTTTAAAATATTATTTTAATATAATTGTGATATAAATCACAATATAAGGGGAGATGTTATGGTGAAAAAAGATAAGCTCCAGGCAGATTTGGAAGGGCTTGTCAAGAAGTGGAAGGACAAGAAAGGCAACTTGATAATGATTCTGCACAGCATTGAGAACATTTACGGGTATGTGCCTAGGGAAACTTCCCTGAAATTGTCCGGGCTTCTTAACGTGCCTTTGGCAAGGATCTACGAGGTAATAACGTTCTATAATTATTTTAAACTGGAACCTCCGGGGAAACACAATGTTTCTGTTTGCCTGGGAACCGCCTGCTACTTGCGGGATGCGGCTTCTCTTATTGAAGAGGTCACTAAAATTCTTCATATAACGGAAGGGCAGACGACTAAGGATGAAATGTTCCATCTTGATGTGGTCAGATGTCTGGGCTGCTGCGGGCTGGCGCCTGTTATGATGATAGACGAAAAAGTCTACGGCAAAGTTAAGAAGAACGAGATTGTGGACATCCTGTCCAAGTATATTAAGGAAGAGGAATAGAGTATGAAAAAACTAACCCGAGAAGACATAGAAAAAATAGAACCCGCGAAGAAAGAT
>Ga0265593_1001319_pt1 | contig 11627 bp, 9 predicted proteins | sample saktaG_8_FD_190136 | JGI IMG/M metagenome (GOLD analysis project Ga0265593, IMG submission 190136) | Saline water microbial communities from Sakinaw Lake, British Columbia, Canada - sak_2011_5_24_36m | ecosystem: Environmental > Aquatic > Non-marine Saline and Alkaline > Saline ...
TTTGTTTTATTGATTTAGTTAAATTTTATCTTTTCTAATGAATGACAAATACATGCCTTTCGATTTGTGAAGAGTTTCCTGAAGAGTCTTCTAAATGATATATAATGATATACTCTCCAGAGATATTTGTATTGACTGTTCCTGAAACAGTTACGATTACATCTTCCATTGAATTATCCGTTGCAGTGACGGACGCGTCAATCCAGGTTGAATCGACCTTAACCGTATCAATACCTGGTCGCAATACTCCAACCGGAGCAGTTTCGTCGATAACACTTACAATTCTTTCAATGGTTTTAGTGACGTTTTTATAGTCGACTTTATAAACAATGGTATAAGTTCCGATTGTTGTGATATCAACGTCGTTATAGATTACTTCGTTTTGAACATTAAAACCATATGCCTTACTTAGAGCACCGGCATCCACAAATTCAGAATTGATTTCGACTGTATCAATTCCTTGTTTTAGCGCGATTGTAACGTCACTTGCATCGATTGTTTTACAAGCTGATAATGATAAGAGAAGTATTAAGAGTACAAATACAAGACTAAATTTTTTCATATTCATCCTCCTTGATTATTGGTTGAGACATAGCCACTACAGTTGTTAAAACACTTGAATCAAGGACGGTAACGACTCTTGTTTTTACATAAATTTGATTCTCATATTCCACTTGATAAGTGATGTAATATACTCCAACGACCAAAGGATTTACTTCGCCGATAATGACTATTTCACCCTGAGTAGAAGACGCGCCAGCTTCGATATAGGATTGCCCTAAATAGATTGTCGATATTCCGGCGTTTAATGTAATTTCAACCGTTGGCACATATTCAATCACTCGAATGTAGCGACGAACTGTATATACCAATTCTTCTTGATCGTATACCATATAATCAATAAAATATTTTCCTGGAATCGAAGTATCTAAATCTGTTTCTTTTTCTACTCTCAATGTAGAATCTAATAGGTTAATTGAAGAATCGATATATTGTTCTCCCGCAATAAGTGTATCCTTGCTTGGATTTAAAGTAACGCTACTTTCAATAAACGTTCTACTAAAAATAGGATAGATTTCAAGTGATTCTTTCACCGTAATGTCTTCTTCACTCCAAGATAAAAATTGATAATCAAAAGAAATAGAAGAAGTTTTTGTAGGGTCGTTAGGATAGATGATGATATCTCCATAAGCTTGAGAGGAACTAGAAATTACATTTCCTAAACTATTATAAAAAGTTATTATGTAACGTTCTTCTTCGTATAAGCCATAGAGAGTAATATCTTCACTAATGTTTGAAGGAATATATTCTTCTGTATAACTTGAATCAAGATACCATCCAATGCATACATAACCATCGATATCTATCGAAGGGGTCACTAAGGTTTCTAAAGGCTCGACATATAAAGTGTCGTAATGATTTTCATTGATCCATAAATCGACAGTATAAGCTGCATCAACAAATTTCGCATATAATTCAAGATCGTCTGTAATCGGGGCCATGGTGTACAAATCAGTAAAGAATTCATCCAAATACCATCCAGCAAATGTTTGCGTGTCACTCAATGGTATATCGATGCTTGGTAAGGAATTATAAGCCACTTGTAATAGCATTGTACTTTGACCGATGTTTAAAGTAATTTGATAATAATTAATTTCTAGCTTTGCATATAGATCTAGATTGTTCGAGATTGTCAAACTGTCGAAAGGCAATGTATATTCTTCATCTAAGTACCATCCAGCAAACTCATATCCTTCCAACGTGATAGTATACGCTGGTATTTCAAGCCCAGATTCAAGACTGACATTATGAACGAGCGTTTGGTTTACATAATAATTGATTTCATAATATACAATTTCTTGAAATTTAGCGTATAAGGTTAAATCTGAAACAACCATTTGTGGAACATATTCAGTTTCGTAATTTGCATCTAAGTACCAACCAATAAAATGATTTCCCTCAAGAAAAGAGACAGGCAAATCAAAGGTATCAAAATGTTCCACAATGAGTTCTTCTACATCACTGCCTTCGGTAATAAACCGAACGGTGTGATAAGAATCAGAATATAAAGCGTATAAGGTGATATCACTCGTGATTGGTAAGGTGTTCTCAAAAGGAACCGTCCGATTCGAATCAGTGTACCAACCGATAAATACTTGATTATCTAAAATAGGGGTTTCTGTTTCTGTAAGATAGTTGCCATCTAATATATATACAGGATCCAAGTAACTTCCTGGAGCGGTTTCAAAGGATACTTCATGAAAATCAGCAGAGACTAATTTATAGGCATCGATTAATCCATATCCATAATATGGATCTAAAAAGGCCTCTCCTAAGTCTAGTGCAGTTGCGTATAGTTTTTCTTTAATTTCATTGACAGTAGCATTGGGGAATAAACTCATATATAATGCGACAATTCCGCTAACATGTGGCGCAGCAAAACTCGTTCCAGACCCCATTACATATCCATCAATCGATGTTGTAATAATATCGCTACCAGGAGCGGATAAATCAACTGCATCATTAAAAGAAGAATAAGTCGCAATAACTTTGGCCTCATCCAAGGCGCCAACAGAAATACATTCTTCAAAGGATGCTGGATACATTAATTCATCTGTTCCGTCATTTCCAGAAGCGCCTACAACGACGATTCCATTTTCGGTGGCAGTATTGATTGCGACTTCGGTTTGAGGGTTAGGATAGGTGCCACCTAGTGATAGATTGATAACATCAGCACCTTGTTCAATGGCATAGTAAATAGCTTCGATGATATCACTATCTTTAAATGAGGCTTCATTCGCCTCATTTGCTTTAATGACTAAAAGAGAAGTATTTTGTGTGATTCCAGCAATTCCGATGGTATTATCTTTATTGGCGGCGATAATTCCCGCAACCATTGTTCCATGTCCATAGTCATCTTCAATCGCAGATAACCCAATTTCATTTGTTATTATATTTTTTGAATACGGTGATATTCTGCCAGAGAATTCAGGGTGGGAAGTATCAATACCTGTATCAATAATAGCGATTATGACACTAGAAGTACCTGTCGTATAAGTCCATGCATCAATCGTGTTTGTGATTTCTAAGCCATACTGCTGTGATAAATATTGATCCTCCGTACATGTTGTTGTTCCTCTGCCATCAAGAACGGAATAAGTATTAAAGTAAAAATCATGGTCTAACATAAAAGAAGTAGAATATACTTCATTTTGATATAACGCATAACCATACTCACTATAAGACACTAAATTAATATTAAAGTCTGAAGCAATTTGAATCGCTTCTTCATAGGATTCAACAGGGTGAATATATTCGTTTTCTACTAGGTTGTAAGTTGCTGTATTTCTTGTACTTGATATAAACCAAAAAGAAGTCATCAGAAGGATGACAAACATTATTATTATCGGAAAACGCTTTTTGAACAGCATAAAAATCACCCTCCTTTAAATATACGTTTGAATGAATGTTTTTATTGGCTTTGAAGTGCAATAATAAATAGATAAATAATTTAATAAAATGAAGTATTTGAATGCGCTTATCAGCGAATCTCCTCTTTATTTCTCCAAGTGATTGTGATATGATTATGATAATGTCGTATTTTCAATATGTTTCTGTACATCTAATTTTACGTACTGATTTGGAGATGATTTGGGATGCAAGAATTCTATAAAGAATACATCAGCTGGGCTTTTGATCGGGTGCCAGAAGGATACATGTCTTGGCAGCATCTTTTATCTGTTTCAATTGTCTTTGGGCTTGCTATATTTCTAGCAATTCATTTTGGACTTAAAAACAAAATGAAATCCCGAAAAGAAAAATTAAAAGCGGTAATGATTGCGGCAATCGTACTCGATAGCGTTGAAATCCTTAAACTGATTGTCAGTGTCATTATTACAAAGAATATAGCAATTCTCCTTGGCTATTTGCCACTCTTTCTTTGTAGCATTCCATTAATTGTATTACCAATCGCCGCATTTTCAAAAGGACGTCTTCAACAAGCTTCTCTTGACTTTATGGTGATGTTCGGTCTCCTCGGAGGCGTTTTGGGAACCTATCTTGCTGGCAATATTTATTCGATATTTCCAGTTCTTCACTTTTTTACACTCAACAGTATGATCACGCATATGACTTCTGCATTTGCTGGAATGTATATTGCAATCAGCGGTCTACATTCGTTCGAAAAACGCAATATCATGATATCAATTGGAATATTAGGATTCTTCATGATAGCCGCAGAGGTGGTCAATTTAATCAATACGGGATACCAAAGTAATTATATGTTTCTCTCGAGCGGAGATGGAACACCATTTACAATCATCGAAAGTGTATTTCCAGCTCATACGGTTGGGTACGCCATATCTGTTGCACTTTGTATGTGGATATACCTAATTGGATTCAGTCTGGTCGTATTGAAGATTCGAAAACGCAAGAGTCTCAATTAGTGCTTAGAAGATAATAACTGATTTTAATACGTGATTGTTTGAAAGAGTTATAAATATCAATGTATTTATATACTGTTATTGTGGGAGACGAATGCTCGTCTCCTATTTTTTTAACATTTGCATAAAATCAATATTTACTCAACACAATATACTGATGTATGATATAATATCACAAAAGACAATGTAAGATATGCGTATATTCTTAATATTGTCTTTATTATTTTGATATTTTGTAAAATCAGTATATTTGAGGTCGTTATATGAAGAGAATACTCGTAATACTCCAGTTGATTTTGATTTTTTCGATATTAGGATGTCAAAAGATCAGCGGCATTTTAGGCATTGATTTTGTAAAAGTAGACTTAGGTGTCTTTAATCAAACTGATGTTTCACAAGAAAGCTTGACCTTGTTTATAGACTCATTTATGAGCGAACTAAATGAAACCGAGCCTGAGTGCTCACAAACGATTGATGTCCCAACCAGCACTACACTTTCAAGAAGTACCGTTTCAGAAATATATACAAATATATGTGGTGATTATGGACCAGTTATACCTGCATTGCACACTGACGACATAGAGGCGATTGTTGAATCTCTGTTTTCAGACAATCAGACGATTGAAACAAATACTTTCTATAAAAGTGTTCGTTTTGCATATCTTCTGAAGTCGAATGAAAACACCGTTATTTTAACAAGAGTTCCTAACGAAGGGAATACGGGGTTCACTCAGTATATTTTATCGAGAGTCGATGGTGAGTTGTACTTCGAAATATATTCATATGGGTCTTATGATGAAGTTAGTTATAGTTATCATCATGAAGTATTTTACGAAAACCATTATTATTCGATAGAGGCACTAAACCCCATCTATGCTGCTTTTTCTACAGAAAATCTGAGTACAGGTGAATATGTAATAAAGAAATTCTACTTTGAAAATGAAGAGCGTTACACCACGGTTAGTTCAACACTCACACTTGGAAATCCATCCACTCAAAAAATGATTAGCTTTATGGATGGCGAACTTATCATGATTAATGTGCAATCGTATTCAAATCATATGTTGAAACTAGAATATACGGACTCCAGAAAAAATGATTATACTCTCCTAAAAGTCAACGCCTTCTTTTTGGAAAACTGGAATGAGTTAAGGCAAAATGCGAATGACCATAATACATACTTTATGTATCTTAATGAAGAACCAGTATACGAGGATTATTTGGTGAGTGTTTACGCACCAAATAGAATACCCGCGATATTGTTTCATTATTATGAATTTAGTGACAATTCATTCGCTTTCGACGGTGAAACGATTGATCTATCTAATTTACAAGATGATTATAATGGGTTCGTGAAAGATTACAATTCCCTTTTAAAACAATACAACGTAGATAAAACACAAACCTCTTATGAAGATTTCTTGGGTATATTTGATTATTTTGAAGGCTACATGAATCCCTACTTTGAAGAACGATAAGTAAAATTCCCGTTTTAGACCATTATTACTTCTAAAGATTGAATAACAAAATATTTATGTAGATTTAGAGATTAATAAATAATAGGATTAGCCCTTGAGAGCTAATCCTTTTTTCTGTTAGAGTGATTGAGTATTTTTTTTAGACAAAGCTTGGTAAATGATTGTGGCAAGAGCTGATCCTAAGAGAGGGCCTACGATAAAGATCCATAGTTGTTGCAACCCAATACCACCTTGCAGAATCGCAGGAGCGATAGAACGCGCTGGATTCACCGAGGTTCCTGTCAAGTGAATTCCCAGTATGTGAACTAGTGTCAATGTAAATCCAATGACAAGTCCAACGATTACTACATTATCTGTTTTTGAAGTAACCCCAAGGATTGCAATGACGAAAACAAATGTAAGAATGACTTCAACAATGAGTCCAGTTAATAGTCCCATAATCCCAACAGCGGGTATGAAAGTCGTATTTACGGCATTCGCTCCTAAGTTTAAATTTGATCCTAGGATAAACCATAGTGTTAATGATGCAAGGAATGCGCCGATGATTTGAAACGTTACATAAAAACAAAAATCCTTCCAAGACAATTTCTTACTGAGTGCCATTGCAAAAGACACTGCAGGATTGATGTGACAGCCAGAGATGTTTCCAATAGAATAGGCCATCGCAACAATAGCCAAACCGAACGCGAGAGCAGTAGCTGTAAAATCTCCGCTGATGACAGCGGCACCGCAACCAAATAAAACCAAAACGAAAGTGCCAATTGCTTCTGCAAAATACGAACGCAATGCAAGTTTCTTCATTTCTTTCTCCTTAGGTGGCATAGTAGATATACCACCATCAATATACCATAAGAATTGAAGATATATAAGGGCATCAATGCATGAATTTGCAAATTTTTATCACTTTTTATTCGTGCTGTATTTGGATGACTTTTAAGAGTATTCTCAAGTCCAAATTCTAATCGACTAAGTGATAAAATCATACATTTTGATCGAGTTATTGAGAATGTCTATTTGAATGTTTCAAATTTTATTGACAATAAAAATGATGTAGCGTATACTTGATGTAACGACTACAAGCGTAGTCGATATGGAGGCGCTATGAATAATCAAATTACAATTACAAATTCGGAATGGATTATTTTGCGTGTTTTATTGACCAATTCACCTTTGGGCTCAGGAGAAATAGCTTCTATCTTAAAGGAAGAATACAATTGGAGCAATACAACCGTAAAAACATTCTTGTCTCGTCTTGTATCTAAAAAAGTAATAGCATATCATACCGAAAAGAATGCTTTTCGTTATTTTCCATTGGTTACAGAAATGGACTATGTCAGGAATGAAACAAAATCATTTTATTCCAATCTATATGGAGGATCTGTAATTTATGAGACAGAACACTTCCAGTTTTCAGGAGCGGGATCAAAAGACTTTATGATTAAACTAGCCGCATTACTTGAAGACAATTTTGATAGAATAACAAAAGATTTTGCCTATTCTCAAAAGCGCAAACAAAGCGTCTATATTCACTCGTCTCTTAAATTACTTCATTCAGCATTGGGATTTGAAAAGGGACCAGATTGGATGACTGCCGGATGGTCATGGGAGATCATTCATATTGCGCCTGAAGAGGCCTTCTCTGAAGGCGCTTCAGAACGAGCTGCTTTACATGTGTACTCACAACTGCTGATGAAATATCTGAATCCAAATGCACCTTTTTGGTTGGTTCAAGGCATTTCTGTTTATGAAGCAAATTGGTTAACGTATGATCAGATTAAAAAAGCAATAACAATTGAATTTAGTCAACTTGATGAATTCAGCGTCTATCGAGTTCCAACAAATTTATATTTATTTGAAAAACAAAGAGGCTTTGAAATTACCTATACAGTAATCGAGTATATTGTGGCAATATACGGAAAGGAAGCCATGCTTCAATTTTTAAAAACGCCAGAAAATCTTCGAAGTATTTTTAAATTATCAGAACATGATTTTTGGAATTCATGGAAAGAATCTATTAGAACGAGGTACATTGATAATGAATAATAGCTATTTATTAAAAAGAACATTCGTTCTATTTGCTTTGTCAATTTTTACTGTATTGTTGGTTGCTTGTGATTCAAGTGTTACATCTACATCAACTACATTAACGTCTACAACCACGACGACGACAAGTTCTTCAGAAACGACGACGACAACAACCGTACCGGTTGAGCAGACTTTTACGCTTGATGAGCTCCAAAGCGACTATGATCAATTAGTGAGTGATATGGCTGTAAATCCATTGCTATTTACGGATATTGATGAATTTAATACGGCTAAAATTATTCAAAAAGAATTGCTTTTTGACGGAATGACTGCTCTTGAGTTCTACCGCGTCATTGTTGTTCTATCGTCGACAATTCGTTGTGGACACACTATTGTGCGTGCGCCTCAAGAAGCGGTAAACGATTTTTTCAATGGCGAATTCACCTATCCGATTGAAGTTCGTTTGTTCGATAATCACTTACTTGTAGTTGACGCAACAGAGGATTCTCCAATCAAGGTTGGAGATGAAATTATCTCCATTGATGGAATTATCATTTCTGATCTTACAGAAGACATGAAACGGTTTATCCCCGCCGATGGAGAGGGTCGAACACTCAAGACCGATGCCATAAGTAACTCATATTTAGAGTATTATCTATTGTTTAAAGCAAATGACGACTCTTTAGACATAGTGTATTTTGATTCGAGTCGAGGAATCACAATGAATGGTACCATCAATAGAAACACAACTCATAGTCAGGAATGGGAATCATTGCCTCCCTATGAATCAAGATTTGAAGATGGGTACGCAGTCTTAACCGTTCGTGAATTTTACCCCTATGGTTCTTATTACATGAGCACGTTCTATAATTTTTTTGAATCCTTCTTTACGACCGTAGAAACGGAAGGGATTAACCATGTGATTTTGGATATCCGTGATAACAGTGGAGGAGATCCACGAATCACCAGTAACTTATTTTCATATCTATTGAAAACACCTCAGCCGTATTTTAGAGAAGACGCAGTAGACTTTTATCCGGGTCTAAAACAAAATATCGTCATGGCAGAACATCATTATGATGGAAATTTGTATATTTTGATTAACGGTTTTTGTTTTTCTTCAACTGGACACTTTGTAGCGTTGCTTAAGTATCAGAATGCTGGGTTATTTATCGGCGAAGAGACCAACGGTTCGTTTATTTGTTCTGACAGTTCAAGAGATTATACTTTATCGAATACAAGACTAACCTTCAGATCTTCAACCATGGTATGGGCAGTCGATGTCGAAGGTATGGTTTTAGGGCAAGGGATTATGCCAGATATTGAAGCACAGACGACTTTTTCTGATTACATAGCTGGAGTAGACACCGTCATGATGACAGCAATTGCCTTAATTGAAAGCAATCTTCCATCATAAACATTTTTACGCACACTTAAGGAGATATTGATTTATGAATAAAATTGAATTGATTGAAGTTGCCTCTTTACAGAAGAAGGAATATGGAACTCGCTTTTTAGAATTTCCTTTTTTTCACAACTTTTTAGTGTACGCTCTGGAAAACTTATCTTTCAAGATCTGGATTGATTCATATCAATATCCAAACATCTGTGTATTCTACTCGTTCCCGGCTTTTTTCTTAATGGGAGACCCTGAAAACAATGATGTTACAAGTGTGTTAAATTTGATTGAAAAGAGCAGTTGGGTCATTCCAGAAAACGAAAAATGGGAAGAACTCATATTTTTTCGCTTTTCTAATGACATTGAAACACATCGTAGAACCAAATTTAACTCTCACTCTTTAAACATAAAGCATTTAGAAACACTAAAGAAACCTTTTTCACCGGAGTTCGAACTTGTTCAGATTGGGATTGAACAAGTAACGGACCAAAAGGGAATGTTATTTACCGATTTGCTTCAAACTTATTTTCCAACAGGTGATTTTTTAAATCAAGGATTTGGCTATTGCATTCTTGAAAACAAAAAGATGATTGGATTTGCTGCATCAAACTACCCGATTGCTCATAATGTATTAGAAGTGTATATCAGAGTCGATTTTAATAGTGATCCAAGGCATCGCCAGCAAGGATTGGGAACGCAGTTAAGTGTTGCATTGTTGGAATATTGTTTGAATCATAATCTTAATCCTGAATGGGATTCAGCGAATGAGATATCAGCTCACTTAGCTTTAAAACTGGGCTACAAGATTGAGCAGACCTGGAAGATGTTTCATGTTATTTGAAGTGCTATTTTATATTCAAGCAAATGAAGAACAAAAAGTCATATTAGAAAATCTAGTATGACTTTTTTGCATATTTCTTTTTCTAAATAAAAAAATAAATTAGGTATTGTGTTTTACACAGTACTATGTTATTCTAATATTGTGTAAGACACAGTAAGGGTGAATCTATGAATAAAATGCTACTAGAACACAAAGGGAAATTCGCATTATACTTAATCGCTTGCTTATTCCCCGTGTTCAGAAATTTGGCACAAATCGCAATTGTATCTCTCATTTTCGAAATTGTGCAAAGAAACTCGATGAGTTTTTTCTATTCAGTACTCATCGTTGCGATCATCTATTTAATTTTAGATGGCGTCTTTTTCGTTATTTCAAGGTTGATGCGAATCTCTTATATGAGAGATATCTTGTTATCACTCAGAATCAGAGCTTTTGATAAGATTATTAAAATGAGTTACAAACAATTCAATAAACAATCCAGAGACGTATATGCCTCGAATCTGATTAATGACATCAATACATTTGAAAACTCCTTCTTTGTATCACTAATCAATTTTATCTTTCGAATCGCCATGTATGTTTCTGTTATGGCAATCTTAGCGTTTGTCAATTGGCAGTTAGCGCTTGTCATCTTCGGAGTTTCCATATTCGTACTAGTGATTTCGAAACTGTTTGAAAAGAAAACAGTGTCCTTGCAAAAGGAAGTTTCTTCTTCCAATGAAGACTTCACTGTGAATGTATCCAATGTCTTCACGGGTCTAGAAATCTTAAAGTTAAACAATATGGAAGAAGCTTTCTTGAAAAAGAACAGGAAACAAATAGCGACATTGGAGGGCAAGAAGTATTCTTATAACGTGTTTACTTCATTCCAACTGAATTTCAACGCAACGATTGGATATTTTGTTTTAATCGGGCTCATCGTTTATTTGATGTATCAAACCCAGGTTGGAGTCGGATACGGAATGATGATGCTGACAATTCAATTAGCGTCTTCCGCTATTTTCCCGTTGGTAAATCTGTTTCCACTTGTCAATGTCTTAAAGTCCTCTAAAGCAATCTATGAAAAAATTACAAACGAGGAAGTATCGGTTGAAGAAGAGGAACCGCGCAAACCATTTGTTTTCAAGGATAAGATCGATGTGAATCAGGTTAGTTTTGCGTATGATCAAACACCTGTATTTAAATCAATCCATTTCTCGTTGGAAAAAGGGAAAAAGCATCTAGTCAAAGGGCCGTCCGGATCCGGGAAGACCACGTTGTTTAAACTCCTATCACATATGCTTGATGATTATGATGGAAACATTATTGTCGATGGTACAAATATGAAATTAATCTCTTCGACTTCATTCAATGAAAAAGTTTCTTATGTATATCAGGATGTCTTCTTATTTGAAGCTTCTTTAAAAGATAACATCACCTTATTTAAACCTTATTCAGATGAA
>Ga0265593_1001320_pt1 | contig 11626 bp, 14 predicted proteins | sample saktaG_8_FD_190136 | JGI IMG/M metagenome (GOLD analysis project Ga0265593, IMG submission 190136) | Saline water microbial communities from Sakinaw Lake, British Columbia, Canada - sak_2011_5_24_36m | ecosystem: Environmental > Aquatic > Non-marine Saline and Alkaline > Saline ...
ACTTTGGCACTTTGGGCATCTTTTACAATTTTTTTAAAACTCATCCTAGATAATCCTTCATTAACCCCCATGGTAGCGAGGTTTTCTGATGGTTTCAGCAACTCGTTTTTTTCATTACGCCAAAATTGTCCGTAAAATTTCGTCAAGATGATGAGAAACATCGAGTGCGTCAAGAAGCTTTTGAGACTGATGCTCCATATTTTTGAGCATCGCAACAAGCAATCCTCCAATCCCAGCCACCATCCCCAAAAAGACTTCAACCATGTAAACTCGATAGTAGGCGCTAACCATCCCAGCTATAAGCAAAGTAAATATGCCTATAAAAAGGATAATAAAGCGGCGTATGGTCATAATGTCACCTTGCTTTATAAATGGTCTATATGATTCTCATACGAAGATTATTGTAACCTAAAAATAGTATTATTTTAATCAAAAAAAGTGCTTTACTATGAAAATTTTATTTTTACTCCTTTTTACTGTCTATTCTCTCATCGCTTATGAGATTGGAAATGGAAAAGCGCTTCTTCTCCCCCTAAGCTCGGCAAAGGGAATCGTTAGCCTCAATGAGCGTAATGTTACGGTATTGCCTCATCCGCTCAATCCGCAACTGGGCTTTGTCCTTCTTCCCATCGATTATTATGCACCGCCTTCTTTGATTCAGGGGCAATGGAGCACACCCGATGGCAATCTCTCTTTAAACCTAGAGATTTTAAAAGTTCCTTACCCCACCGAAATCCTTGTCGTTGAAAGTTCCAAAGTGACCCCTCCTCCTGAAACACTAGAGAGAATTGCAGCTGAAAAAGCCGAAGCCGAAAAAATCTATGCCACCTATAACCCGATACGTTATTGGAATAAACCCTTTATCCGCCCCATAGAGTCCATAACGACAAGTGAATACGGTTCAGCTCGTACCTATAACGGTGTTTTAAAAAGTTATCACGGCGGAGTTGATTTCAGAGCCAAAACCCCGTTACCGATTCTCGCATCCAATGACGGTGTCGTCGTCCTCGCCAAAGATCGTTATTACTCAGGAGGAACCGTTATTGTTGACCATGGAGAAGGAATTTACACCTGTTATTTTCATTTTAGCAAACTGGATGTAAAAGTGGGAGATACAGTAACACAAGGACAAAGTATCGGATTAAGCGGAGCAACAGGACGCATTACGGGACCGCATCTCCATTTTGGGGTGATGGTGCACGGGATTCAAAGCGATCCGATTGATTTTATAACACAAATAAAAACACTTTTCACAATATAAGTACAAATTTATTTCTTTCTCATTTCTTTCTGTTAGAATAAGCAAATTTAATAAATATAGTAGGTCTCTATGATTAAAAAAAGACACATTATCCTCTTGTTTTTGGGGATACTCTTTCTCCCTTCTTTCCTTTTTGGCGAACCTTTAGAAAAGGTCTCACTTCAGCTTCGATGGCTCCATCAGTTTCAATTTGCCGGATACTACATGGCAAAAAAGAAAGGATATTACCGTGACGCAGGTCTTGATGTCACCATCGTAGAAGCCAATGAAAAACACCCTTATCCTGTTGAAGAGGTGGTTTCAGGACGTGCACACTACGGTGTCGGCAATTCAGGACTTATCAATGAGCGACTCAATGGCAAGCCCGTTGTTGTCTTGGCGGCACTCTTTCAAAACTCGCCCAATGTTTGGATTTTGCGTAAAGATTCTAATATTGCCACCATCGTTGACATGGTAAACAAGCGGCTGATGATGACAAAAAATATCGAAAATGCCGAACTCATTGCCCTTTTTTACAACGAAGGGATTAACGTTGATAAGCTCAATATTATCGACAGCACGTTTAACATCAACGATTTGATTTCAAAAAAAGTAGATGCATTTAACGGCTATTCGACCAATGAGCCCTATTACCTCAAACAGCAAGGGATTGACTATATCACCATCGATCCACGCAAATACGGGGTTGATTTTTACAGCGATTGTCTCTTTACCAGCGATAATGAGCTCTCACAGCACCCGCAACGAGTCAAAGCCTTTCGCGAAGCAAGTTTACGCGGATGGGCGTATGCCTTAGCACATCCGGAAGAAACCATCGATGTGATTCAAGCTGACTATTCCAATCTCAAGACACGGGATCATCTGCGCTTTGAAGCTGCTGCGATTCGTAAGCTTATGATGCCCGAACTCATCGAGATTGGACATATGAACCCTGCACGCTGGGGCTATATCGCACAAACCTACTACGATCTAGGATTCATCCCAACAGCACGTATCCCAAAAGGATTTCTTTATAATGCTAACGCACCTAAAGATTACACATGGCTCTACTATTCCCTTATCATTTCGTTAACTTTACTTATTATCATTGGATTCATTGCTTGGATCATCTACCGACTCAATCGTAAAATTAAAGAACAATCCATCCGTGACCCCCTCACAGGTCTTTACAACCGCCGCTATCTTGCTGAAACACTATCGAAAGAAATAGCACGGGCTCAACAGGAGATGATGCCACTTTCTATTGTCATCATCGATTTGGACCACTTTAAAACCGTTAACGATACTTATGGTCATGCCGCAGGAGATGCAGTACTTCAAAATATCGCCACATATCTCATTGGATTGATTCGCCAAAATGATTTTGTTTGCCGTTATGGAGGAGAAGAGTTTATATTGGTTATGCCTGGCATGCCGATCGATCAAGCATACTTACGTATGGAGCAGTGTCGAAAAGAGATACAAAACATGGTCACCATCTACAATGAGCATACGATTTCAGTCACGATTTCAGGAGGTATTGCGATGTTTAATGCCCACGGAACGCTGGAAAATGAACTCCTAAAAGCCGCAGATGATGCCCTCTATACAAGCAAAACAAATGGTCGAAATCAAATCACCCTAGCCCAAACGAAAGAAATAAAATGAAACGAATCCTTATACTTTCCTCTCTTCTGTCCGCTCATCTAGCCGCTTTTTCAACCAGTAATATTCAATATCTGTATGGAAATTTTGAAGGACCGACATTTCTCGATACGCAAACAGGAGCCAAACAAACCGTAACTGCCGAACATTATCGTACGTGGGAATATGGGGATCTTTTTATGTTTGTTGATTACGCATATGCCAAAGAGGGATTACGGTTTAGCAATCTCAAAAATGACCTTTACGGTGAGTTCTCTCCTCGCATCAGCCTCAATAAGATCACAAACACCCCGACATCCAATGGTATTATCAAAGAGTGGTATGGAGCCTATCAACACAATCGTGGAGATGGATACAGAGCTGATCTTTATGGGATAGGAACCGATCTGAATATTCCGGGATTTGACGTATTTGGCGTTAATGGATACCGTAAAATCCGCTGCTTGATGAGCGACACCTATCAACTCTCACTCAATTACGCCACAACTTTAAGTGAACGATGGCATTTTGAAGGATTTACCGATTGGACAACCGTCGATTTTTTAACCCAAAACCAGCTGTTATTTAATCTAGCGCCTTCCGTTGGGATGACTACAGGGAAATTAGAAATAGGGACAGAGTGGCACTATTACCACGAGAACACGTACCATCAAGACAACGATGTCTTTCAAGCAATGATTAAGTACACCTTTTAGGGTATTTAATCTTTTTTCATCACCGCCCAAACAAAACCGCCTAGACCTATAACCACAACAATCACCAAAAACCCTACTTGAAACCAATCCATTGTGGTCATTGTGACACCTCGCTTAATTCTTTTTCTTTTAACTGACCACATGCCGCACTAATATCAAGACCTTTGGAATCACGTATCGTACACAATACGCCATGCTTGACCAGATACTCCTGAAACTTCACCATATCCGCACGCGTTGGACGTTCATAATCACTCCCCGGATAAGGGTTAAAAAAGATGAGATTGACTTTCGCTTTAATCCCGTGCAATAGCTTAACGAGCTTTTTCGCCGAGACCAAATCATCATTTTTGTTTTTGATCACAAGATACTCGAACATCACTCGCTTACGCGTATCGATAGGAAACCGCTTCACCGCATCGATAATCGAGGCAATATTGTACGCTTTGTTCATCGGGATAAGTTCGGTGCGAAGCTCATCGTCTACCGCGTGTAGAGAGATGGCGATGTGTACTCCTAAATCCATCTCACCCAGCTTATCGATTTTGGAACTCAAACCGCTCGTTGAAACCGTTTGACGTTTACCCGAAATACTTAATCCGTCTTCATCTTTAAAAATCGTGATGGCTTTGGCTAAATTTTCTAAATTATCAAGCGGTTCACCCATCCCCATATAAACGATATTGAGGCGTTTACTGGCAGCCAAACCATTATCCGCTTTGACGGCGAGCACTTGTGCTACGATTTCACCCGCGCTCAAATCTCTCGTAAATCCACCCTTGGCGGTCAGACAAAAACTGCATCCCACCTTACACCCTACCTGAGTAGAAACACAGACGGTATATCGCGCTTCGTTTTCGATATTTCCCTCGTCGTCGATGGACTCATCTTTCATCTTCAGCCACACCGTTTCGATCGTCTTCCCATCCGCAAGCTCAAAAAGATACTTGATTGTCCCATCGGTAGAACACTCTTTACGGGCAATTTTCAGCGGCATAATGGTGTAACTGTTTTCAAGTTCTTCACGCATTGCTTTGGGAAGATTTTGCATTGTCTCGAAACTGGTCGCATACTGATGATAGATCCATCCCCATATCTGCTTGGCACGAAACGAAGGCTTCACCATGGAGCCCAATTCTGCTTTGGTAAAATCAAGAAGTGACAATTTAGCCATGTATTAATCCTTTTGATTTTAGATGGTCGCTCAAAAGCACTTTGGCAAATCCATGATTAGCGATAAAATCACGATGGGCATTGGCATCACAATAGTTGGTTATGCAAAAAACTCCCCCCGCAGGAATCCCAAAAACTTGCGCAACACGCATAACAGCAAAAAACTCCATGTTTTCAATCCCCATCCCAAGCGCTCTCATTTTTTCCATCGCAACTTCACTCGTTGTGATGTAGTTTGAGGAATTAACCATAACGTCTTGAATATTTTCTGTTTGTGCTGAAATAACGTTATCGATGGGAGTATAGGCACTTTTATCCAAAAATCCTAACTCAATGTTAGCGGCTGTTTTAGACTCGATGATGTCGTGGATTTTGTGCTCACCGTAACTTCCAGCACTTCCAACAAACAATAAAAATTCTGGTTTTTGGGTTAGACAAATACGGGTTAAACTCATAGCACTGTCAATCAATCCTACCCCGATTGGTGTTGCAAAATCAAACGTTTCGTTATTACCGGCGCAAAGTATCATAACCGTACCGGAATCCCATTAGCACTCAAATACCATTTCAAATCCATAATATCAATCTCGCGATAGTGAAAAATACTCGCAGCCAACGCCGCATCCGCACCATGATCAAACGCCTCTTTGATGTGCTCCATCGTTCCTGCTCCACCACTGGCGATAACTGGAACATTCACCGCACGGCTGATTTGCTGGGTAATAGAGAGGTCAAACCCCGCTTTCGTACCATCGGCATCCATAGAGGTGAGGAGTATCTCTCCCGCTCCTCGATTGACCACTTCTTTTGCCCATTCTAACGCATTAATCCCCGTGTCAACCCGTCCGCCATTAAGATAGACATTCCATTGATCCCCTGTTTTTTTCACGTCAATAGCGACAACGATGCACTGAGAGCCAAACCGCTTCGCACCCTCGTCGATAAATTCGGGACGCTTGATCGCCGCAGAATTGATACTCACTTTGTCGCATCCGACATTGAGAAGACGATAAATATCATTGAGTTCACGTATCCCGCCACCGACGGTAAGGGGAATAAAAACTTCACGCGCCACTTGTTCGACAATATGGACGATGGTGTCTCGCTCTTCGTGCGATGCCGTAATGTCCAAAAACGTCAGCTCATCTGCCCCCTCATCGTTGTAGCGCTTCGCCACTTCGACAGGATCTCCGGCATCTTTGAGCCCGACAAAATTAACACCCTTGACAACACGACCGTCTTTGACATCCAAACAAGGGATAATCCGCTTTGCAAAATATTCCATCGTAAAACTCCCCTGTATAATTAGTGTAATTATAATCCAGCGTCACTTAACCCCCCATTACCGAATGTAACGATAAGAAAAATTTATCTTTTGCCTAAAGGCGTAATTAACACTTTATTTGCTATAATCGAGTCAATGCAAAATCGTTCCGCTATCGCCAAAAAGAAATTTGGTCAGAATTTTTTACGTGATCAAGCTGTTTTAGCGCAAATCATCCAATCGATGCCCAACACCCACAATCGTATTGTGGAAATTGGACCTGGATTAGGTGATTTAACTAACTATTTAGTTGATGTCAAAAGTGTTACTGCTTTTGAGGTTGATACCGACTTGTGCAAGCATTTACAGCACCATTTTGCCGATGCTATCGCTACCGAAGCTTTAACCCTCCATTGCGGAGATGTGTTAGAACATTGGAAGAGTGAGCTTTTGGATGAACCGTACGATTTAGTGGCAAATCTGCCTTACTACATTGCGACCAATATCATCCTCAAAGCCCTCGCCGATCCGGCGTGCAAGAACTTGCTTGTCATGATACAGCGTGAAGTGGCGGAGAAATTTTCCGCCGCACCCAATGAGAGAGCTTTTGGGGCACTCAGCGTCATAGCGCAAAGTGTAGCCGACGTAGAAATCGTCTTACACGTACCGCCAACCGCTTTCGAGCCTGCTCCAAAAGTCGATTCTGCCGTACTGCTCATTTCAAAACGTGCGAATCGAAACGATGAAGGGTTTGAAGACTTTTTACGTGTTGCCTTTACACAGCCACGCAAAACCCTCCACAAAAATCTCACGGCATGCTATGATGGCGACTCTTTGGTTCAAGCGTTTGAAGCGCTTGAATTAGAGCGTTCCATCCGACCTCATCAACTCTGCACCTCTGACTTTCACCGGCTTTACGCCCTTTTAAAATAGCTCTTTTAGAGCTCAAAACCGCGCAAAAGCATTTATATACTATTCAAAAAATTTATACCTTATAAGGATACTCACATGGCTGATGAAACAACAGACACACAACCACAAAATGACAATCGTGAACGACGCCCAAACAATAACCGTCGTCCTTTCCGTCCACGCAATGATGCTCCAAGAGCAGAAGGTGAAACGGCTGAACGTCCACGCGATGACAATCGCCCGCCACGTCAAGACAACCGTCCTCCTCGCACGGACAATCGCCCACCGCGTCAAGACAACCGCCCTCCTCGCACGGACAATCGCCCACCACGCCAAGACAACCGTCCTCCTCGTGATGATAACAGAGCCCCTCGTACAGAGGGTGAAAATGCTATGAATCTAGCGCCTGAGAGCGAAAACCGTCCATCACGCGATCGCAGTCGTGGAGGGCGTCGCGGTTCTCCGGCAACTCCTATCGATACTAACTTGCGTGATTTTGTCATGCAAAACCAAGAAGCACACAAAAATCGTCTTAATCCTCATTTCAAACTCAATCTTGAGAATAATGAAAAAGTACGCATCACTCCACTGGGCGGCTTGGGTGAAATCGGTGGAAACATCACCGTGATCGAAACCGAACATGAAGCCATCATCATCGATATTGGAATGAGTTTTCCAAGTGAAGAGATGCACGGTGTTGATATTTTGGTTCCTGACTTCACATACTTGCGTGAAATCCGTAAAAAAATCGTAGCCGTCATCATCACGCATGCTCACGAAGACCACATTGGAGCCGTACCATACTTTTTCAAAGAGATGCAATTCCCTATTTACGGAACACCGCTTCCTCTTGCAATGATCGGTAATAAATTTGATGAACACCACATGCGTGAATACCGTCGTTATTTTAATCCTATCGTAAAACGTCAAGTATACAAAATTGGTAATGAGTTTGAGATTGAATGGATGCACATGACGCACTCCATTATCGATTCTTCGTCATTGGCAATCACTACTAAAGCAGGAACGATTATCCATACAGGTGACTTCAAAATCGACTTTACCCCTATTGATGGCTACACTGCCGACATTCATCGCCTTGCACACTATGGTGAAAAAGGGGTTTTATGTCTGTTAAGTGACTCGACTAACTCGTACAACAAAGAGTGGACTCCAAGTGAGCTCTCTGTAGCAGGCGGATTTGATCGTATTTTTGCTAAAGCAGAGGGACGTATCATCATGTCAACCTTTAGCTCGAACATCCACCGTGTCTATCAGGCAATCCAATACGGTTTGAAATACAACCGTAAAGTGTGTGTTATCGGAAGATCTATGGAGCGAAACCTTGAAGTGTGTATGCAGTACGATTACATCAAGCTCCCTAAAAACATCTTCATCGATGCAGAAGAAGCAAATCGTATGAGCGACAAAGATGTCCTCATCGTCACCACTGGAAGCCAAGGAGAGCCTAGTTCTGCTCTTTATCGAATGTCTATCGGAGAGCATCGCCATATCAAAATCAAACCAACTGATTTGATCGTCTTATCCGCTCGTGCGATTCCGGGAAACGAGGGTTCTATTTCAGGAATGCTCAACTATCTGCAACGTGCAGGTGCCAAAGTTGCTAACGACCGTGATATTCACGTATCGGGTCACGGAAGCATGGAAGAGCAAAAACTCATGCTTCGCCTCACCAATCCTAAATATTTCCTCCCGGTACATGGTGAGTACAACCACATCATGAAACACCGTGATACAGCCATTAGCTGTGGTGTCCCTGAGCGTAATATCTTGCTTATGAGTGATGGTGACAGTATCGAAGTCAGCAGTAAAATGATGCGTAAAGCTAAGACGGTTAAAACGGGTAAAACATATATCGACAACCAAAACAACCATCAAATCGAAGACGATATCGTTATGGATCGTCAAAAAATGGCAAGCGAAGGGATGGTAGTTCTCGTTGCACAAGTAGGTGTTGCAGATTCACGCCTTCTTTCTAAACCGCTTGTCACCAGCTTCGGTCTTGTTGCCGATCGTAATGACAAAGCATTTGCAGCGGAGATGGAAGATGTGCTAGAGCATTTCCTCATCAATCTCAAACACGGTCTTATCGAAAATCCAAAAGCGTTAGAAAATGACTTGCGCCAAGTAGTTCGTAAACATATCTACCGCAAAATGAAAAAATATCCTCTTATTGTTCCTCACGTTTTTGTTATGTAATCCTTCCGTCATACCCAAAGGGCACAAGAACCTCTTCGAGGTCCTCGGGCTTGACCCGGGGATCCATCCCTAAAGCTGGATTCCCGCCTTCGCGGGAATGACGAAAGCTTCGTTTTTAATCCCTTCTTTGCTATACTCTCTTAAAATACTTCCTAAAGACTCTTATCATGCAAGTAACCTTACATCACCATACTCCTCTTGTTATCTGTTCAGATGCAATCCGTACCTGTTGGCAAAGTTTCGACAAAAGCGATAATGGCGGTGAAGTAGACCGTGCCCTTATTGATCGTGTCGGGAATAAGTTCAAACACGCCTCGACGCTTGAGCACATCGTTTATAACTTCTACGTAGCAGGAATCAGCCGTGCACTCCTCCAAGAGCTTGCACGCCATCGAATGGCAAGTCTATCCGTCAAAAGCACTCGCTACACCCTCAAAGAGCTCAAAGAAGAATCCCCATTTGCTATTGACAACAAAGAGCGTGCCGAAAAATACCTCGTCATGACCGGCGTTGAGATGGTTGATGAGATGAGTATCCGAGCCCTTGAGAACCTCCGAATCGTACTCGTTGAGGGAATCAGTAACGATCGTGCAAAATACTGCCTTCCTGAGAGCTACAAGACCGAACTCACATGGACAATCAATGCACGCAGTCTGCAAAATTTCATCTCTTTACGAAGCGACAAAGCAGCATTATGGGAAATTCGAGATTTGGCAAACATGGTGTATGCTACACTGCCCGAAGAACACCGATATTTATTCGAAAATTCATTAAAGGAACAACATTCATGAAAAAAACCTTACTGACGATTACCCTATTTTCCCTACTCGCCCTTAGCACTACAGGGTGCGCACAAAGACAACTTGGCATCAATGGGATGATTTGTCCAGAAGGACATAGCGAAGAGCGTATAAAAGCGGATTTTAGTGCGTGCAGATACTATAATCTTGATGATGCTGCAAAAGCAACGGCTACGCCTATATCAGTAGAATGTAAAGAGTGTTTGGAGAAAAAGGGTTATAAAATTGAGAAGTAAGAAGCGAAAGTTGCTTGTATTATAAAAATTACAAGTAATTTTGAGCTCTCTGCTGAAGAGAACCCAGTGTTAACGTAGCCAAAGGAATGAATTCCTTTGGCGTCTAAAATATAACTTACAGTGCTGCTTTGGAAAGAGCGGTGAGAGCAGTAAATGCTGCTGCGTCGTTCATTGCCATATCAGCTAGAATTTTGCGATCAAGTTCGATGTTACCACGCTTAAGACCGTTCATGAAAACTGAATAGCTCATACCGTTCAAGCGACATGCCGCATTGATACGAATAATCCACAATTTACGAAATTCACGTTTTTTCTGTTTACGATCGCGGAACGCGTAGTACATACTACGTTCAAGTTGCTCTTTCGCTTTACGGAAGTGCTTATGTCTTCCGCTATAGAAACCACGTGCAAGTTTCAAGACTTTCTTATGACGTCGGCGTCTTACAACACCTGTTTTTACTCTTGGCATATTTTTCCTTTCTTTACCCGATTCATTTTAAAATTTTAATGAATAGGTGCCGCTTGGCGGACTTGCCCAGTATTTACTGGAGAATTAAATGATCGTGGCTAATTAGCGTACGATCATCTTTTTGATGTTTTTCGCATCGACAGCAGCAACAATTTTAGGTGTTTTCTGCCCACGACGAGTCCCTGCATCTTGTTTGGTCAAAATGTGACTGCGAAATGCTGTCCCACGTTTGAGAGTGCCGTTTTTCTTCACTTTGAAGCGTTTTACCGCCCCTTTGACTGATTTCATTTTTGGCATCGACTTGATCCTTTTGCAAAAATTCTCTAAACGAGACGCGGATTATACCACAAAAAAGCTTTTATTGATGTTTTATTTTCTCGTCATCCTCGGGCTTGACCCGGGGATCCATCTTGAAAAATCAGCTGGATTCCCGCCTTCGCGGGAATGACGAATACATGAAGAATATATTAAAAAGAAGAGAGAGTAAAATTACTTTTTATCGTCTTTTTTCGGATGAACCATCATATTACAATAACGCCCTTCCATAGCAGGGGTTTTGTACATCAATCCAATGTCTTCAACCATAGGCCAAACACGATTTAAAACAGCAACAGCAGCTTCTGGATGCGCCATCTCACGTCCGCGTAAGAATACACGGAAATGGACATGCTTGCCCTCTTCTAGGAATTCACGTGCATGCTTCACTTTGTAACTCACATCGTTTTCTGCAATTTTAACCGAAAGTTTAATCTCTTTAACTTCCACTTTGGTTTGCTTTTTACGTGCTTCTTTTTTCTTTTTTTCTTCTTGATAATGAAACTTACCGTAGTCCATAATCTTCGCAACCGGAGGTTTTGCATCCGGAGAGATCAACACAAGGTCAAGCCCCAGTTCGTTAGCTTTAGCCATCGCCTCTTGAATCGTTACAACCCCTAGTGCTTCACCACCATCT
>Ga0265593_1001322_pt1 | contig 11618 bp, 4 predicted proteins | sample saktaG_8_FD_190136 | JGI IMG/M metagenome (GOLD analysis project Ga0265593, IMG submission 190136) | Saline water microbial communities from Sakinaw Lake, British Columbia, Canada - sak_2011_5_24_36m | ecosystem: Environmental > Aquatic > Non-marine Saline and Alkaline > Saline ...
ATGTAACACCCTTAACATCCCATAATGTAATATGATAAGCAAAGGGTGAAGAATTTGCGGGGTACGAATCAGTTACATCAAAGGTGCAATTGCTGAAACTGCTTAAATTATCTGTTTCGACGCCGGTAACAGGATCAAAGTTCTTGTATTTCATAAATTCAACACTACGGCGGTTGTTTCTGAAAGTAGCTCCATTGGCGATAATTATTCCTCCTTTCGAATTAGGATCGGCCGGATTCCAGTTGGTAATACCATTATTAGCATTTTCGAGTACAGCGCCGTTCTTTAACTCCACGATACCCTGTGGGCATACTCCGTTAACGGTGTATTGGTTTTGGATGCTGCTGCCCCATACTTCAATGCCGATCCATTGGGCAGTGCAAGCCTTGGTGATTTTTGCACCATCTATGATTAACTTTGCCCCCTGTTTAACGATTATTCTGGAATTTTCAGGCATACTAACAGAGCCTTTGATTGTAAGAGTTGCAGAAGCTTCAATTATAATGTCTGAATTCATGATCATACTGCTAGTCCAAACTGTATTCGATGATATAACTAATGGATTAGCAGGAAGATACGAGCAAGCTGAATTCCTGTAAACACCACTATTATAATTGTCATATCTAAATCTTCCCCATTCAACTTTATTGGCTTTACCTTCACAATCCCAAACAAAAATATCTTTGCCTTCGGAAGCGATTATCTCGTTTTTGCCATCATTGTCAATATCATCTATTACCGGTGGTGCAAAAGCTTTAATGGGTAAGGGCCATCCTTTAACTTTTGTCCCATCAGAATGAAACGCATATATACCGCCTACAGTGCTATTTGAGTTGACTATAATATCTATTTGACCATCTCCGTCAACATCAGCAAGTAGAGGACATATGTAATGACACTCTAGATCTGAAACTATTATCGGAAAATTTGTATTAAAAACATTACCATCCGATTTCCAACAATAAATTTTACCTTTTTCAGCTATGCAGATTTCTGGGTTCCCAATCCCATCAATATTTCCAACACTCGGCGAAGGCAACCAAATATCATAAAAAGAAGAATTGCCAACCCTCTGGATATCAAAAATATGTGAATCGTATCCCCAATTAGGTAGAAAATTGCCTGATCTGTCCATAATAAATATCCTGCCTTGTTGAGTACTTAATCTTCCTGAAACAAAAATCATTTCCTTATAACCATCACTGTTAATATCTGCTAACACAGGAGTGCAATCCATCCTGTCATAAACTCCATTGTACATGAACTTATAAAAAAGGCCGTCAGCATTATTAGATGAAATAAATGGGCTTCCATCATAGCGATAAATATATATCCCTCCATCTTTAGTAATACCCCCACAAGTACCACCATTTAAACCAAAAATCAATTCCTTAAAACCATTATTATCAATATCACAAGCAACAGGCATTCCACCTCCTGTTGCTTGACAACCAACAGGTTTAGGCCAACCGGGGAAATTTGTTAGATCATTGTTATTTACAGTAAAAACATTGATTGGACTGCCCCAAGTGCCTTTTTGGATTATTTCTAGAGTTCCATTATTATCTATATCTGATAAAACGACACCTTTTTCATCAGGACCAGCTAAGTTTTTAGACCATAGAAGATCAGGTTTTCCATCCTGATTTGCATCATTTACAGAATGTACAAAGATTTTTTGCCTTTCATTATCAGAATTGTCTCCATTGGTTGTAGTTATTACTTCAGCTACGTGATCGTTGTTAATATCAGCAATAGCTGGGGTACATTTAGCTCCTGCATTGGTAAATTTATAAAAACCACTCACTGTTGTAGGATTTAAATCAATATCATACAATTCTTCCATATCATGATAGAAGCCCAGAATACCACCTGCAGTAGAATATCTGTTTGCAGCTCCGAGAAATATCTCCTTATTCCCATCAGCGTTAATATCATAAGTCATACAACTGCCCTCCGAACGATCGCCAAAATTATCGGTATTTATCATATTTTGCGGCCAATCGGCATGATATGGCAATGTTGTCCATGCTTCCAATACATTTGAAAACGGACCCTCAACCCCTGAATTACTAACCACTCTTACTTTGTAATAATACGTTGTGAGTTCAGTAAGGTTGGCATCCGTGTAACCTGAGAATCCTTCAATAATCATATTATTCCAAAGCACGAAAGGACCTGATGGTGAACTGCTGCGGTAAATATTGTATCCTTTCACTGAGGGATTTGCATCCCAATAGGTTGAAATTGAATTATTGGTACTTTTATAATCCAGGTCGGTAATAGCGGGTTGTACTTCAAGGGTAATTGGTATTGTCCATTGTGTTCCGTAAACCGTAATAAGGGAAAGCGCAAGCACAATTGGTTGACCGGTATATGTGCTTTTAATATTAAATTCGAAAGGCATTGAATTGCTACCTGATGAATAGGGTTGAATATTGCCAAATGAACGACTTGGAGCTGTAATATTTTGAATGTAGGCTGATGTTGATGTAATTGTGCCGGTAAGAGTTGAGGCAACTCCACTTCCGGCATTGTATAAGTTGAAAACCAGGGATACATGATCACCCGGATCGATAATATTGTCGGTGTTGATGGTAGTGGAGATTGTAGTAACCGTTAACTGCGGTGATGGGGCATGTGCCTCAATTTTATACGTGTCAGTAAATGTTGCTCCACCTGTTGCTAAAATTGTGTAATTAAGTTCAGCCATTTCTTTGTCCGGGATATTCGTTGATAACTGTATCACATAAGCAGGACTCCCTTGTTTATTTCCCAGCGAGCTTATTGCTCCGTAGGAAGCATTAGCTTGTGTAATTGTAAGATATGAAGAAGTCGTACTGATACTGGCGGTAACACCATTAGCAACTGTGATACCCTGGTTTGCAAGGGTGCTGGTTAACTCAACCTTTTCGCCTGCATCAATTAATCCGTTTCCGTTTCCATTGCTGGGGGAAACTGCATCATCATTTACCGTATTACCTGATACATATAAATGAGTCCCCGGATTGACAGCAACATTAATTGTTTTCTCAACCGGCATGTAATTATGAGCAGTAATAGTAAGGGCCATCTGTCCCGGAGTATCGGGAGTACAAGACAAACTAACAGTCAGAGGGCTGCCATAACCCGTTACAGGCCGTATTGTATATACTTCGTTGTTTTTATATAGGCAAATGGTTGCATTATCCCCAGTTGCTAATCCGGTAATAGTAACGCTTATACTTTGTTGACCTGTAAATACTTGTGCAGGTGCAGTAGCTGTTAGAGTTGCAGGATTATTTGTCCAGAAATCCATTTCAGGGTCCGATGCCATATTAAGGGCAAAAAAGGTCCAGCGATCATAGCCATCCATATATGAAGTTGCATCATGCTTTTCTTTCGTCACAGAGTAAGAATTGCCAATTATTGAACTGACATTGTACAACTGGTGTATTAGGTAGCTTGTATAATCACTTGGATGACCAGTCCACCCTAAGTGAGTATTACCAAATACAGAAACACCACCATTTGCACTTTTAATAAACCGTTCAGCAATACAATCTTTCTGGTATTCCATAGTTTCGCAATGTGTAAGGTAAAGCACTTCACTTCGTATAGGATTAATTAAATTGTCCATGTCGGAACGTGACAAACTTCCTACACAAGCTTCGAATGAAGTATAACCACCATGCCCATAACCACTTATAAAATGATAATTAAGTCCTTGATTGGCATTCATGTGATTATACACATCCATTTTTGTTTTTCCGTTATTCTCATACAGTTTTGTTTTGGTAACAGTTGTTGGAAAAGCATTGCCAACTGCATCCATCTCGGAACTGTATATATCGTCAGAATCGGCAGAAAAAAGCAATACATTATTCTTATTTGCCTGGGATACCTATACATATTCAAAGTACTTGGCTTTCCATCTATTTAATTCTTCTATGTTTTCAACCGGGATTCGGCCAACATATACTTCATGCCTGCGGTCAACGTGATCAATGTTTTTGTTATAATCATGAGTGTCAAAAAATGAACCATCATTTTGTCTATCCCAATTTGCTTCACCGTAGGTGGCATCGCCATCGGCATTCCAGTTATTATCAAGACAGGCATAGTACATATCAGCGGGAATATAGACTCCTTTTGGAAAAGCTGGTACAAGTTGCCAATGATTAAAATGGCTATGCCAGACGTAACGCAAGGGCACTACTTCGCTATCGCCCCCAAGTAAAATATAAAGCGTTCCCCAGTTTTGATAAGCATCGGTAATAAAATTCCTTATCTTTTCCTGAAGGTCAGTCCCCGCATAATGGGTTTCAATCCATTCAACGGTACGCACCACAGCAGGTGTTCCCTTTTTGGTTTTCCATGTGGCAATTTCTTCAAAACCGGGAGCAAGGGCATTGTTTGTAATGATCACATAGTTCACCGGCTGGCTTGCATAATCAGGGGCATCGGAAGGCGTAAAGGCATCACCATCAGGTATGACAGCATTTAAAGTTTGCAGTTTGGCATTTACTTCTACGGGGTTTACAACCATGTTTCTTATTTCGCTGCTAATCATATCCTGTTGGGCAACTGTTAACCTTTTTGGTTGAACCGGTGTATTCGTTTCATCAGCATAAATGAGCCGGTAATTAACCTGGGCAATTAATATTAATTTCTTTGTAACCGGGTTATACTGCAATGGATAAAATTGCAATCCTGCTATATGCACTCCTGCCATAAACTGTGCTCCATTATTCACAAAACTGTTTGCAGGATAGTAAGTATTGACAGAATAAACCGCTGCATCAGCCGGAAAGAATCCCGGATTGGGTAGGCCGGGTACTTTCCCCGGCTGGGTGGGCATCAGGTTAAAACTACCCGACAGTTCCTGTTGCTTTATACTAAGTATTTCAATTCCGGTAACTTTTACGTTAACCGGGATAACGATATTCAAGAGCTTAACAGGCAGGTAAGGCATACCTGCCTGGGTTTCCATTTGGCAACCTTTCAGAGATATTATATCCCATCCTTCGGATTTAGAGAAACTGATTTCGGAACTGCTAAAGGTTAGCTGCCCCGTGAATTGTGCATTCATTTTTTCAATAGGCAATATCCACAGGAATATTGCCAAAGTGAGATAAGTTAATGTTTTCATAGCTAAAACTTAGATTAAGTAATTGGTTTGTAGATTAATGTATGACAATCTTCTGCGTCAAGATTTGATTTTTATCTTGTAGTGTGAGTACGTAAATACCATTTGGCAATTTGCCCGTGTTTAATGTTGTGGATAAAGCTCCATTTACCCATTGGATTTGCGTTATCTGTATGCCATAAATGTTGGTAATAATCATTGCCGAGTTATATATTGGCTTTGAGGTTTCAATATGGAGCAGGTTAGTACAGGGGGATGGATAAGCCTTTAATGTATTATAGGATGGTTGATCATCAACACCAACAGTAATGCCTATTGTTACCGGCCTGCGAAACAGCACCATAGGCATACCGTTTGGCTGTTTACAAATTGAACTGTATGCTTCGCAGCCATATACTCCTGCATCAGCTTCGCTTATATTGGTAAGCTTTAATGTATCATCATTTTCAGTGCCTGGTATTTGCAATCCGTTATGATACCAATAGTAAGTGGTATATTCGCCTAAGGTACCCGAGAAAATATTAAAATCACTTCCTTTGGGCAACAGTGTATCAATAATAGTTTGCATGTTGTCCTGCGGGTAATAATCGTACCACATATAGCCTACAAAGTGGGGTTCAAGATCCTCGAAAGTCAGGCAATTGCCGCCGATGGCCAAATCATTTAGCATTAGCCAAACCGGCGTCCATGGTGGTATGCCGGTAAAGTGATTATTGGAAAAATCTAACGAAACATAAGAGCCAACCCCTGACAATTCATCAGGTATTTCCCCAATTAAGTTGTTATTTGACAAATAGAGTGTGTGAATTTGATTGCAATTAGCAAGGGATGTTGGTATTGTGCCTGAAAGCTGATTGTTGTTAAGCCGAAGTTCAAGTAATTCGGTACAATTGCCTATTTCGGAAGGAATAGGGCCGGAGAGTTGGTTGTTATGTAGGTCAAGAAACTGGAGGCTATCTAAATTGCCGATTTCGAAGGGTAAAGCACCGCTGAAATTATTTTGAGGCAAGTTAATGAAATTCAAATGGGAGCAATTCCCAATGGAATTGGGAATTGCTCCTGAAAGGGAGCAATTCCCAATTCCTAAACCATATAAATTAGTCAACTGTCCAATTTCATCAGGTAAAACACCAGTTAGTTTCGGATTATAGCCTATAATTAGCTTAAATAGATTAGCCAGATTTCCAATTTGTTCAGGAATAAAACCAATTAAATTATTATTAGTATAAAACTTTAACTCCGTAACCCTAACACCCACTATAGTCACCCCATACCACGAGCTTACCGGTCCGGTAAGCCATCCGGTATGGTTAGTCCAGTTAGGCCCTCCCGTGCTATTGTAAAAAGCGACGAGTGCAAGGGAGTCTTGTGGGAGAACCTGAGCGTGGAGACAAGGAAGCCAAATACAGGTAATTAAGATTGTAATGGCGAGGATTAGTTTTCGTTTCATGGATATTAATTTTAATTGTGTCAAATAATACTATGAATGATTTCCAGGTTGTTTTATGATTTACTTTAGTTTCTTTAAGGGTTTAGCATTGAAAGTTAATAAGATTTCATTTGAAACAGAATGAATGTGTAAAATGAAATGAGCATATAGATTTTTCATAGATTGAGGATTAATTGATTACAATAATTTTTTTAATTAGAGTATAGTTATTCTTCATTTTTAGGCTTATAATGTAAATCCCAGAGCTGGGAGGAGCATTTAATATAATAACACCGCCTTCGATATTAATAATGTCATATTTCTGTCCGTACAAATTTGCAACCTCAATGTTTTCGAAATTATTTATAAGTTTATTTGGTAATACTATACTGGCCTGGCTATTGATTTTCATAGGGTTTGGATATATAGCAATATCTTTTTCTGATAAATAATCATTTGTTGAAAGGAAGTAACATGTATCCGTTCCAATTTGGCAATAACTATAATTTATAGCAACCTTTTGTTTGTTATCTCCTTCAAAGCAGATAGTTTGATCAGGGTATTCAAGTTCTAACCCATTTGAAAGAAGACCTTTTGTTCCTCCTATTCCTTCAATAACGTAGGAACTCATGGAACCTTCTATATTCCACCTTCTCCTGGCAATCCCATCATCTGTAACAATAGTATCAATAGAATAAACCATAGCACCATATGATTTGGGAATTTCATCACCAGGCTGCAATTTAAAATCATACAAAACTTGTTCTTTATCTTGCCCTAATTCAATGATGTAAACTTTCTGTTGTAAGGTATCTTCTCGTAGAGCACCAACATAATATGTTCCTAAAACATTATGTGAACAAAAAATATCTAAATCTTTTTCAAATAGTTTATGATAAAACAGGTTGCCAATAATCGTGTCACCATGATAGTATGTTTCACCTGTAGCATCAAACATAAATGGAAAAGGTGGTGGTATTGTACGAATATATGTCTCACGCCAAATACCAATGGAATCGGGGAAATGGATGTACTTCTGGGCTTTTATGGTGTTGATAGAAAATAAAAGGAGAAGGCAGAAGATCAGAGGAAGATTTTTCAAGAAATTTGATTGATTAGTTATTTTCATAATAAAGTGAATATAAGGTTACATTTCAAAATTATTCATTCAAGAGGTTAAATATTCAGATAAAAATATACAACCCGATTATGTAAAGTTAAACTTCCTGATAAGAAGATATTACTCATTTTTTAGTTGTAGGCTTAGGCCAAGCAAGTGAAAGCTATTAAAGCGGAAATAAATAGTGGTATTTAGAAAGTAAGATTTTAAATTAAGTTGTAAATATATGTATTTAAAGCAGATATAGCAAGCAAATATGAAAAATAGCTAGATATTACTTATAGTTCATATAAAGCGTATTGAACTTTAAAGAGAGAGTGTAGGCATCTCAAAAGAGAGAGTGTAGGCATCTCAGCTTTTGATCAGATCACTTCGAGTAAAGTGAGTAGTCAATGATTACTTTCCTTTAACCATGTTTTTATAAGTTTAGTAATTCCCTTAAAAAGCTTCAAGTGTACTTTTAAAACTTTAGTACTTACCCTGAACTGAATTAAGTGTACTTTTAAAACTTTAGTACTTATCCTTGAATTGATTTAAGTGTACTTTTAAAACTTTAGTACTTACCCTGAACTGAATTAAGTGTACTTTTAAAACATTAGTATTTACCCTGTATTGATTTAAGTGTACTTTTAAAAATTTAGCATTTGCCCTGAAATGATTTAAGTGAACTTTTAAAACTTTAGTACTTACCCTGTACTGAATTAAGTGAACCTTTAAAACTTTAGTACTTACGCTGAACTGAATTAAGTGAACTTTTAAAACTTTAGTACTTACCCTGTACTGAATTAAGTGTACTTTTAAAACTTTAGTACTTACCCTGAACTGAACTAAGTGATCTTTTACAATTTTAGTACTTACCCTGAACTGAATTAAGTGAACTTTTGAAACTTTAGTACCTACCCTGAAATAATTTAAGCGTACTTTTAAAACTCAAGAGAGTTTCAATCGAATTGATGACTTTGGGAATAAAAATTGCGCTTATCCATATATGAGCAAGCTTCAGCAATTGCTAATGATGGTTATTCAATCAAAATTAGTACCTTAATAATTTTAAGAATCAATAATTATAAATGCGAATAAATCTATTAAGCCTGCTTAACAAGTCTTGATTGTAGAGGCAATTTGATATTTTCCTCAAAATGTCTTTAATTTGACATACACAATCATGAGACTGTTTGAAAGTTTCATCAAATTTCTGATGTTGGAAAATACATTCCCAATACCCTTTCTATCATGAAAAGAACTCTGATTTATCTTTTCCTTGTTTTTGTTTTACTGACATTACAAAATAAAACATCCCAGGCTCAAATTGCCAAATCCCCGGCTGAGTTTTTTGGATTTGAACCCGGGTCGGACCGGAATTTATTTGACTATGATCAACTGGTAGCGTATTGCAAGCAACTGGCTCAGGCATCGCGAAGGGTGGAGATGAGGGAAATCGGCGAATCGCCCATGGGCAAAAAAATGTTCCTTGTATTTATTTCTTCCCAGGAAAACCTGGCTAAACTTGATCGTTACAAGGAAATTAACCGAAAACTTGCACTGGACTTTACTATGAAAGATTCGGAGCGGGATTCACTTATTGCGGAAGATAAGGTATTTGTACTGGCCACTTTGTCGATGCACTCAAATGAAGTCGGGCCTACACAGGCTTTTCCGCAGATTGCTTATACTTACGCCAATACAACTGATCCGGAAATGCTGAAATGCCTGGATAACGTGGTTTTTATGGTGGTGCCAAATCACAACCCTGATGGAATGCAAATGGTGGTTGATAATTACCGCAAGTATAAGGGAACACCATACGAAGGGGCTACTTTACCGGGCGTTTATCACAAATACATTGGCCATGATAACAACCGGGATTTTGTAACGCTTACCCAAAAGGACACCAGGGTTATTTCTGCGATTTATAGTAAGGATTGGTTTCCGCAGGTAATGATCGAAAAACACCAGATGGGTTCCACCAGTGTTCGCTATTTTGTTCCACCCATGAGCGATCCAATTGCAACAAATATTGATGAAGGCATATGGAACTGGTCGTGGGTGTTTGGTTCAGCAATGGCTAAGGATATGGCATCTGCCGGTTGCGCCGGTGTGGCGCAGCATTATTTGTACGACGATTACTGGCCCGGTTCAACAGCCACCGCCGAATGGAAAAACATGATAGGCATGCTTACAGAAGCTGCCAGCGTACGAGGAGCAACGCCTTTGTACATCGAAAAGAATGAGCTGAAATTTAACGGAAAAGGTCTTAGTGAGAATAAGAAAAGTATAAATATGCCGTTGCCCTGGGAAGGCGGATGGTGGCGGCTTTCGGATATTGTTCGTTATGAAATGCAATCAACATGGTCGCTTCTGCGGACAGCCTCGGTCAACAAGGAGCAAATCCTGAAATTCAGGAATTACATGTGCCGCAACGAAGTGCAGAAAGGCAAAACACAGGCGCCGTCCTATTTTGTTGTTCCTCTCCTACAACACGACCAGGGAGAATTAGTGGCACTTGCTAACCTTTTGCACGAACACGGCGTGAGCGTGTCGCGGCTCAAAGCCGATATGGTTTGGAATGATAAGATGATGCATACCGGCGATATTGTTATTCCGCTTGCACAGCCTTTCCGAGCATTTATCAAGGAAGTGATGGAAGCTCAGACTTTTCCTTTGCGCCATTATATGCCTGGCGGCGAAGCGATCGAACCTTACGATATAACCAGTTGGTCGCTGCCACTGAACAAAGGATTACAGTCCTACGAAATCCCGCAGGTTATTGATGAATTAGAGAGCAAACTTGAAGCTGTTCCAGTTCCTTTTACGCTTACAAATAAATCCAGCGAACATGAAAATGGATACTGGGTTTTCAGCGCCACCAACAACGAAAGTTATAAAGCCGCTTTTAAGTCCTTAGGGAATGGTTTACCTCTTTCAAGAACTAAAGCAACAATTGTGTATAAAGGAGAAACAATACCAGCCGGAAGCTTTATACTTGCAGGATCAAACGGGAAGAAAGTTTCTGTGCTTCTGGATTCGCTTACAATTTCGCCAGAATGGTTTCCTGAAAATCCTGATACTACAGCTACTCCGGTTAAAATGCCACGCATAGCTCTTGTCGAAAGCTGGTTCCAGGATAATGATGCCGGCTGGACACGTTACCTGTTCGATCAGTACAATATTCCTTTTACTGTAATCAGACCTGCAGACCTGGCAAAGAAGACTTTTGAACTGAATTTCGATGTTGTTATTTTCCCCGATGAGGATAAAAATGTGCTGATGGAAGGTAAAACCAAATCCGGTGAAAATTATTACCTGGCAAATTTACCTCCTGAGTATGCAAAAGGAATGGGAAAAGATGGATTTCAGAAAGTTTTGAAATTTATCAATACAGGAGGTACAATTCTCTCGTGGGGCGGTTCAACTGCGCTTTTTGACGGATTGATGAGCATTAAAATCAGCGAAACAGAAAACGATGATTTCAGGTTTCCGTTTACCAATGTTGCCGAGAAACTGCAGAAAGCAGGTTTAAACTGTCCGGCATCTCTGCTAAAAGTAAAACTTTTGCCCGATCATCCGTTAACCTGTGGAATGCAGTCAGAAGCCGGGATTTTAACTTCTGCCGACCAGGTTTTCCAGACAAACCTGCCTGCTTTTGATATGGACCGGAGAATTATTGCCAGCTATCCGGAAGACCATATTTTGCTTAGTGGTTATTGCAAGAAGCAGGAATTACTGGGGAATTATGCTGCAATGGTCTGGCTAAGGAAAGGGAAAGGAAACCTGGTGGTTTATGGTTTTAGCCCGCAATTCCGTGCTTCTACACCAGGAGTTTATAAGCTGCTTTTTAATGGGTTATTGATGAAATAGATTGACCTATTGCCCCAACCTTCAGTTCGGGGAATATTTAAATCAATTTCCATCCTTGCTTTAGCTCAATTAGTCATAAGGCG
>Ga0265593_1001324_pt1 | contig 11604 bp, 9 predicted proteins | sample saktaG_8_FD_190136 | JGI IMG/M metagenome (GOLD analysis project Ga0265593, IMG submission 190136) | Saline water microbial communities from Sakinaw Lake, British Columbia, Canada - sak_2011_5_24_36m | ecosystem: Environmental > Aquatic > Non-marine Saline and Alkaline > Saline ...
TCAGCGTTAACTTCTTCGCCTGGTTTAGCGTGTTTTTCTAGGTATTCTGCTTTTTTGTCTTCTACTAACTTTTGTTGATGCTGGTCTAAGCCTGGTTTTTTGAGCATACCAATTTCTTGTAGATGTTGCTCAACTACTTCGCCAATTTCAGCTACTAAGCTAGGGATGAATTTGCCGCCTTTTTTGAAATAGCCACCGCTGGGTTCAAAAACACTTTTAAGCTCTTCTACCAGAAAGGTAACATCGCCCCCTTTACGGAACACGGCCGACATGACGCGGGTGAGGGCGACTATCCACTGAAAATGCTCCATGTTTTTTGAGTTGATGAATATTTCGAAGGGGCGGAGATGCTCTTGTGGCGTGCCTTCGTTCATAATTACATCGTTTATGGTGATGTAAAGTGCATGCTCTGTAACAGGTGTTTTGATTTTATACGTATTGCCTACAAGTTTATCTGGACGGCTGAGTGGCTCACCAATTTGTACTACTTTAGCTGCTTCAATCTGTTGCGCCTCTAACTGTGCGGCTTTGTCTTCAGCATCTTTTTTATCCTGCTCATTCACTAGTGCGTAGCCAACGATTTTCTTATCTATTTTAACTGCCATAATATGTTCTCCTTAAATTTTGCCCTGCGGGCGAAAGCCGTTCCCCAGTCTTACTTTTCGCTGGGTTCCGCCTTAAGTGCAGAATGGCGGTGTAGAATTTCTATTTTATACATTCGGTAATGCTTTCTATTATTTACATTAATGCTAATGCATTCAATTTTTACTGCAAATAATCTGACTGAACTTTCGGCGTAACATCAAAAACAAGCAACATCATAAAACACATTATGTTGATAATCAAGGATAATTTTATACGCTATATTGTGTTTTATGGTTAATTGAACTTCGGTGAACTCATGTTGAGAGACGTTGTAATTAGCGATGACTATTGTTGCCATCGAAACCAATGGCGACCAGCATTATGACCAAAACATGGTATTTAATTCACAGTGATAGTGTTATTTGTTCGGCGTTGCTTTTTAGAAGCCTAGTAAGAAAGCCTGTGATTAAGTTAGCCTGCATCTACCATTAAGCGATCTACCGTTTTACCTTTAATTAGATGCGATTCAATGATCTCATCAATATCTTCATTATCAACAAAGGTGTACCAAATGGCTTGTGGGTAAATCACTAATAATGGGCCTTCTCCGCAGCGATCAAAACAACCCGCGCGGTTAATGCGTACTTTACCTTCACCATTTAAACCTAACTTTTTGACACGCGCTTTCATGTGGTCAAATGCCGCTTGCGCACCATTGTTCATGCAGCAAGATTCACCATCTTCACGTTGGTTTAGGCAGAAAAATACATGATGCTGAAAGTGGTTGGTCATATTAAAGGGTCTCAATGGTGCCTCAGCACCTATATTTTAAGGGTATCAATGGCCTAGCATTTAGTTAATCGGCGCACCTATTCGCTAAACAAGCCCAAACTCTTATGTAGCATGCGCTTATTGTCAAAGCCGACACGACGTATTGTTATCATCAATTGCCAGTGGCGATACTATCTTCTTTGGTAAACGTCCACGTTCTGGTGATGCTTAAAATATCAATTTCCTTACGTACATCATCTGGAAACCTTGCGTACGGAGCGGCTAACTCAACAATGTGTTTTGCTGCTTGATCTAATACTTTATGCCCAGAACTGCGATTGATTTCGATATTTTCTATGCTGCCATCGGCCTTAATTGAAACAGTCATTTGTAACTGCCCGTAAAGTTTTAGGTCCCTAGCTGCTTCTGGGTAATTGAGATTTCCAACTTTCTCCACCTTTTGACGCCATGAATCCACATAAAGCGCATAGCGATACTCCTTTGCACGCGCACCGACAAATTTACGCTTGGGCCGTTTTTGATATTCATCCTGCTGCTTAGAAATGAGCGCCTCTAAACGGTCCATTTCTAGCGCTGCGGCAGTAAGGTCATGTATATCAAGCTTTTTATTTGGTGTCTCTTGATCGCCAGTTTCTGATTGTTTAGATGTTGCAATTTGCACAGGCTGCGACTCTATTTTATGAGTGGATTTTAATTGCGTTAATAATTCTTGCGCCTGCTTTTCTAGCGCTGTAACGCGCTTTTGCTCTTTTGTTTCTTGGGAAACTTTCTGGGCGGCTTTGGCGCCAGATGGCTTTGCTGCGGTTGGTTTAGCCGTAAATTCAACATTTTTTTGCTTGAGTGCAGGCAGGGAAGATTTCATTTTTCTGTTTTGATCGGTATTGCCACCACGATCTAAATTTGCCTGTGCAAAGGCGTCAGCCTTATCTGGCTTACTATTGGTTTTTGAGTTGACTAACATCACCTCCAGCACGGGCAAACTGTCGGTGAATTTTTTCAGGTCGGGCTCAAAATGAATGGCTAAAATTGCCGCGTGTACTAACAATGACACCCAGATGGCGACGGCCATAGCGCTCATGGTTTTTAATTGAACGATGAGCGAGGTCGGGGCTTTTGCTTTTATCTCTTTGCGTTGAGTTGCCAATTTTTAGGTCGCAGTAGCGTTTTCTGTAAGATTATGCGTTTCAATCAGATTCATTTAAAGTAATTATTGAGTGACTTTGGCTTGTAAAGCATCGAGTATTTTTTGATGCACGCCGCCAAAACCACCATTGCTCATCGCCAATACATAGTCGCCAGTTTTTGCTGCCGCTGCAATTGCGGCAACCATAGACTCTAAATCTTCATACACATTGGCTTTATCTTTAATTGGTGCCATTGCCTCAGTTGCATCCCAGCCCAAATTTGCGCCGTAACAAAATACTAAATCCGCCTCGGCTAAACTCGCTGGCAAGGCATTTTTCATCACGCCCAACTTCATGGTATTAGAGCGCGGCTCTAATACTGCCAATATTCTGGCACCATCGCTTGCGCTACCAACTTTACTACGCAAACCAGCAACCGTGGTGGTAATCGCCGTCGGGTGATGGGCAAAATCGTCATACACGGTGATGCCATTCACCACGCCGCGAATCTCCATACGGCGTTTTACATTTTTAAACTCGGCTAAAGCCTCAATCGCCACTTCAACAGAAACGCCCACATGACGCGCCGCCGCAATGCTAGCCAATGCATTCATGCGATTATGTTCGCCGAGTAAATCCCAAGCTACATGACCTTGTAATTTGCCCGCAAACCTCACATCAAAACTGCCATCACTTTGTTCATTAACGGCTTGCCAATCGGTATCTGAGCCAAACTTTTCAACTGGTGTCCAGCAACCTTTAGCGATCACTCTTTGTAAACTAGCCTCTTTGCCGTTGCTCACCACTAAACCAGCTTGAGGCACGGTGCGAACTAAATGATGAAACTGTTTTTCAATGGCGGCTAAATCTTCAAAAATATCCGCGTGGTCATATTCAAGATTATTTAACACCGCCGTGCGCGGACGGTAATGCACAAATTTTGAGCGTTTATCAAAAAATGCCGTGTCGTATTCGTCGGCTTCAATCACAAAAAATGGCGAAATACTTTTACAGTCTTGGGCAGGCGCTTGCGGCAAACGCGCAGAAACTGCGAAGTTTTGCGGCACGCCACCAATCAAAAAGCCCGGCGCTAAGCCTGCGTATTCCAATATCCAAGCCAACATAGAACTGGTGGTGGTTTTGCCATGCGTACCCGCCACAGCGAGCACCCATTTACCTTGCAGCACATTTTCTGCCAGCCATTGCGGGCCAGAAATATACGGTAAACCACGATTTAAAATTTCTTCCATCAAAGCATTGCCGCGTGACACCACGTTGCCAATCACATAAATATCAGGATTTAGCGCCGTTTGCGACGGGTCAAAACCTTCGATAAGCTCAACACCTTGTGCAACAAGTTGGGTGCTCATCGGTGGGTAAACATTGGCATCGCAGCCCGTCACCTTATGACCAGCCGCTTTTGCCAATACAGCAATGCCACCCATAAATGTGCCGCAGATACCTAAAATGTGAATATGCATAACTTAACCTACCCTAAATTTGGCGCTAACCAACGTTCTAAATATTCTTTAGCTAAATTTCTGCGTTTAGCCATGTCTAGCAATTGATCTTCACCAATTTTATCAACGCTAAAATATTTAGCCTCGGCGTGCGCAAAATAGAAGCCTGATACAGCTGCACCCGGCATCATGGCGAAAGATTCCGTGAGTTGCATGTCGATAGTTTCGCATTGCAGCACTTTAAACATAGCCGGTTTTACCGTGTGATCTGGGCAAGCTGGGTAGCCCGGAGCAGGCCTAATGCCTTGATATTGCTCTTTAATCAGCGCAGGTTTATCCAAGGCTTCGTTGGCGGCATAACCCCAAAAATCTAGGCGGACGCGCTCGTGCATGTATTCAGCAAAGGCTTCTGCCAAACGGTCCGCGAGTGCTTTGACTAAAATGCTGCTGTAATCATCGTGCGCATCTTCGAATTTTTTAACGTGTTTTTCGATGCCTAACCCAGCGGTGACGGCAAACATGCCGATATAGTCAGGCGTGGTTGTTTCTTTAGTACCTTTTGGCGCAATAAAATCTGCTAAACATTGATTTGGGCGGGCAACGCCATCAATCACCGGTTTTACCGTTTGCTGGCGCATGCCGTAATAAGTAAAGGCAATCTTGCTACGCGTTTCATCAGTGTAGATTTCAATGTCATCATCATTGACGCTATTGGCTGGCAATAATGCCACCACGCCATTGGCGGCTAGCCAGCGACCTTCAATGATTTTTTTGAGCATGGCTTGCGCTTCACTGAACAATTTAGTCGCTGTTTCACCCACGACTTTATCGCTCAAAATGGCTGGGTAGAAGCCAGCTAAATCCCACGTTTGGAAGAACGGCGTCCAATCTATATATTGCGCAATGATGCTTAAATCAGCATTTTTAATTTCACGGCGACCTATGAATTTTGGCTTCACCGGCGTGTTGTCACCTGTAAAAGAAAGCTTGGCTTTATTGGCACGCGCTTCTTTTAGCGTCAGCATAGGCGTGCCTTTTTTATTGGCATGCTGGGTGCGGGCTTTGTCGTAATCGGCCGCCACTTCGGCAATATAAGCATCACGCGTTTCTAGCGTTAGTAGTGATTGCATCACAGAAACCGAGCGTGAAGCGTCTGCCACGTACACCACGGGGCCATCGTAATGCGGGGCGATTTTAACGGCGGTATGCGCGCGTGAGCAGGTGGCGCCACCAATTAACAGTGGTATTTTCATGTTTTTAAAATACAGGTCACGCTGCATTTCTTTAGCGATATGCGTCATTTCTTCTAACGATGGTGTAATTAAACCAGACAAGCCAATAATGTCAGCATTTTCCGCTTTGGCCATGGCTAAAATCTCCGCCGCTGGCACCATCACGCCCATGTTCACTACTTCAAAGTTATTGCACTGCAACACCACGGAAACGATGTTTTTACCAATATCATGCACGTCGCCTTTTACCGTAGCGATGACCATTTTGCCTTTAGGCTTAGCGACAATGCCTGTGCGTTTTTCATCGGCGGCTTTTTCTGCTTCAATAAACGGGATTAAATGTGCCACCGCTTGCTTCATGACCCGTGCCGATTTCACTACTTGCGGTAAAAACATCTTGCCTTGGCCAAACAAGTCACCAACGATATTCATGCCGTCCATCAACGGACCTTCAATCACATGGATTGGCCTGCCGCCGCTTGCTTCAACCGCAGCGCGGGCTTCTTCGGTATCTTCTACAATAAATTCGGTAATGCCATGCACCATTGCGTGGCTTAAACGCTTTTCTACTGGCATAGGTGCTTCAGGCGTACCGCGCCATTCTAGCGTTGCCGCCTCTTTTTTACCGCCAGCGACTAGCGTGCCGGCAATTTCTATCATGCGCTCGGTAGCGGCTAAAGGATTATTCGCATCGACAATACGGTTTAACACCACATCTTCAACACGCTCGCGCAGTTCTGGCGCTAAATCGTCATAAATACCCATCATGCCAGCGTTTACAATACCCATCGTCATGCCGGCTTTAATGGCGTGATATAAAAATACCGTGTGTATCGCCTCGCGCGCCGGGTCGTTGCCCCTAAAGCTGAAACTTACATTAGATACGCCGCCTGAGATTTTGGCGTGCGGCAGGTTTTGTTTAATCCAGCGCGTGGCTTCAATAAAGTCTACGGCGTAATTGTTGTGCTCTTCAATACCCGTGGCAATGGCGAAAATGTTCGGGTCAAAAATAATGTCTTCTGGCGGAAAATCGATGCCGACTAATAAATCATAAGCACGTTTGCAGATTTCAGTTTTGCGCGCGTAAGTATCGGCTTGGCCTTTTTCATCAAACGCCATCACGATCACGGCAGCGCCATAGCGGCGGCATAATTTGGCTTGGCGTAAAAACTCGGCTTCGCCTTCTTTCATCGAGATTGAATTGACGATAGATTTGCCTTGCACGCATTTTAAGCCAGCCTCAATCACGCTCCATTTACTGGAGTCGATCATAATTGGCACACGCGCAATATCTGGCTCGCTGGCGATTAAATTCAAAAAGTGCGTCATGGCTTTGACGGCATCCAGCATGCCTTCATCCATGTTAATGTCGATGACTTGCGCGCCGTTTTCTACCTGCTGACGGGCGACGGTTAAGGCTTCATCGTATTGTTCGTTAATAATCAGGCGCGCAAAGGCTTTAGAACCCGTCACATTGGTACGCTCGCCGACATTTACAAACAAAGAGCTATCATCAACGATGAATGGTTCTAAGCCTGATAATTTAAGCGTTTGTGGCAACAATGGCGGTATGCGTGGCGCGATGTCTTTAATTTCATTGTATATTGCGTTGATATGCGCGGGCGTAGTGCCGCAACAACCGCCGGCAATGTTTAAGAAACCGCTTTCGGCAAACTCTTTAACCAAGCTTGAGGTTACATCGGGTGTTTCATCAAAACCAGTGTCAGACATTGGATTTGGTAAGCCAGCGTTTGGATAAATGCAGACAAAAGTATCGGCGATTTTTGAAATTTCTTCTACATACGGGCGCATTAAAGTGGCACCTAATGCACAGTTCAGGCCTATGGTCAGCGGTTTTGCGTGGCGCACAGAATGCCAAAATGCCGTCACCGTTTGGCCAGATAAAATACGGCCAGAAGCATCCGTCACCGTGCCAGAAATCATGATGGGGAAACGTAAGCCGCTTTCTTCAAAAAACGCATCAATGGCAAATAAAGCCGCTTTACAATTCAGCGTATCAAAAATGGTTTCCACCATTAAAATATCCGCACCGCCTTCTACCAGTGCTCGCGCTTGCTCTAAGTAAGCGTTTACTAACTGGTCAAAACTGACGTTACGCGCCGCCGGGTCGTTCACGTCAGGTGAAATGCTGGCAGTTTTAGGCGTAGGGCCTAAGGTTCCAGCCACAAAGCGCGGTTTATCTGGCGTGCTGAATTTAACACATGAGGCTTTGGCAATTTTGGCGGCTTGCACGTTCATTTCGTACACCAAATGCGCCATGTGGTAATCGTCTTGCGCTACGCTGGTGGCACCAAAAGTATTGGTTTCAATAATATCGGCACCTGCGGCTAGATATTTTTCGTGAATTTCTTGGATGATATGCGGCTGCGTTAAAGTTAATAACTCATTGTTGCCTTTTACAAACAATTCACGCTGCCCTGCTGGCGCGGCAAAATCTGCAAAACGTGGGCCTCGATAATCGGCTTCAGTCAGCTTGTATTGCTGAATCATGGTGCCCATTGCGCCATCTAAAATTAAGATGCGTTGCGCTAATAATGCACGTAACTGCTGCTCTACTGCGGATATATGAGAGTCTTGCATTTAATTCTTTCGATGACTTTGCATGGGGTGTAGGGTGTCTCTATTATTTCAATTTTCTAAGCTAGATAAGGCGCAATTAAAAAATTAAGATGCTGCATATGCTGATATGTAAGGACTAATTTTTTATGAGCATCGCAGTATAGCCACGAAAATTTAAATAATAGAGATACCCTGTAGGGACTAGTCGTTATTTTAACACGCTAATCTTTAGGCATCGCCACCCTAAAGTAAACAAGCTCAGAAACAGACGAGTGAGAAATAAGCCACGCAATCAAGCCTTTAATTTTAATGGCAAGCCAGCGACTACAAACGTGGCCTGATTGGCGACAGCTGCCACCGCCTGATTTAGTCGACCTTGCTCATCTTGAAACTGGCGGTTAATTTCACCCAGCGGCACAATGCCCATGCCCACTTCGTTACTGACCAAAATAATCGTGCCCGGCAAACTGGCTAGCACGGTCAGTAGCGCCTCACGCTCTACTTGCCAGCTAGATTCCTTGGGTGGATTACAGTCCGCACAAATCCATTGGGCTAGCCATAATGTGAGGCAATCTACAATTAAGCATTGATTAGGTGCAGCCAAGCGGCTAAGTGTTGCGGCAAGATAATGCGGCTCTTCTACCAAGGCCCAATCGACGGGGCGGCGGTCTTGATGATGTTGTATTCTTGCGCCAAACTCTGCATCATAAACTTGAGCGGTAGCCATGTAAGTGACGGTTAAGCCACTCTCCGCCGCTAGTTTTTCTGCGTAAGCACTTTTGCCAGAACGTGCGCCGCCTAAAATTAAGTGTGTTGTCATCAATGGTCTCTTTGTTTCTTGTGGATTCTTGTGGGCTTGCTGTGTAGGAAATCGTCATTCGATTCAATCATAGCATGCGGTAAATATCCACCAATATGTTTAAAATAGATGCTCTGGGAAGCCCGTCCCTATTGCCTCACAGGGCAGGTGTTTTTAGGCTTTGCAAGCCATGACTAATATTCTTGCGCGATAGCCTAGCTATTCCTGTATGGCCTATTTCCGAATAATCGCTTGCACTTGCTTTAAACCCTGCCTGATCAGCAATGGCCCAGAGCGGTGCATTGAGTCGCATAAGTTGCTGCAATGGCAACGTAAAGGTCGTAACAGGGTAGTGGCGTGCGTCAGGCAGCCAGTCACGCCACCGCAGTCAAAAAGATATTTCCATCGTCAGCTTAACCAATATCCGCCGCACTCATGCCAGGCTTGTCCAACAAACGGTTCAGATTGTGGCTCGCTACGCGATCACAATCTAACCTTATTCGTTAGGTTTCATGGGCAAGAACCATACAAGTGCCTTGACCAATGCCGGCGACAGACCAGTAGCCGTTGCCATCAGATTCAATATGCAGCGAGACCTTCTGTTCATGTGTAACCGAAAACGCGAGATCATAGCCACCCGCGCTAGACGAGATACTGGCCGTGAATTCGGTGTGCTTGTGCTGGCGTATGAAGGCTGCCAACTCTGAGTTATTTGGAAGAGGCAGACTCATAAGGATTACGTCGCGCTGCCCCTTCGTGGATAGCGGATCATCGCCTGCCACCAATAGGAAGCCAGCGTCTGCAATTGAGTCTCTTAGGACGATTGAAGGCATGTTGAGAAATCTAACGGCGTTGTAGAAAAACCCCATTCTATCCATCCATTTCAGCTTCTGGTAAATTTTTTTCAAGCCAAACGGTCGTCTTCATTTTTTACTTTTTTTGGCTTCTCGCTTTTTAGGCTATTCTCACTACAATCTAGCCAATCTGTCATGTCGCAGCCCGCGCTATAGCCGCAATGATGATGCTTTTTTCGTGGCAGGCGCTCTCACGTTACTTGGACGACGGTCGCATTGAGATTGATCATAATGCGGCAGAACGATCGGTGCGTGGCATTGCCATCGGGCGTAAGAACTATTTGTTTCTGGGTTCTGATTTAGGCGGTGAGCGTGCGGCAACCATGTATAGTTTGATTGGCTCAGCCAAGCTCAACGACATTAACCCTAAGGCGTATTTGCGCCACGTCATGTCGGTGATTGCAGATTACCCAGTGAATCGGGTGGCTGAGTTGTTACCTTGGAATGTTCAGTTAGGTTAAAACATAGGATGAATATTGACCATTTATCTGAAGAAGAGTTGATCCACTTAAATCGGCTGGTTGTAGAGCGCCTCAAAGTTCTGGAACAGATGCGCGCTTTACAATCCATGGTGAAATTACACCTTGGTCAGCGCGTATGCTTTGATCCGGATGGCAGAATGCGCACCGGCACTATCGTTAAATTCAACCATAAAACCGTAGTGGTGAGAATCGATGACCCACATCAGTGGAAAGTCGCGCCACATTACCTCAAACCATTGGAGGAGGGCGAAGCCACCCAAGTCCATCATGTGACAACAATATCTAGCCATCAAAATCCTAAACGCTGAGTAAACTTTAGCGTTTACGTCAACAGGCTACTGAGCGGATGCTTACCAGCAATGTCTGGTAGCGCTAACGATTAGATGGCTATTGAAAGAAAAATATACATAGTTTGGTTCTATGCATAGGGGGTCGACAGCGAACGTTCAATTAATTTTACATAGAAGGCAACATCCACTTAGCGGAAGTTTAATCTTTCTCACCATAAAATCGTATCTGATTTCGCCCTGCATCCTTAGCTCGATACATTGTCAAATCGGCCCGCTTAATCAATTCTTGCTTGTCAGCTTCATTATTAAAGAAAACCAATACCCCAATACTTACTGTACAACTGTGTTCAACCATTGATGATGATGCTTCTTCGTTGTGTATGTGAAGTACATAAGGCTCTGATAAGCTGCTTCGAATCTTTTCTGCAATCGTTTTTGCCTGTGACAAGGAGTCCGATTTATCTTGACTTAATTCACTGAGAAAAACAACAAATTCATCGCCACCAAAGCGCGCAACCGTATCCATTTCACGCACGCAATTTTTAAGGCGCTCAGCAACCTGAATCAACAATAAGTCGCCTACCATATGCCCATGTAAATCATTGAGCGGCTTAAAGTTATCCAAATCAAGAAACATCAATGCGGCATAAAATCCACTTCGCTTGTTGATTGCAATAGCTTGTGTGAGCCGCTCATTTAAGAGGCTACGATTGGGAAGATTAGTCAGTGCATCATAAAATGCCAAATTGTGCACTTGATCTTGAAGCTCTTTTTGTTTAGTAACATCAATGAAATTGGATAGGTAATTCGTGACTACGCCCGCATCATCTTTAATTGCAGTAATGGTGATGCTGATTAAATAGAGTTCACCGTTCTTGCGTCGATTCCATATCTCCCCTGCCCAAAAACCTGAGCGAGAAATGTTTTCCCACATGACCTTGTAAAACTTTTTTGTGTGTATGCCTGAGATCAGTAACTTGTGGATAGATCCAATAGCCTCTTCTTTGCTATACCCAGTGATAACAGTAAAAGCGTGATTGACACGTAAAAGGCATTTATTGGTATCCGTAATGAAAATGCCTTCTTGCGTATTAAATGCGATGGCGGCGATACGGGCTTCATTTTCCGATTCTTTACGCTCATTAATATCAAAGCATACGCCGTTGTAACCGAGGAATATCCCTTCGTGATCGAATACTGGGGTGCCAGAATCTAATATCCAACGGTATTCCCCATCTGACCTACGTAAACGGTATTCTAAAAGAAACTCCTCATGTGCATTAAAATGCTTAAGGGCACTTCTATAAATCCCCCTAAATTTCCGCACTTTCTGGATTTATATTTCCCCATGACAACCTGACTTTTGCATAAAAGCAACCGCATATTGACTTTAACTATATGATATA
>Ga0265593_1001326_pt1 | contig 11592 bp, 11 predicted proteins | sample saktaG_8_FD_190136 | JGI IMG/M metagenome (GOLD analysis project Ga0265593, IMG submission 190136) | Saline water microbial communities from Sakinaw Lake, British Columbia, Canada - sak_2011_5_24_36m | ecosystem: Environmental > Aquatic > Non-marine Saline and Alkaline > Saline ...
TGAATGCTTGGAAAATACGGCATTCTTCAACGGGAAAGCAACGTCCATCCGCATATTTTCCGTGAATCTGCCAATGCATGTTCTTGCCGAGCAACGCTTCAGGGTGCTGGTATCCAAGCAGACGCAGACAGGCGTCATTGCAGAAGGTGCAGTCGCCGTCCTTGTCAATGCCGTATATCGCTTCAGCGACGGAGTTCATCAGAAGACGGATTTTTGCTTCGCTCTTCTGCAACGCTTTTTCGTGGTGCCTGCTCTCTTCGGTGAGTTTTTCAGCGATGCTGGCGGCGTTGACTCGCGTGTTGATCACCGAGAGCATCAACCCGGACAGCATGCCACTGAGCGCAAGGCCGCCGGCCAAGGCTGCCCAGGCAGGCACGTAGCCGATGACTGGGACTGTCGAGGTGCGGTCAAACACCAGCAGCCACGGCCGTCCGTTGAAATCGACCGTCCGCTGCCGGTAGAACAGCGACTGCACATCGGGGGTGGCGGTCGGTTTGCTGTCGAACAGCAGGGTGGCAGGCGTTGCCTCAGGCCCGGCGTAGATGTGCAGGTCGACGGTTTTGCCTGCATAGCTATCCCAGTCCCCGAGAATGCCGGCCATAAGATCATTCATGCGGTAGGGGCTGTAGGCCCAGCCGAGCAGCGCCGCCTGTCTCTGTCCGACGTTATCCAGTGGCATGCCGTTGCGATAGACCGGGACATACATCAGAACCCCGGCCTGAACGTCGGCGGCGGTTTCCTGCACCAGCACGACCTTGCCGGACAGTGCCGCCAGGCCGGTGTCACGCGCCTGTTCCATGGCGGCCCGCCTGACCGGCTCGGAGAACATGTCGAAACCGAAGGCGCGCAGGTTGCGGTCGCGGAAGGGTTCGAGATAGACGATGGAGGTGTAGACGGCGCGTTCGCCGGGAGGGCGCACGGTGTAGTCGGGGAATCCTTCGCCGCGAATGCGGGTGACATGTGCGGCTAGTTGATATGGGGGGATGACTTGGGCAAACCCGACCCCCTGCACGCCGGGAACACTTCCGCCCGCTTGCAGCCCCTCGACGTAAGCCCGCCACTCGTGACGCTCCACCGCTTTTGAAGCGGCAAACAGGGCGGCGCCGCCGCGCAGGATCAGCGCGTAGGCACCCAGGCGCTCTTGGATTTTGAGGGTGACTTGGTCGCTGGCAAAGGCGAACTGCCTCACCGCATCGTGTTCGATGCCCTGCTTGACCTGGAGGCTGGCGAAAACCGTCGCCAGCAAGCCGATGCCGAGCGCGACCCATGCAGGCCAGGTTTTACGCGATAGAGTGGATTTCAGCATGAGGCAAGGGGACTCCACCGAAAAGTCTGTCTGCGCCCGCCACGGCAATATTGATTGTGTTTACACAAATGGATGAATATCTATCCTGTTCTTGGTTACTGACTGATGTTACAAACGAGTATTTAAGCCGGATAACGATGGAGCGTCAAAGCTTGCTTTGACTGGCAAGGCTTGCCTTGCCTTTCCAATCTCGAGTCAAAGCAAGCTTTGACGCTCCGGCCCCAAGTAACATCAGCCGGGTTATCCTTCGGTATTATTTTCCACCCAGCGTTCGCCATCCCTGATCGACTCCTTTTTCCAAAACGGGGCGGTGTGTTTGAGTTCCTCGATGATGTGGCGGCAGGCTTCAAACGCCGCGCCACGGTGCATAGCCCAAGCCGCGACGAGGACAATGGCATCATTGGGTTTTATTTCACCCACCCGGTGGATGACCAACACATCAATCAACGCCCAACGGGCTTGTGTTTCCGCCACGATTTGCCCCAAACGCAGCTCGGTCATGCCCGGATAATGTTCCAGGGTCATCTGCGTGACGGCATCGCCCAAATTCAAGTCGCGCATCGTGCCGACGAAGACCGACGTGGCACCGTAATGCCCCGCCGCTTCACCCATGGACTGCTGATAGGCATCCATTTCCGCATAAGGCGAGAACTCGGTTTGGCATAAAATGACGGTCATCCCATCCCTCCGGTCACGGGCGGGAAAAACGCCACTTCATCCCCGTCCCGCACCGTGGCCAGCGGTTCGGCATATTCCAGATTGATCGCGCAGAGGAGGTGGTCGGGCAAAGGCTGCCCGGTACTGACGACTCTCCAAACGTCGGCAACCGTGGCAATGTCTTCGTACACCAAGGTGTCCTCGACACGGCCCATTTTTTCCCGCAGACTGGCGAAATAGCGTACTCTTATCGTCATTTCATGTCCCGTTTCATAGTCGGTTTGATTGATGAAAAACTTAACTCAAGGATTTGGTTAAAAATAACCTCCCGAAAGAAGTGAAATGTAGGCCGGAATAAGCCCGCCTTAGCGGGTGTTTCCGGCGAAGTACACCGCAATTGTCCGGGTGTTTATGCCGGAAACGCCCGTGGACGGGCTTATTCCGGCCTACGGCTAATCAGCGCCAAGAGGTACCACATCCTTGATTACTGATAAGATAAATGCCTACAGTGGCCCCATCGGGGACCATCAACCCATTGGCATTAATGCAACGTTAAGGGATGCCATCCCCTATTTACCATTGAAACCGCTGCACACGACATGATTTCAAACATATCCGCCGGTTGGTTGGAAGATGCCGACAATGTTATCCCATCCCCCAATTGCAATGACAGGATCAATCCTGACGATATTTCCTTGATCGTCGTGCATTGTATCAGCCTGCCCCCCGGTGAGTTCGGCGGTGAGTGGATAGACCGGCTGTTCACCAACACCCTGCCTGCGGATGCGCACCCATACTTCGGGGGCATCCATCATCTGCGCGTGGCAGCCCATGTGCTCATCCGCCGCGATGGGGCAGTCACTCAATATGTGCCTTTCCATCGACGCGCCTTCCACGCGGGCATATCAAGTTATTGCGGCAGGGAGACATGCAATGATTTTTCCATCGGCATTGAATTGGAGGGTACGGAAACCATCGAATATACGCAAGCCCAATATGACCGGCTGGCCGCTGTCATCCAAACTCTGCTGGCCCATTATCCGACGCTGTCACGCGAGGCGATCACCGGCCATTGCGACATCGCCCCAGGACGGAAAACCGATCCTGGCCCGTCTTTTGATTGGGGGCGATTATTTTGCCTGCTGGATGAAAAAATGGATGATGCCAAGCTAGGCGGCACGGGCGGGGGGATCCAGAATGAAGACGGAAAGCGATAACCCGTGCCCGCTTGAGCGACTGGTTGGTCGACGGACTCGAAAAGAGGGCGTTGCTCTTGCCCTTAGCTTTTGATGTTGCTTTTCTTTAGGCAACAAAAAAGCCCACACATAGTAGGCTTTATGTTGTGAATTTTTTACTTCCTATGCTGCTTTTTTATGGGTTTCTGCTAAACCAGAGCAATAGCTACGATGGTAAACTTTATTAAACTCACTACCCATGGCAGCAGCACTTTTTTCTGCGGCGAACTGAATAGCCTGTGTGAGAGTAGCCTCATTCCTCTTGAATGCTACATAGAGTGGCGACAAGATTGAGACGGTGGCGTTCATTATTCTTCTCCAGTTTAATGGTCATCAGTTGCGCGAAACACAAGCCATCTGCCTTCGATGGAAACGTCTACGCCTTTGATAGTGCCAATTGTTGCGATTGTTGACAAAACATCGTGCATTCCTTGAAGGAATGTGACTAACGCTTCAGTTCGGCCAAACACCTTGAAAGTGTCTGCTCTTCTGGCTCGCTTAGCTAAAGATAGTATACCTAAAAGCGCAGCAATAAACACCTTTAAGCGATTTTCAGTGTTGCACTCCGTGTCTGGGAACACGTCTATTGCCGGTGAAAGGTGAATATCCATCAATTTAACCCAAGTCGCTGCCCCGACCTTTGATTGAACGATTTGTACAAGTGCCCACACATCGTCCCCATCTTTAACTGACTGATATATCGGAACATTTAGTCTGTCCCCCAAGTCACCCCATGATTTACCTAATGAAATTACATCGAACAATTGCGAACACTCAGCACGGAAAACCTCATGGTTGTCTTCTGGAATTAGGCCGAGCCAAGCATTTTTTACAAGCTCAAGCTTTTCTTCTGTAAGCTCATCTAACTGAAAGTTTTTCATTAACAAGCCATTTTATGATTAAACGGCGAATTATACTGTTATTTTTATATTTGACGCAATATTGAAGATGTCGCCTAACCCACCTAGGTCTGTGTACGGCGGGCCGCCAACACCACATCAATCAACAACATGCCCACGCCTATCGTGATGGCGGAGTCGGCGACGTTGAAGGCGGGGAAGTGCCAGTGTTGATAAAACGCATCAAGGAAGTCGATGACATAACCGTAACTGATGCGGTCGATGAGATTGCCTAAGGCACCGCCCAGCACCAGCGCCCAAGCGGCGGCTTCCCATGGCCTGTCTTTGGGCAGGTTTTTAAGCCAATAAGCGATGGCAATGCTGGCGGACACGGACAACATTATGAAAAACCAGCGCTGCCAGCCCCCGGCCTGGGCCAGGAAACTAAAGGCCGCGCCGGTGTTGCGCACATAGGTCAACTGAAAGAATGGGATAAGCGGTATGCTTTCGTACAGTTGCATTGAATGATCGACCAACAATTTGCCAGTCTGGTCCAACACAATGACCAGCGCCGTCAACCAAAGCCATTTCAACATAGCAATTATTCCAATTAAATTTCAAGGATTGAATGTAGGGGCGGCTTCAGCCGCCCATGGGCGAATGAATTCGCCCCTACAACTATAATTGGAACTAGGCATATAACCGTTTCTCGCCCGCGCCTTCCACGTTCTCCACGCACCGCCCGCACAGTTCGGGATGGCCGGCGTGGGTTCCCACATCAACACGGTGATGCCAGCAGCGTACACATTTGGTCTTGTCGCTGGCGCGTAGCCTCAATTCAAGCCCTTCGATTTCGGTGGGGAGCTTGTCGGCATGTTCCGGGCTTTCCGGAAACACCTTCGCATAAGAGGTGATGAAGACGAAGCGCAGTTCATCTTCCAAGGGCGACAAGCGGGCCAGCACATCCGCTGAACAATAAAGCTCCACCTCGGCATCCAGCGAGGAGCCGATCGCGTTGCGGATGCGCAGCACTTCCAGTTCCTTGCTCACCGCTTCGCGGACTTGCAAGACAAAATCCCAAAACTCACGGTTCATCGGGCTGCTTTCGGTTAGCGGGTGAAGCCCTTCGTACCACGTTGACAGGAACACCGACTCCGGCCTGTCGCCCGGCAGGAAACGCCAGATTTCATCACTGGTGAAGCTGAGTATGGGGGCCAACCAGCGGGTCAGCGCCTCGGCAATATGGTACATCGCCGTTTGTGCCGAGCGCCTAGCCAAACTGCCGCCCTTGCAGGTGTACTGCCGGTCCTTGGTGACATCCAGGTAAAAACTGCCCAAGTCCACCGAACAGAAATGGTGGACCTTCTGGTAAACCAAGTTGAACTGGTAAGTCGCATAGGCGTTGATGACTTCTTCTTGCAATTGCCAGGCGCGATCCACCGCCCAACGATCCAGTGGCAATAGCTGTTCCGCCGCGACAAGGTCTTGCGCCGGGTCAAAGCCATTAAGATTGGCCAGCAGATAACGGGCGGTGTTGCGCAAGCGGCGGTACACGTCGGCGGTGCGCTTGAGGATTTCATCGGAAACGGACATCTCCGCCCGGTAATCCGTGGCGGCCACCCACAGGCGCAGGACGTCCGCGCCCAGGTTCTTCACCACCTTTTGCGGGGCGACCACATTGCCCTTGGATTTGGACATCTTCTTGCCTTGGGCATCCACCGTGAAGCCATGGGTCAGCACGGCGCGGTAAGGGGCCACGCCGTTCATCGCCACCGATGACAGTAGCGAGGACTGGAACCAGCCTCGATGCTGGTCGGAGCCTTCCAGATAAAGATCGGCGGGGAATGCCAAGTCGTCGCGACGTTTCAATACGCAGGCATGGGTCACGCCGGAATCAAGCCAGACATCCAAGGTGTCGCTCATCTTGCTGTAGTGATCGGCATCCGCGCCCAGCAGTTCTTTTGCGTCAAGATCAAACCAAGCGTCAATGCCCTTCTGCTCCACCCGCAGGGCGACCTGCTCGATCAGGTTCATTGCGTCCGGGTGAATATCCCCTGTCTGCTTGTGGATAAATAAGGCAATCGGCACGCCCCAAGTGCGCTGGCGAGACACGCACCAGTCGGGACGGTTGCCCACCATGCCCTCGATGCGCGCCTGCCCCCAATCGGGAATCCATTGAACCTGCTTGATTTCTTGCAGCGTTTTAGCCCTCAGCCCGTTCTTGTCCATGCCGATGAACCATTGCGGGGTGGCGCGGAAAATCACCGGGGTTTTGTGCCGCCAACAGTGCGGGTAACTGTGTTCGATGCTCTCGACATGCAACAAGTTGCCATAGTCCTTGAGCACTTCCACCACTTGCGGGTTGGCGGTCAGCACATGCTGGCCGGCAAAAAACGGGGTGCCGGGGAGGAAAACCCCGTCATCCCCCACTGGATTGTCAACCAGCAGGGCATATTTCAAGCCGACGACATAGTCTTCCTGGCCGTGTCCGGGGGCGGTGTGCACCGCGCCAGTACCTGCCTCCAACGTGACATGGTCGCCCAGAATCACCGGCACGTCCCGTTCCAGGAACGGATGCCGAAGCAGCAAACCTTCCAACGCAGAACCCTTGCAATAGGCTACAACGCGGTAATTCCCGGCACCGATGCGCCCCAAGGTGTCCTTCATCAGTGCCTCGGCCAGAATGAGCCTCTCGCCGGCCTCCTCCAATTGCACCACGGCATAGTCCAGTTCCGGGTTCAGCGCCACCGCTTGGTTGGCGGGGAGAGTCCAAGGCGTCGTAGTCCAGATGACCACGGAGAGGGGCCCTGTGCCAAGATGGCCTTCGGCGGTATGGCAACGCTGCAAAGCCCCCACTTCGTCGACAACCCGAAAGCGCACATCAATCGCCAATGAGCGTTTGTTCTCATATTCCACTTCGGCCTCCGCCAAAGCCGAGCCGCAATCGGTACACCAATGGACCGGTTTGGCACCCTTGGTCAGATGGCCATTGGCATAGATAGTGCCCAAAGCGCGGATGATGTCGGCCTCAAACTTGAAATCCATGGTCAGATAAGGGTTCCCCCAATCGCCAAAGACACCCAGCCGGATGAATTCGTCGCGCTGCACATCCACCTGCCCGGCGGCATATTGCCGGCAGGCACGGCGGAATTCGGCCGGATCGACCTGCAACCCGGCTTTGCCCATTTTCTTCTCCACCATCAGCTCAATGGGTAGGCCATGGCAATCCCAGCCAGGCACGAAGGGCGCGTCAAAACCCGACAGCCCCTTGCTTTTGACAATAATGTCTTTTAACACCTTGTTGACGGCGTGGCCGATATGGATTTCGCCGTTGGCGTAAGGCGGGCCATCATGCAGAATGAACCTTGGACGGCCTTGGCAAACCTCGCGAATTTTCCTGTAGAGGGCTTTTTCCTTCCAGCTTGCAAGCTGCCCCGGCTCACGCTGGGACAAATTGCCTTTCATTGGAAAATCAGTGGTGGGAAGGTTGAGTGTGGCTTTGTAGTCCATGGTTTTAGGTATGAATGGCTGAATACTTAAGGATAGAGGTTGGCAAAATAGGCTCGCGCCTGTTCGGCATCTCTTGCAATCTGTTCGCGCAAAGCCGTAACGTCTTGAAAACGCCGCTCTTCGCGCAGTTTTTGATGAAAATGAACCTCGACAAGATGTCCGTAAATGTCACCGTCGAAATCGAATAGGTGGGTTTCCAATTGCATCTTGCGGCGACCGTCCACGGTGGGGCGCGAGCCGACATTCGCCACGCCGTGCAATGGGCGCTCGGTGACACCGTGCATTGTAACGGCAAACACGCCTTGCAATGGAGTCTTTTTACGCATCAGGCCAATGTTTGCCGTGGGGAAACCCAGTTGACGGCCCAGCTTGGCACCTTGGCAAACCCGGCCGATGATGGAATAAGGCCGTCCAAGGAACAAGGACGCATCGGCCATGTTGCCGCTGGCCAAGGCATGGCGGATCAAGGTGCTGCTTACCCGCGCCCCGCCTTCTTGCACCGAACCGGTATCGGCCACGTCGAAGCCGCTTGACGCACCCGTTTTCTGTAGCAGGGCAAAGTTACCACGCCGGTTCTTGCCGAAGCGGAAATCGTCGCCCACCACTAGATATTTCACCCGCAGACCCTCCACCAGCACGGTTTGAATGAATTCTTCGGGGGAACAGTCGGCCAGTTGCCGGTCAAAATGCAAGGCCAACACCTCATCCACTGGCAACCGATTCAACTGGGTCAGCTTTTCCCGGAATCTGGACAACCTTGGGGGCGCCTGTTCCGGGTCGAAATATTCCCTAGGCTGGGGTTCAAACAAAATGACCACTGTCGGCAAACCGAGCCGGCGGCCTTGGGCGGCCAAACCCTCAATCACCGCCCTGTGACCTAGGTGAACGCCATCGAAATTACCAATCGTTGCCACGCATCCTTGACCTGGAAATAGCAGATGCCTTAACCCCCTCGCCAAGTGCATGGCTTTAAATAGCCTCCTTGGACGATAGATGGGAACGGCGCAAACCGCAAGCCCCCAGCGTTGCAAAATAAACCGCGCCACCCACTCCAATCCACACCATGAGCCATGCGACCCTCTCATGGGCGCTCCAAGTTTGCCACGGCAAACCGGCAGTGAAATGCACAAGCAACACGCCCAAACCCACGTTGGCAACCAACAGCCTTGCCAGAAAGGCAAGCCAACCCGCTCGCGGTTGAAAAACCCCGTCTTTGAGCAATGCATGCAACAACAACCCGGCATTGAGCAAAGCCGCCAGTGCCGTGGACAAGGCCAGCGCGGCGTGTCCGTAGCCCACCCCCGCCGAAGGTATCACCAAGAGCAAGGAAAAAACAAGATTGGCGACCATCGAATAAACACCATGGCGAACCGGTGTGCCAAGGTCATGGCGCGCATTGAAGCCCGAGGCTAGGATTTTGACGGCAATGAAACCGACCAGGCCAGTGGAATAGGTCATCAAGCTGCGCCCTGCCATCGTCACATCGCGGGAACCGAATTCGTCATATTGGAATAACGTGGACATCAAGGGTTCCGCCAAGGCCATCAACCCGACCGTGGCGGGCAAGCCGATTAACAGCACCCAGCGCAGCCCCCAATCCAGCGCATGGGAAAACCCCGCCGCGTCCTTTCTGGCATGGCTTTTTGCCAATTGCGGCAAAATCGCCGTACCCATGGCGACCCCGAAAATCCCCAAGGGGAACTCCACCAGACGGTCGGAATAATACAACCAAGAAACGCTTCCGCTCATTAGGAAGGAGGCGATCAAGGTATCGACCAACAGGTTCACCTGGGTGACGGAAACGCCAAAAATCGCCGGTGCCATCCGTTTCAGCAGACGCCGCACATCGGTGTCGGCCAAGGCGACTCGCGGCCTGGGCAACAAGCCGGCTGCCATCAATGCGGGAATTTGCAAGGCCAATTGAGCAATGCCAGCCAACAGCACCCCCCAAGCCAAGGCCGTGACCGGCACCGGCAGCTGCGGCGCCAGCCAGAGGGCTGCGGCAATCATGCATACATTCAATAAGGCGGGCGTGATGGCGGGAATGGCAAACCGCCCATGGGCATTCAGTATGCCGCCGGCAAACGCGGTCAGGGTCACAAAGAACAAATACGGGAAAGTGATTCGCAGCATGGCACTGCTTAAGTCGAACTGCCCGTCCTGGCCCAAAAAGCCGGGCGCGAAGATCAAGATCAACAAAGGCGCGGCGATGACACCCGCCAATGAGGCCAGTAATACAATGAGTGCCAGCGAGCCGGAAGCCCGGTCTAAAAACAGCTTCATGCCCGCACGGTCGCTATTTTCCCGGTAATCCGACAGCATCGGCACGAAGGCTTGGGCAAACGAACCCTCGGCAAACAGCCTACGCAGAAAATTGGGAATTCTGAAGGCGACAAAGAAGGCATCGGTGGCTGCATCCGCGCCAAAATAGCGGGCGATCACCATATCTCGGATAAAACCTAGAATCCGCGACACCAGCGTCATCATGCCCACCGTGGCTGTCGATTTGATTAATTGCCTGCTCAGACGCGCTCCCCCTTGTTCTTAAATATTCGCAAAAAAGAGCCTAGTATAAGTTTTCGTGCAAGCCCCGCCTAGCAGTTTCCAATGATGACCTTGACATTGGCACTCCATATGGCAGAAAATAACCTTTTTTCAATTTCGCCATCAACGTTTGGGGCTTTACCTTGGCTAATATCAAATCCGCAAAAAAACGTGTCCTTACTTCGGAAAAGAACCGCATCCAGAATGCAGCGGCCCGCAGTCGGCTGCGCACCTACATCAAGAAAGTTCTGCACGCGGTTGCCACGGGCGATGTCGAAAAAGCCCAAGCCGCTTTCCGCGAAGCCACCCCGGTGATTGACTCCTCGGTCAACAAGGGCCTTATCCACAGGAATAAAGCCGCTCGCAGCAAAAGCCGCCTGAGCGCCCGCATCAAAGCGCTGGGCCAGAAGGCAGCGGCCTAAATCCATTCCTGTCGAGACCAGCGGTGGCCTTCGTGCTGCCGCTGGTTTTCTTTTGCCTGCGGAAAATAGCCATGACCGATGAAGAATTGAAAGCATTAGTGGCAAGCATCGCTGTCACGCAACAGGAAACAGCCAGACAAATGCAGGAAACCGACCGGCAAATGCAGGAAACTGACCGGCAAATGCTGGAAACGGGCAGGAAAATGCAGGAAACCGACCGGCAAATGAAGGAGGCTGCGCGGGATATCGTAGAATTGGGCAAACAAATCGGCGGCTTGGGGAAAAAATTCGGCAGTTTCACCGAAGGCTTGGCTTTGCCGTCCATGACCAAGATATTGTCCGAGCGTTTCGGCATGGAAGTGATCAGCCCTAGCGTCCGCGTGAAGAAACCGGAAGGGAACATGGAGATCGACGTGCTGGCCTATGCCAACAGCGAAGTCAACGAAGCCTACGTGGTGGAAGTGAAGAGCCATGTACGCGAAGAGGCCATCGACCAATTGCGGTCAATATTGGAACGCTTCCGCCGTTTCTTCCCCGAGCACAAAGACAAAGCGGTTTATGGCATCTTGGCGGCAGTCGATTTGTCCGACGAATTAAAGGAGCGCATTTTAAAGGCTGGCTTTTACGTCGCCCGCATTCATGACGAAGTGTTCGAGTTGGATGTGCCGGCGAATTTCAAGCCTAAAGCCTATTAGCTGATGATGGCAAACTCAAGATTTGCCAACCTATAAAGCTTGAAACACCGAGGTAAAACCGATGACCGATGAAGAACTGAAAACACTGGTGGCAAGCTTGGCTGTCTCGCAACAGGAAACCGACCGGCAAATGCAGGAAACGGGCAGGAAAATGCAGGAAACCGACCGGCACATGAAGGAGGCTGCGCGGGATATCGTAGAATTGGGTAAACAAATCGGCGGCTTGGGGAAGAAATTCGGCAGTTTCACCGAAGGCCTGGCTTTGCCGTCCATGACCAAGATATTGTCCGAGCGTTTCGGCATGGAAGTGATCAGCCCTAGCGTCCGCGTGAAGAAACCGGAAGGGAACATGGAGATTGACGTGCTGGCCTATGCCAACAGCGA
>Ga0265593_1001330_pt1 | contig 11565 bp, 5 predicted proteins | sample saktaG_8_FD_190136 | JGI IMG/M metagenome (GOLD analysis project Ga0265593, IMG submission 190136) | Saline water microbial communities from Sakinaw Lake, British Columbia, Canada - sak_2011_5_24_36m | ecosystem: Environmental > Aquatic > Non-marine Saline and Alkaline > Saline ...
CAAAAAGCGCAACACGTGTATTGCTTTGTTCGCACTGGGATTCACGTCCTTTTGCCGATAATGATCCGGATTCAACTCTTCATCGTACACCGATTGACGGAGCAAATGACGGAGCCAGTGGAGTTGGTATTTTAATTGAAATTGCGAGGCAACTAAAAATATCACCTGCCGCAATAGGAGTTGATATTCTACTGGTTGACGGGGAAGATTATGGAGCGCCGCAGGATGCTGGTTTTACCGGAAGCGACGATTGGGCGCTGGGATCACAATATTGGTCGAGATATCCGCATATTGCCTCTTACACTGCACGTTACGGAATTTTACTGGACATGGTTGGTGCCGAAAATGCAGTTTTTACCATGGAAGGTACCAGTATGTATTATGCACCTGATATAGCACAGCGGTTTTGGAACATGGGTGCATCTATAGGATATAGCGATTATTTTTCGACAGAACGGACTAATGCAATAACAGATGACCATGTTTATATTAATCAGCTGCGGCACGTTCCGACTATCGACATAATTCAGCATGACCAGATGACTCAGTCAGGATTTTATCAGTACTGGCATACAACGAAAGATAATATGAAAGGTATAAGTAAACCGACTCTGATGGCAGTCGGGCAAACTATACTAACTTTAGTAAGGACTGAAAAATAGGTTTGCTTAAGGTGTTGATTTCAGGTTTTCCAATCTGTATCGAACATCTTCCAAATGTTTGTCGTTGGGATAATTCCGAATATACCGATTTCCTGATTCTATGATTTTTTGAGGGTTCTTTTCTTCCAGAAAAAACATAAGTGTAAATATTTTATAGTCAACTTCATTTTCAATATCGGTATCCGGATATTTTTTTAAAAAATCCTTATATCGTGCTATCATTTCCTTTGCCATATCAGTTGACGGACCTCCTTCACTCTCCCAGTTTGTATAATAGTTTGTCAGATATAAGAATTCAGCATTATCTGCAAGATTACTCCCAGGATATTTTCTAAGAAATTGTTTCAAGGCGGTCCGATACACCACATAATTATACATGCCCTCTGCTTCGAACCAGGAGGTACAACACAGATTTAATAAAGAATGTGCTTTGAGAAATTCGACGGAATCGCGGGGTAAATTTGATTGTTTTAAACTGTCAAGCAGATTTTTATACTTCAAAACATTATCAATATCTCCAGGTGAAAAACTCGGTTTAGCAGTATCCCCATTTGCTAGAACATGATTGAACTCTTTAGCATAAAATAAAACTTTTTTAACGTTTTGCTGTCGGGCATATTTTTTTATCAGATCATTGAGACAAGACTCCCGAAAAGGCAGGGGTAGAGTTTCATCTTTATAGCATTTTATGTTTTCGTCAGGAAATTTCAGATTCACCCGACTAAAACATTCTGTTTCTAATTGCGTAATATTTTCCTGAATCTCAGCATGATTAGAAGGGCCAAACTTGTCTTTAATTTTTGTGAATGTACGATATGCTGAAGTAACGGTTGTATCCTTATATACTCCAATGGAATCAAGGAACAAATGGAATTCCTTGTAATCAGTATCATATTTTGACGCATCAAAATAAGTGGCGTCACGAATGAAGTTTACCTTTTGGGATACAACGATTTTATTTTGAAATAGCAGGTAGACATTACAATTATCAACCATTATTTTCCTGAAAGAACCTTTATCTTTTATCTGGGAGGTATAATTTTTCCCGTCCGTTAGAGAAACAAAGAAAGGCTTATCTTTAATCCAAATATAGTTTCCATCAATAATAAAGTCTGAATTGTATTGCCATGAAAAGGGATACCTGAAAAAGTACTTTTTAACTTCTCCCGATACCGTGTTATATTCGAAAAAGTAATTTCCTGCGGATTGCCAAACACACTGTTTATCAATTTTTGTACTAATATTTGCCTTGAAAGGTTCGGGCAATGCAACAAATGACTTGCCTTTTCTAATGAAAAGTTGATCAAAGCCTGAGTATAATTCAATTCCAGGTTCCGATAGGAAAGGAGAAGCGTTTTTCAAAAGAAGTTCCTTATAAAAAAAGTCATCTTTTTTTAGCTCATGGGCATAAAAGTTATAGTTAATGTGCTTATTCAAAAGTATTAATGAATCATTTATAACAAAGTGTGAATCTGATTTGTCGTCAAGAATAATTTCGACTTTACCAATAATTCCGGATTTTTTCTCCAGATAGCATAATTCATTTCGAGTAATGAAATAGATTCTCCCGGGCTTTACAAATATCTGAAGAACGTAAGCAGTGTTATACTCTGTAAGTCTTTTTTGCCAGATATTATAACTATAGAGCTTGTCGCCTCCAAGCCAGATTAAAGAATCATTATTGTCGTGAACTACGATTTTTTTTCTATCCGTGTCAAGATTGGGAAAAAAGGCGGCATATCTTTTATCCAACGGAGTATATGTTTTTGTCTTCAGATTAACCTCTAACAAATTTTGATACCCTGTATTCAACTTTACCCAGATTCTGTCAGGGTCGAAAGGAGAAAAACAGAAACTTTCAGCTTTTGAGTTTAATGTATCAGAAAACTCGATTTGAAATTGGGAATCTACTTTGAAGGACAAATTACATTCTCCATTATCATGTTTAACACACGACTGAAGCGCAACCAACACGATTAGAAATATGAAATTTACCTTAGCCGCATTATGTTTTATCTGAATCATAAATCAATGAATAGAGATAGATACTAAAACACTCAATCGTAAAAGTTTAATACATCTAATCGCATCAAATATTATACCTAAATGATTAATCATTTCAGGAAATGTCAATAAATTTAAGTATTTTACATTTCAAGACCTTTCAACCTGAAAAGCTCTGATTTTTATTCGGTTATAAGCATATTTCTACCGTCATTTGATTTGCAAATGGCCTTTTTGTTTATTCGTATTTTCAATTATAGAATGAGCACAGTACTGAAAACTAATCCCGATTTTCAGGAAACTGAATGTATAAACTTATAACAAATCGTTGGCCAGGTTAGCCAATTCGGAGCGTTCGCCTTTCTCGAGCCTTACATGTGCATACATTGGGTGCGATTTCACTTTGTCGATAAGGTACGAAAGTCCGTTACTCTGCGAATCCAGGTAAGGAGTATCGATCTGGAAAATATCTCCTGTAAAGACAATTTTGGTGTTTTCACCAGCGCGGGTTATGATTGTTTTTACCTCATGCGGAGTCAGATTCTGGGCTTCGTCCACGATGAAAAATACATTGCTTATGCTTCGTCCACGAATATAAGCAAGTGGCGTAACAACAAGCTTTTCATTTTGCAGCGATTCAGTCACAACCTTATGTTCTTTATCTTTCTCAGCAAACTGGCTTTGAATAAACTTCAGGTTATCATATAACGGCTCCATATAGGGGCCAATTTTATCTTTAACATCACCAGGTAAAAACCCTATCTCTTTGTTACTAAGCGGTACAATCGGCCTGGCAAGGTATATTTGTTTGAAATCACGTCGCTGTTCAATGGCACCAGCAAGGGCCAACAATGTTTTTCCTGTGCCCGCCACGCCTTGCAAGGTTACCAGTTTGATATTGGGATCCATTATGGCATGTAATGCAAAAACCTGTTCGGCATTGCGCGGCATAATGCGATATGCAGGACGTTTGTCAAGCCGTTCAATACGATTGGTAGTGGCATTGTAGAATGCCAGTGCCGAGTTTTTTGTGTTTTTAAGGATGTAATAATGGTTAGGTATTGCACTTTGAACCCCAATATCGCTCAACTCGCAATGGCCGTTCTGGTAAATGGTATCGATAACCTTTGACGGCAATCCTTCAATCACGGTTTTACCTGTATACAAACCTTCCGGGTCTTTGATCTTACCGGTAAGGAAATCCTCAGCCTGAATATTCAGGGATTTTGCTTTCAGGCGCAGGTTCACATCCTTCGATACCAGGGTAACACTGCAATCCGGATTTTCTTTTGCAATGGCAAGAGCGGCATTCAGTATCCTGTGATCCGGTTTATTTTCACCAAAGATGTCACGGGCATCAATATCGCCCTTTTCAATCATGATTACTTTAAACTTGCCACCTTTGGATTTGGGAAGAGTGAGCCACTTGGTAAGTGTGCGTTTTTCCGAAAGCCTGTCGATAATGCGGATAAATTCACGCGCTTCGAAGTTTATGTTGTCATTGCCTTTTTTGAAATTATCAAGCTCTTCGAGCACGGTTATAGGAATTGCGACATCATTATCGTCAAAACTGTTAATCGCGTCGTGATTATAAAGAATCACACTGGTGTCGAGAACGAATATTTTTTTTTGTTTTTTCGCAGTTTTAGAAGCAGGTTTTACTGGCATACGAATTTAGTTTAGAAGGTTGGACCAGTTAAAAGAATGTAATTCTGCCTTTGCAGCACATATATTAATATTTGCCAGAGGCAGCAGATATTTGAAGCAGGAATTTGATACAGTATTTGAAATTTGCCGGTTGAAATCAGAATTTCTTATTCCAATATTCCAAATTTTCTGATAATAAATTGCCTGGTGTTGCTTACAAAATAACATATAGAAAGGATGATTATTACGACATCGTAAGAAAGATTATTAAAAAGTTATAAACAGCTAATCTCTATTTGCTGATTTTTAAATAATTAAGAAGAGATTAAGAATACCAAGGCATTTTGTTCAATAAGGATTTCAATAAAAAAGTTTACACAGCCTCATTTTCTAAAAATCAAAACCAAAATTTGCGCATTTACTTTTGAAGAGAATAAGGGCAATTCCCCTCCTTTATTTTACAAGCACCGCCACTCATTAGTTTCAGGCTTTTTTGTGTAGTATCAACTTACAGTTTTAAAATGCGCTGCTATTTGCAGGATGAGCCAGAACAGCATTTGCAATTTGGCCTTTTACTTTGCCAATCATCCCGTAATCTGGCAAAATTGTTTAAATAGGAAACATTTAACTAATGGATTTCGTATAGATCGCAGTACTCATTTTTCTAAATATTTATTCTTCTTTTATCTGACTAATTTCTTACATTCAAATTAAAGAATACATTTGTAGATAGAAAAGTTGAGTTTTATGTCGGAGTTATTGGCCTCGTACGAAAGAATACTTCTTGAGAAGCTTAAAACTGATGACCAGTCAGCATTTACCATAATCTTCACAAAGTATTACCAGGACCTGGTTCGGTTTTCATACAGCTTTACTAGGAATTCAGACGTTTCGGAAGAAATAGTTCAGGAAGTATTCCTTAAATTATGGGAGAATCGCAACTCTCTAGTGATTCACAATTCCCTTAAATCATTCTTTTTAAAGGCAGTTCAAAACCGTAGCATTGACAGTTTGCGCCACGCAAATGTCACCCATAAATATGCCTCTGTTATACTGGAGCATCCGGAACTTTCGGAAAATGATACCGAAAATTACATCCTTCACTCTGAATTGGAAGCCAATTTTAATCATGCATTGGAGAAAATTCCTGCCCAGTATGCTGAAGCATTCAGGATGAGCCGTATTGAAACCCTCAACTACCAGGAAATTTCACAGAAACTTGGTATATCAGTCCGCACTGTTGAAGTAAGGATAAGTAAAGCTTTAAGTTTATTGCGGGAAGAACTAAAAGATTTTCTATTGATCGTTATATTGTATTTTCAATTATTTCATTAGCATATTTAGAGCTAGGCTACCTTTTCCATTAAGGGAAAATACGATATTGAAAAAAAATGTCGTTTGGTGATGTGGAACTTTAATTTTAAAACGTCGTTATGATGATTGAGGAAAATATGGATACAAATAATTCCGGTTTGATGGATAATTTAATTGCAAATTATCTGGGAGGCAATGCTTCAGAGGATGAAATCCTGTTGCTGGAATCATGGATTCATGAATCGGATGAAAATCAGAAATATTTCAGGCAATTTAAGAATATATGGGATGCTTCAGTTGAATTGCCAATTGCAACCGATAAAGCCTTAGAGAAAGTATTAAAACAGATCAACAACGGAAACAAACGAATAAGTTTCTGGCAGATTTTGCAAAGAGTGGCTGCTGTTTTGTTTATTCCTTTGCTTATTTCTATGCTATGGCTTACAGTAGGGAAAAATTTCAAAACAGCTAACTCCACAGTTACATACAACAAGGTAGTTGCCGCATTTGGTACCTTTTCCTTATTGGAGCTTCCAGATGGATCAAAAGTATGGCTAAATTCAGGGAGCAGTTTACGATATCCTGATAAATTCAACAGTGACAACCGTACCGTATATCTTATCGGCGAAGCATACTTTGAGGTTCATTCTGATAAGACGATGCCATTTCTTGTAAACACTCCATATTTTACCGTAAAAGCTACCGGTACCAGGTTTAATGTAAGAACTGAGCGAAATTTCCGTACTCCTTCAGTCACTTTAGTAGAAGGAAAGGTTGCTGTACAGAAATTAAATTCAGGTGAACAGGAAGGCCTTATCACCATTCTTCAACCCAATCAGCATATGACATACGATACGTTAAGCGGACATGTCATTATTCAAACCGAAGATACATACAAACATTTTGCATGGAAAGATGGCAAACTGGTTTTCCGAAATGACAATATAAGTGAAGTTGCAAGGAGAATAAGCCTTCAATATAATGTAGATATAGAAATCAAAGGAGACGAAATTAAAAAATATCGCTACAGGGCAACTTTTGAAGATGAACCTCTGGGTGAATTATTAAGACTTCTTAAAATTTCCTCTCCGATTGACTATAGTGAAGTTAAACAGAAAGCATTGCCTGATGGTACTTTCTCACGGAGAAAGATTGTAATATTTTCCACTGTTAATTGATTTACAAAAGTCTAATGCCTATGTGCTCATTTAAGACAGAAAATTAGTCGGAAGTAACACCTTAAAAAGGACCCGGGTTTATTTTATCAGAACCAGGGCTTTTAATCCAGGTACTTTTCCTCAATCAGATCAAATAGTTAAATTTAAATTGAAGTTGTCGAAACCGGATAATTTTAGTTAACAGATTCTTATTGACTTTTTTCACCCTAAAACTAACCAATACTATGAGATTACTTCTACTGACAGGCCTGTTTTTCATTCTCATTTCAGTGCCGGGCCGGCTGTACGCGCAGTCAACCAAAATAACATTAAACCTCGTTAATGTTCCATTGAATGATGTGCTGAATGAAATTGAAAAGAAGAGTGATTTCACTTTCCTGGTCAACCAGGAAGTTGTAGATGTTAACCGAAAGGTAGATGCTGTTTTTACGAACACATCCATTAAAGATATTCTTGACCAGCTTTTTAAAGGCGAGAAAGTCAGGTGTGAAATTAGTGATCACCAGATCATCATTTCACCTACCAAAACTAAGGGCGGGGATTTTCAGCCAAAAAAAGTAACCGGAAAAGTAACTGATGAAAAAACCGGTGAAACATTGATAGGTGTGACTGTTCAAATAAAGGGTACTGCTTTAGGCACGACTACATCTGTTGATGGAAGTTTTACTGTTGAAATACAGTCGCCGGATGCAATACTTGTTTTTTCCTATTTAGGATACGAGCCTAAAGAATTTGCAGCCAAGGATGCTGTGGTACTGAATGTTGTAATGCATCAGATTGCAACAGAACTTGAAAGTGTTGTTGTGACGGCACTAGGTATAAAGCGAGAAGAAAAAGCTCTGGGTTATGCGGTGCAGAAAGTTGATGGGAAAGGTTTACAGACAGTTAGACCTGTTGATGTTGGCACCTCGCTCACAGGCAAAGTAGCTGGCTTGTCGGTTTTAAACAGTTCCGATTTTGGCGCAGCTCCTGAATTATATTTACGAGGAGAACGTCCTATTTTGGTAATTGATGGAGTACCCTATTTCAACATGACCCTTCGAGACGTACCTTCTGATGATATCGAGAGCCTTAGTATTCTTAAAGGAGCAACGGCTTCGGCTCTTTATGGTTCCCGTGGCGGAAGCGGTGCAATTTTGGTTACTACTAAAAAAGGGAGTGTTAATAAAGGTATAACAGTAACAATTAACAGCAGCACCATGTTTGCAGCCGGTTATCTGGCCATTCCCGAATCACAATCTACCTATGGTCGTGCCGTTAACACTGATAACAATGGTATCATGACTGCTGTTACTAATGGAGATGGCGCCTGGGGACCACCTTTAGAGGGACAGCCAGTTATTCAATGGGACCCGATAACAAAAACCTGGAAATCCATGCCCTATCTGCCGGTTGGAAAAGATAATTTTAAAAATTTCCTGGAACCGGGTTATATCCTCAATAATAATATAAACATAGTGCAACAGGGAGAATTCGGAAGTTTTCGTGCTTCGGCTACATGGGTGAAAAATAAGGGACAATATCCCAATTCAATGTTCGACAAATTTACGTACAGCATTGGCGGGGATATGAAAGTGAATAAATTTACATTATCTTCCAGTATATCTTATAATAAGCAAACCTCACCCAATTTAGGTTTTAACGGCTATGTTGGATATGATCCCATGTATTCCATGTTAATATGGTCGTCTCCCGATTGGAATATGCTCGACTATAAAGATTATTGGATAGTGCCTGATGTATCACAAAGCACTAGCTATACGGACACCAACAACAATCCCTGGTTCGACAGGAACGAAAGAATTCACAGTTTAAACAAAGATATTTTTAATGGCACACTTTCATTGAGTTATGATCTTACTTCCTGGCTAAAAGCAACAATACGTTCCGGATTTGATACCTATAGCAACCGGCAGGTGATACGAATCGCTAAAAGCTCTTTAGTAAGTGCCGGTTCTGCAACTGTTCTTGAAAATGGAAGCCAGGTTTGGGGTGAAAGCAGGTTAGGATCATACAACCTGGGACTTGGCAGAGGATATAGTTTCAACAACGATTTTTTACTCTCCGGTAATCATACAATTGATAAATTCACAATTGATGGTTTTGTAGGCGGAACAATTTTTTCTCACCAGGATGAAGGTACTGATTCAAGAACCCAGGGCGGTCTTACTATACCGGGTTTCTACTCACTCAAGGCTTCTGTATTGCCGGCGTATGTAGCTTCAAACATTTACAGGGAACAGGTGAACAGCTTGTATGGCCGGGTAGCATTTTCATGGAACAGGATGGTGTATGCCGATGGTACTTTACGTAACGACTGGAGTTCTACCTTATCTGAATCAACACGTTCTTACCTTTATCCTTCTTTATCAGGAAGCTTTGCCGTTTCGGAATTATTGCCCAAAAAGCCATGGCTTTCATTATGGAAATTCCGTGGTTCATGGACTGAATCAAAAAAACCTGCAGATATTTACGAAATCAACAAGGTGTTTTCACTTTCTCCCCTTGCATGGGGTAATTTAAGTTCTGCAGCTGTACCGACAACTATTCGTGGTACAGATTTATTCCCTCAGGCTTCATCTACCTGGGAGATAGGTACAGCAGTTAATCTTTATAAGAACAGGGTTTCTGCTGACATTTCTTATTACAACAAAAGAATGTACGACTTCATTCAATATGCCGACATAACTCCGGCCTCAGGATACGACACCAAACTAATCAATTCTGGCGAGGAACACACCCGAAAAGGTATTGAAATTACTGCAACAGGAACCCCAATTCAATCTGGTGACTGGCAATGGGATGTTTCGTTAAACTGGTCGAAATATGCCACATTCTTTACTAAAATAGATCCGGTATTCTTTGATGACTATCCTTGGGTAAAGGTAGGTGAAAGGGTTGATGCATTTACACTTAATGATTTTCAGCGTGATCCGGAGGGCAATCTGATTAACCAGAACGGACTGCCTCTCTTTAATCCAAAACCATCAAAATATGGGAACTCCGATCCCGATTGGATATGGGGTGCAAATACCACTGTAAAATATAAAAGCTTGAGTTTTACTGTTTCCGTTGATGGCCGTGTTGGAGGATTAGCTCAAACTACTACCGAAATGTATATGTGGCGTGCAGGTTCACATCCAAACTCTGTAACCCCTGAACGATACCTGGATGCTACAGTATCAGGATCAAAAAACTACACTGGTCCTGGAGTTAAAGTAGTATCAGGTTCAGCGATCTACGATACGTATGGCAATATTACAAGCGATACACGTGTATATGCTCCCAACGATGAGGCTGTAACATATGAATCATACATAAATGATGTTCACAGTGGTACCGCATGGGGCGGCTCACCATCACCATTAGAAGCCTATACTACTACTTTTATCAAAGTGCGGGAAATGTCCCTTACCTACGATTTATCCAAAAGCCTTTGTGCTAAATTTAAATCAAAGGGAGTTTCTGCATCGGCAGTAGGTCAGAATATGTTTTTGTGGGCAAAACAATTTAAGTACTCCGATCCAGACGGAGGGTATGAAAACTTTAGCGACCCATCGATACGCTACATTGGTTTTAACCTGAAATTCATTTTCTAAAATTGATTAAGATTGAAAAACTTTTGCACTTATGCATAGTATATGACCTAAAGCCAAAAGGGTTTTAAAAACTAAAATGTATCATAAAAAGGAACTTCACATGAAAAATAAAAATAAATATATAGGATTAGCAAGTGTATTCATCTTATTTCTGCTTGTTAGCTGCAGCAAATTTGAGGAAATCAACACTAACCCGGATACTACCACCAAAGTACCCGCATCAATGGAATGTACAAATATAGTATTAGGTATGCTAGGCTATGGTGGACAAGCCATGGGTTTCATTTCAGCAAATGCTTTGCCCAAATATGTTGGCTTTACCCTTCTGGGGAAAAATAGTTCACAATATAACAACACAGGAAGCGGCGGTTTCGGAGCAATGACAGTATTACCCAACATCGAAGCTATGTTAGAATCTGCCAAGGGTAGTACAATGGAAGATTCATACATCGGGTTAGCCCATTTTGCTAAGGCTTACCATTTTTACAATATGACAATGTGGATGGGCGATATCCCTTACACTGAGGCAGGAAAAGGTGCTAATGGGCTTTACAAACCAAAATACGATTCTCAGGAAGAGGTTTTCCTGGCTGTATTGAACGAACTGAAAGCCGCTGATACATGTTTTGCAAAAGGTGTCAAATTTGATGGTGACCCTACACCGTATGCAGGAGATCCCCAGAAATGGAGAAAAGCTGCCAATGCTTTTACATTAAAAGTACTTATGAGTCTGAGTAAGAAAGAGGGCCTGGCGTCATTAGGTGTTAAAACCCGGTTTGCAGAAATTGTTGCAGCAGGTAATTTATTGGTAAAAACAACAGGGTACTGGGGGCTTGCTTATTCAAACCAGAATAAGCACCCTTTGAATGCAGCCGTTATGTTTGCGCCTAAAACTGTAATCAGCAAATTGTTTATGGATAATTTAAAAATATTCAATGACCGGCGTCTGTTTTATTTCTGCGAACCAGCTGCTGCACTTATTTCATCTGGAAAAGTTCAATCGGATACCGCAGCCTACAGAGGTGTTGATGTAGCTATGGATTACGATGCAATGAATGTTGAATATAAAGCCGGTAAATTGTCGCAGATTAACAAACGTTACGAAAAGGAAGATGCTTGTGAGCCGCGTATGATGATGACTTTCGGTGAACAGCAATTAAT
>Ga0265593_1001333_pt1 | contig 11546 bp, 9 predicted proteins | sample saktaG_8_FD_190136 | JGI IMG/M metagenome (GOLD analysis project Ga0265593, IMG submission 190136) | Saline water microbial communities from Sakinaw Lake, British Columbia, Canada - sak_2011_5_24_36m | ecosystem: Environmental > Aquatic > Non-marine Saline and Alkaline > Saline ...
CCAGTGAATACGTTTATTGCAATCTGTGTAAAACGCTTGTTAGTATACAAACCTGCCCACATGGACACCATCACCATATTTCTTACAATTCCGAATCAATCTTAGAGCTTATGAAACAAGGACTTCTTCCCCCTGCCGTCTTAGTTCGAAAAGAGATTTCATCCCTTATCGTCTCAACGCTTCATCCAAACCGATTTAAAAATCTAGCCAAGCTCTATTACGACATCATGCCCACCAACGGGCTGCTCGAAGAACACAGTGAAAATGATTTTTATATCGAATTGATGAATCTTTATCAAACTACTTCTCTAACTTAGGAACGATTATGAAACTAAATTGGCTTTTTCTGACCCTCTTTAAAAGCGGTCATGCACCCAAAGCACCCGGAACCGTAGGAACACTCGTTTCTCTCCCTTTTGGCGTTGCAATTTTGATGTTTTTTGGGTCACAAACCCTTTTTATGCTCTCGATTTTAATTACTCTTATCGCAATAAAAGCGATTGATAAACACGAAGCTACATCAAATGAACATGATGATTCACGCATTGTTATTGATGAACTGGTCGGAATGTGGATTGCCCTTGCCATTGCTCCGGGGATAGCATTTACTATGGGTGATTTAGGAAATATGAGTAATGGAATAGCCATCCAAATTGTACTAAGTTTTATTTTCTTCCGACTTTATGACATCAAAAAACCGTCTCTTATCGGACGAATAGATCGTGAAACCAAAGGGGGATGGGGAGTGATGGGTGATGATATACTTGCAGGATTTGCCGCAGGAATCAGTGCCGCTCTTATTTGGCAAATTGTTTTGAAAAGCGGACTAATCGGCTAAACAACGCACATTCTTCCCTTCGGGGAGTCCTTCTTTATACTTTCTTTATACTAAATGATCCAATCCTGAGACTTCACTGATATTACAGCCCTTATAATATACCTCTAAATCCTATTTAAAAAGAGACGTTATGACGTTACGAGAGCGAATTAAAAGTGAGATGATGGTTATCAAATCACTGGGTGTAGTGTATGGGGATATCGGAACCAGTCCGATTTATACTTTTGCCGTTATTTTGTTGTTGGTTCAGCCGACAACCGAGACTATCTTTCAAATTTTATCGATGGTTTTTTGGACGATGTTGATGCTCGTTACTGTTCAATACGCGTGGTTAGCAACGAGCCTATCCAAACGGGGTGAAGGGGGGACGGTTGTGTTGGTGCAACTGTTGCTTCCCTATCTTAAAGGGGCAAAAATTACTGCATTAGTGGGGGCATTAGGTTTTATCGGTATATCGTTGATGATCGGGGATGGGGTTATTACCCCCGCTATCAGTATCCTAAGCTCCGTGGAGGGGATTGCGTTGATTCCCGGATATGAGGATACGCCGAAACTAATCTTACTCATCATCGCGGCGGGGATTGCATTTTCCCTCTTTGCTGTTCAGAAAAAAGGGGTCGAAAAGGTCGCCAGTGCGTTTGGCCCCATCATGGTGGTGTGGTTTTTTGTCCTTGCATTGGGGGGTGGGTATTATCTCCTCCAATCACCTGAAGTGCTAAAAGCTATCTCACCACTCTACGCGATTGAGTTTATCGTTCAACACCCCTATATCGCGTTTGTGGTTTTAGCCGATGTTTTGCTTTGTGCAACGGGAGGTGAAGCGTTATACGCCGATATGGGGCATTTAGGTCGTCTTCCAATCCTCAAAGGGTGGCTGTTTGCCTCGATAGCATTGCTCATCTCCTATTACGGGCAAGGGGCGTTTTTGCTCTCCCATCCCGAAGCGGCTAAAGCTCCGTTTTTTGAACTTTATCATACCCTTGTTCCCAGCTTATATGTTCCGTTACTATTATTAAGTGTTATCGCAACCGTAATCGCATCACAGGCGATGATCAGCGGAATTTTCTCTGTCCTCTATCAGGCGATGACCACCCGTATTTTTCCCCATTTTAATGTCAACTATACGTCAAACGAACTGCGTAGTCAAATTTATGTCGGCTCTATCAACTGGTTTTTGTTTATCTGTGTCGTTACAATGCTCTTTATCTTCGGTGAATCAGGAAAATTGGCGGCGGCATACGGGCTCTCGGTTGCGGGTGCGATGAGTATCACAGGGGTATTGATGAGTATGATTTTCATGTACAAACGCCAATATCTCAAAATGGGGGTTTCCATTATCGCGGGACTGACGAGTTTAGTCTTCTTCGTATCCTGCTGGCTCAAAATTCCGCACGGTGGCTATTGGTCGCTTATCATCGCTTCGGTTCCACTGTTTATCGTCATCCTCTATACCCAAGGGCAAAAACGTCTTTACGCGTCGTTCGTCCCAATCGATAAAGAGCTCTTTTTGAGCGAATACCTCAAACGCTATGCGCAAGGATTTCATGTCGAGGGGACGGCACTGTTTTTTGCCCGTAATGCCGATGCGATTCCTGCCTATATCTCAAAAACAATGTTTCAAAATGGGATCATCTATGAGCGTAATATCATCGTGACCGTCCACCCATCGTATGAACCGCATGGAGTTGTCAGCGAACTCTCACCCGTTGGAGAAGGGCTTGATCTCCTCAGCATCCGCCCAGGATACATGGAGACGTTGAACGTCGAAGCACTTTTACGTGAACGAAACATCGATGAGCGGACGATTTTTTACGGGGATGAGGAGATCGTGTCCGATAGCATGATATGGAAAATCTTTGCCTTTATCAAAGACGTCTCCCCGAATTTTGTCAGCTTTTACCATTTCCCGCATGAAAAGCTCATCGGGGTTGCCCGTAGGGCGGAGATTTAACAATGGATGGTATAATTTAGCCATGCACCCGATTATCCCACCCTTTTTACTTTTGATTGCTCTTGCGTTCATCTCCAAACTCTTCAGTGAGGAGCTTCAACTGGTCAATATTGGGATGATCCATCTCCTCCCAATCCTCTATGCTGCGATGCGGTTGGGGCGTAGAGATACGTTCATCGTCTCAGTTGCTTCGGTACTCTCATTCAATTTCTTTTTTATCCCGCCGACCTTTACCTTCACCGTCCATGATTTGCGCTATCTCTTTAGTTTTGTGATTATGATTTTCGTCGGGCAGATTGTATCGTGGTTGAGTGCGCGAGCAGCCCTAGCCAAAGAGTTGGAGACTTCTGAGCGACTCCAAGAGACTCTCTTAGGATCGTTGTCGCATGAACTGCGTACACCGCTTGCCGCGATTATGGGGGCATCATCGGGGTTACTTACCGAAGAGCTTGATCTAAACAATGAGCAAAAGCAAGAACTGTATCAGACCATTGATTCGGGTGCACAACGGATGCGGCGGCTGATCGATAATCTCCTCGATACTGCACGCCTTCAAAGTGGAGTGCTAAAGATTAAGGATCAGGAATGTTATATTCCTGAATTACTGGGAAGTGCGTTATCGAAAACAGAGCACACCTTCCCTGCAACGTTAACCGTACATGAGGAGATTCCCACCATCCAAGGGGACGCCGTTTTGATCGAGCAGGCACTCTTCAACCTACTGGAAAATGCTTTTAAATACGGCGATGCCGTTAATGTTTCCCTAAAGCCTGATCCAGACGGTATAGTGATCCGCATCTGCAATACCGGCTCAATTCCACCTGCGCATGAAGCATCCATAGCATGGAAGCCATTTTCAAGATTGAGCAATATCCGAGGCGAAGAGGGGGTTGGTTTAGGGCTGTATGTCGCGTATCGAATCGCTACGATGCACCGGGGAAGTGTTGAGACGATGAGTGATGGCGTACAGTTTTGCGCAACACTGCAACTTCCATATAGAGGTAATGGATGAATGAGACGATTTTAGTTATCGACGATGACAGTGCAATTCGTAAACTTCTCGAAGTGGCTCTGAGTGCAGCAGGGTATCGTCCTATTTGTATTGCGACAGGCAAAGAGGGATTGACACGTGCTGCGATTGACGCTCCCGCATTGGTATTACTCGATTTGGGATTGCCTGATATGGATGGCAAAGAGTTCCTTACCCGATTTCGTGAATGGAGCCAATCGCCAGTGATCGTCCTCTCTGCCCGTTCAGGTGAGAGTGAAAAAATAGCAGCATTGGAAGGGGGATGTGATGATTATCTGACCAAGCCGTTCGGTACCGGGGAACTGCTTGCACGGATCAAAGCCTCTCTCCGTCGTCGCGGTATCGGTATTGGGGATAACGCTTCTGGGCTGATTAGCGGTAATCTCTCGTTGGATATAGCTTCGCATACGGTGATGTTGGATAATGAAGAGTTAAAACTCACCCCAAAAGAGTTTGAGCTCCTCAAAATTCTGATGCAAAACAGCGGCAAGGTTCTCACCCACGCATGGTTGCTGAAAGAAATATGGGGAATCGGGTATCAAAATGAAACCCACTATCTGCGCGTTTTTATCAATCAACTCCGCCAAAAGATCGAAACCGATTCTGCTCGACCCAAACGGATCATTACGGAGACAGGGATTGGGTATCGGTTTGTGGGGTAAGGATTCTTGATATGAGATGATGGTTTTAAATCATCATCGGTTCATCTGTAGCTTCAATCTCTTCAAAATCTTCCGCCATTTGATCGAGCATTTTTTGCATCTTTTTAATCTTCGTGATGTTTTCATCAAAAAAATGTTTTGAGGCAGGAAACGCCTCAGAGAGTTCTGTATAAATCAATATACGCCCTCCAAAGTGACGATTGAACTCATCAAATGCACTTCGTAAATAGGCTTGCTTTGTAGTATGGCGAAACAATGCCCGTATCATTTTTTTTCGTTCTTTAATCGGAATCGACTCATCAATCGCTTCGGCAACCCGCTTGATATCCAAACGTGAGAAATAGACACCACTATGATAAGGAGAGAGCAATTTATCCGTTAAATCATCAACAAAACCCGGAACCGGCAGCTCGTCGGGATCATTCTCAGCAGTTTCTTTCGTATCGCAACTCTCTGTATCACATTTCCCACGGACAAAAGCATCAAACTCTGCTCTCAAATCACTCAAATCTGCTTTATTCATTTGGTTTCCCCTGTAGTTAATTCATAAAAATAGTGCGTCATTGCATTCATCGCAATATCATCCTCAAACGTATCCGCAAATTTCTCTAATGCAGAGGGTGCAATCAATTCACCCATGAGCTTACCGTTTTCTATACGGATAAAATCGCAATATCCACTCTCTTGCACCAAACTAGACATATCATCCAGTAATCCAAACGTCTCTTCTTGATATTCACTGGATACCAATGCACCATTAAGCTTCGAACTGCGCATCTGAGAGATCGTAAACGCTACATCATCTGGACGGATGTTCATCGGTATTACCATTGCATTTACATTATTTGATTTAAACAATTTATTCACGGTAACACAAAAGCGGTTACTGTGTGCCTCTTGGGCAATATAGCCAAATAATTTTGTTTCAACTGTAATACTATTATCGTTATTCATCATTTATAACCCCCACAATTCTCGTGCTTCTTCCTCTTCGAGGCGGCAACGACGACACACTTTTTCACCCAAACTGGAACTAAACAATGAATCACACTCATCACATCGTCGTACAGAATAGACAACGAGATTTTGAACCGTTGGGGTATACCACTCTTTAAGATTATACGATGACGAAAGAGTGATCGCATCACTCTCGCAGACATCATGACACAGATGGCATTTGATACATAAAAATGGATCAAAATCTATTTTAGAGTTACGCATATCGGACGTCAGCGCTCCAGTAGGACAAACGCGATAGCACATCTCACAAGCACTGCATAATGACTCATCCATCAGTTTTTGTGATGTAAACACTATTTTATCCGCATCCACAACATGAAAAACACTCGGAACTTCAGATTTTTTCAATGCTGTAAAAAAAAGTTTTCGTCTATCCGTTATTTTTTTGGCTCTTAAATCCGCTGTATGTGAGGTATCAATGGTGTATTTGACAAATTCATCCGTTGAACTTTGCACCTCTTTCTCAAAATCATGACGAATTTTTCCAATCCCTCGAAGATGAAAAGTCTTAAAAAAATCACGTCGTTGAACTTCAGCTTTTTCATCAGGATTTTGATAGGCAATATGATTGAGACTAACAGATGATTCACTCGAAATTGCTTCCAGTAAATAATTGACATCCTCAACTCTGGGTACGAATTGTTCTAATATCCGTTCTCCTATATCACACGCAGCACAATGCCCGATATCGCAGACAACCCCTTTTTTCATTTGTGCTAATGCGATAAGATGCTCGCTGCTAAGCGCCGCAATACAGGGGACATTTTTTTGACACGAAATGACCTTTTCCTCATCGGACATAAAGGTAAAGAAAAAATCTGTAGGATTAAAATCATCCAATGCCAATGCTTCCGTGGGACACACCGCAACACATCCAGCGCATCCCACACAAAGCGCCTGATTGATGGAGGGGAGCCGTCCAGTAATCTTAATAGCGCTTACCGGACAGGAGAGTTCACAGTGATTACACTGTGAATTAACACTTAATGCCCGTACGCACGCTTGCGGTGATAAAATCAAAAGACTCATGCAGACGTAGATACCGCTTTAGACAATAATTCATTATCAGTGAGTATAAACTCTAACGTCATTTCTGCTGCATCATAATAAAAAGGGGTACGTGATTCGTATTTCATATTGATTAAATACATCGGTGCCCATTTAAGCAGATGAGTATTTAAAAAATGATGTTGAGCATTTTGCAAATCAGAGGCAGATTCAGCATCCCCTTCTTCGGTTGCTTTGATCTGCGCTTGACATAAATGGTGCATAAACTCAAGCTCAACACCGATGTGATCCGAAGAGACAACGCGAGCCTCGCCATAATCGACAATAAAGTCGTATGCACTGTAGATGTCAGTAACAGGATTTGCCCCACCCGTTTCAATCATCTGATCTTCACGGGTATAAAATGTCTCATACGGAACCAAATGAAGCAACGACAGATTCGTAAAATCAGGATTAAGATATTCCTCTAATAATTTTTGAGGCTCAACCGTAGTACGCTTTTCCCATTCATTCCAATGGGGTAAAAACTCAAGGATAGTCTTATCGTTAATGATTGTATTTAAAAGTTCGCCGTCTAATTCTTGAAGCATAATACGCGATAGTAACGCATAAATATTCGAGCGTGCAATGAGTTCATCCATAATTTTCGAGCCTTATAAAAGTTGTTGGGATTGTAACCTATCTGACTGAAAACCAGATGAGAGAAGATTGTTAAGAACTATTGATACCAAGCCTTAAGGCTTGATAGTAACTTCGTATACCGCTGGATCGAGATTAACCCAAGGACGTTTAATATGACGAGGACGACGAAGTTTAGAATTCGAATCCAATCCACGCGTCAAGTCATCTCTCCATGCTTGATACACTTTTAGGTTATTATCGTAATTAACGAAAATATCCCCAATCTTATCACCCGGCTGAGCAGGCTCTAAAAGAACCTTATGATGCCAACAGTGCATACCAGATACGGGGTCCGGATGTGGAGCTGCTACGGCATTTTGCCATGAACCGCTCAGTCCATCCCACCAAATATTGCCAGAGTCTCGGTTATAATCGGCAAAACGCTCTGTATGGAAAGGTTTAATCCCCTCAACATATTTGAGTTTACCTACTTTTCCATCCATTTGGATTTCAGCAACAGGAACCCCAAAGCTGTTTAAGCCTGTTGTTCCTTCGTAATCATCAATGATGGTTTGAGCTCCAGCCTTACCAACATTTGCCGGTGACTCTTTGAGGAATTCTTTGTTACTTAAATCGCGTGGAGCAACACCTGGTGCTACTTTTCCATCCGTTACACCATTAGGAATCGTAACATGATTCGTGAGCTTCCAACGGCCGCCATGATGTGAACATGCCAACGTACCAGGCATAACAGCCTCAGTAGGTACTGCCATCGCAACAAAGTGACCACTCTCCAAACCGGAGACCGTATCTACGATTTTAACGCGCATTGCATCACCACGCTTAAACCCAAGACGCGCAGCATCTTTGGTATAAATCCAAATCGGATCATGGTTTTGCGAAATCTCCATCAAATGTTTAGAGTTTGCAGAACGGGTATGAATATTATACGGCAAACGGAACACGGTATTAAGAGCAAATGAATTTTCTTCTTTCATATACATATGATTAACGTGCGATACGAGGTGAACCATTTCCTCTTTTTCTTTATCATTACGTGGATAGAACGGCATAGCGTACTCTCTCCACTTCCAGTCTGTAGCCCATTGCGTAAAGAATTCAAGCTTTTTAGTAAGAGTTGCAAACCCTTCCATTTTTTTACCATCGATTTCAATACCGATTTTAGTATCTTTGCCTTTATGGTCTTTGGCAGAAATAACGCCTCCAGCACCAATACTCATTGAAGCAGCATCAAATTTATGCCCATGGGAGACAACTTCTCCATCTTCCATCTTGAGCTCACGCTCCATTGCATGATAAATCTTATCTTCTTCCATCCAAACACCGTGATCACGAAGATAGGAATAAACAGGAAACTCATCCTTCATATAACGTGGGTCATTGGTCGCGGTCTCTTTGAGTTTTGGTAAATTATCACCAAATGCTGCATCGTACCACTCAGAAATCGTTACCGGTTTGCCAGGATGACGCTTAGACTCCCACATTTTTTTGATTTCAAGGCTACCATCTGGATCGATGAAATTCACACACAAGTCAAACCAGAACTCATTTTCTTCCCACACTTCACCCAAACCGGCTTTAACGTGCGCTTCAAGTGTTGCACGATTTGGATTTTTAGCTTTCCAGCCTGATTTTTCCAACGCCACACGTAACACAGGTTGACGGAAAGTCGTCCAGCGTGCTGGGAATGTTGCTTCTGAGTGCTGGTCATGACGTTCACCTGCAAGTCCAACTGGAAGAACATAGTCCATATACCAGTTTGTCTCTGACCATACTGGTGAAAGATTAAAGGTAAGTTCCATTTTTGACTCATCTTTGAGTACTTCAATCCAACGGAAGCCATCCGGATTAATCCATACCGGATTATACATACGAGGAGCATAGACTGCCAATTTACTTGGTACTGTCAATCCACGATCATTCCATTTTTTCTGCCATGCTGTATCTGTCAACAAGTGAGGTAACAAATAAGACATTTCATAAGTAGAAAGTGGCCATTCCGGAGGCCAAGTAAGCTCATTCCATGCTTGAACTTTCGGTACATCAGCACCTGAAACACCTTGACCAATGGTTGCACTTCCACCTTTACCGGAGACAGAAATAACGTGCCAGTGGTGGAAGAATGTTCCGCCCTCTGTTCCGATTGCGCCGCGAAGACCGATACAGAAATATGCCGCACGTCCGCCCATCCATGCTCCACGGTTACCCGCAGCAGCTGCACGCCAAATATACGTAGAGATAGCATCACCCGCCCAGATAAACATCTCATAGAGTTTTTCGAGTTTATACGCAGGAACATGAGTCTCTTTGACTGCATATTCTAATGTATAAGGAGCATACATATCTTTGAGAAGCTCCATATAACTTTCAAAGCTCTTATCAGCTGGCGCTTTAGTGATCTGCCCTTTTTCAAGCATGAAATCAAGATGTACTTGATCGTTCATCAAGGTTTCCCAGTTGAACCATTTTTTGACAAACTTCTTATCTGTCATGTTTTCATTCAAAATACGATTCGCTAAATAGAGATAAATCGCGGCTTCCGTTCCCGGCCATGCCGCGATCCAAAGGTCTGACATTCCCGCAGAGTTAGACATACGAGGGTCCATAACGACCATTTTTGCACCTTTTTTACGGGCATCAGCGATAAATGCTGCTGATTGTGCAAAATAGTGTCCTGCATCCGCTGCATGCGATGAGTTCAAGAAAATAAGTTTAGCATTTGCCCAGTCAGGACTGGTTCGGTCATCATTTGCGGTCCAAATCGTTGGTGTACGACCATTTGCCGAACAGATATTTGTGTGCGAATTATAGGAATCAAGACCCAACGTTTCCCATACTTGTGGTACAAAACCATTTTCATTTGGGCGACCAACGTGGTACATAACCGATTTTTTAGAGAGGAGATCACCTTGGCGAATCGTATCACTCATCTTTTTACCGATGGTAGTCATCGCTTCATCCCAAGTGGTACGAATCCATTTACCTTCGCCGCGTTTTGAACCCGGTGCACGCTTAAGTGGGAATGGGATACGATCTGGATCATACATTTGTGACTGAACAGCATACCCTTTGGCACAATTGCGTCCACGTGAACCTGGGTGCAATGGGTTACCCATGTATTTTTTAACGGTTAATGTCTTTTTATCAATCCATGCAGTCAAACCACATGACGCTTCACAGTTTGAACATGCCGTTGGAACGATCATGTAATCACGTACTAAAATACCATCAGGATTTTCTTCACTTTGAACACCATGACGGTTAATACCACCACGCTTCCAGTCAGTACCGTCAAGCTCTTGGAAACCTTCCCATTGATCCAATGGAGGGTAAAATGAGAGGGTATCAGGAGTATTGGTAAACTTGCTGTTCTCTACAGACTCAGCAGCTGCATCGGTTGTAAATACGCCCTTTGCAATAGCAGCGCCTGCGACAGTAAATGCGGCACCTTTTAAAAATGTTCTTCTGCTTTCTAAATACATCATCTACCTCTTTAGCTCATGTTTAACAATTGTGGGATAACTAACCATACATGCTTGGTAATCCACAATCCGACCAACGCTGACACAGCAGCGATTTTCAACAAATAATACGACTTGTCTTTAATGCTTTTACACACTAATGCCATAGGGATCAAGAATGCTACTACTTGACCAAGCCAGAACATAAACGTATATTCGCCCCCTTTTACAAACTCTAATGTTGCAATAACTTCTTCGGCTTTCATTGGACCAAAAACGATCTCTAGCATGTACATAATAAACGCTGTAAGTGCACTAAACCCTAAGATCAATGCCAAATCTTTTTTAATCGCATCTGAGAACTTGTTTCCACCGAGCAAAATCATTGTAGAAGAACCTGCTAAAAAAGCGGCCAGCATCATCTGAATAGACTCTGTTGGCATCTGCCACAATTCTCGTGCAGTAGATTGCGCCATCAATCCAGCGGTATACAAAGTAACCGGAACCGCTAAAATGACTGCATAACCTAAAAACTTGTCATACATACCTTCATCTTTTTTCATGTAGATGAAATACGCCATCCCCAAAATCAATCCTACAAAGCCCGTTGCTAACCATGCACCTATCGTGATCATGGATGTCAAGTGAGGGTGGAAAAAGATATGCCAGAAACGAAACATCTGGTGCAAGTCAATAACCGTGAAAAATAAGAAGATATGAATGAATACAATCGAAATCACTACGGCTGGAAAACGGATAAATCCTGTTTCAAGCGGATATTTTTTCAATAAGTAAAAAGCAATAAAAATAATACCGGTACCGATACTTTTTGCCCACATATTCATGGTAATAATCCAACCCCATACAATACCCGGAAGCGCTACGTCAAGAACTACAACCGCATTGGTTGCTGCAATAATCTCATGTGCCATTA